>Ga0194133_10009972_pt1 | contig 10778 bp, 7 predicted proteins | sample TA2KigOf40mmetaG_FD_155448 | JGI IMG/M metagenome (GOLD analysis project Ga0194133, IMG submission 155448) | Freshwater microbial communities from Lake Tanganyika, Tanzania - TA2015055 Kigoma Offshore 40m | ecosystem: Environmental > Aquatic > Freshwater > Lake | place: Tanzania: Lake Tanganyika...
AAACAAAATACAAGAAAAGAAGGAACTCGAGTCCAAAAGTGTTTCTCAATTTCTCAAAAAATTACCCGCCCTCGTGCAATTATGTTTGGTGGAAAGTAAAGTTTCAAAAATGCTTTCCTTTTAAGGAGAGTTCAATGGATTTTTACACCTCAGAATCTGCCAGCAAGGGTCACTTTTAATATCTCAAGGGTTGATAACAGCTCTTGACGGAATATCATAACATTCATCCTATAAGAAAGACATTCTGAAACGACCAACTTTCTTGGAATTGAAAGCAGAAAACTTAGTTGACAGCTAAATAAATGTGAGAGATACAATACAAATGAGTGAACGTTCTAAAGATATTTCGAGCAGAAAGCTTCATCTCAAAAAAAGATCGCTTTAAGAGTAACAAAAAAGAAAGAAAGAGAAAAGTTCCTTTTCAGAAGATCAGATCGTCAAAGTCTGGCTTTGGCCATAGCTATCTCTCTCCCGCACTCACAACAAGCTAAAGATCTGACTGAATGAGAACCTATCGACCTAGCAAAACCTCTTGAAGATATTTCAATAGCCAACACTCCCCCACCATGCCACACCCGAAATACTAGTGCTCACATAAAAAAGCTTCTGGTTGAAGCAAAACTTCCACCAACGCGTTCCGTCCGTTCATTTAAAATGTTTGTCTTCTTTTTCTGAAGAAAGGAGCTTTCTAGCCATGGCAATTTTTTTCTGAGTTCCCCCTCTTTTTACATTTTTAATAGCAACGAAAAAATTTCAAAGAAAAATTTCAACACTGAAATGCTTTGAGGGGGGAACCTTTTCTGAAGAATAACGGTGGAAAAAACTAGAGAAAAGAAGAAACGGCAAGGGTAAAAAATTGTCTTGAAATTGTCCCTTCATTTCGCTTCCAAGTGAGCAGGAGGATAGATAGATTAGCTGCTTTGGAAAAAAGCTAAACAAAATCAACAACTTTACAATTTCAAGGCAGATAAAAAGTCTTGAAACTGTGAGAAGGTGGCAGAGCTTCTTCGGCAAGGATAAACTGCTTGTCATTAAGTTGATGTGAAAATTATCCAACCGGATTTATCTGTAACATCGCACCAAAGACTAGGGTGATCAATACGAATCAAGTTCTACGTGCAATAAATGGGCCGAGAAGAAAAAGGCATTAAAATTGCAATTAAGCAGAGAACCAAAGCTTTCCACCAAACGACTTAACTAACTGATAACAACATTTACCAAAACATCGAAAAAATCGAAGCAGGAGGAAGACTTAAGAAATTCTAATATTTCCACCATTACTACAAAAATTGCAATTTGTGGGATCAAAACTGATATCGTCCTAGTCGAAATGTGCTCAATGTTGTCAGGTGCTGGGGGAGCAATGATGGGAATGACGACTGGCATGTCTGCACCCTCAAGTATGGGTATGGCAACTGGAGGACACAATTTCTGGCAGGCAAGGCAAATGTCCTCAGGAGGCATGCCACATATGGCTTATGCATCGGGTCACGGACACCAACAACACGATGCTAAAATGGCAGAGAAAATTGTTACTGAGCTTCAGGTACGACAAAATTAACAGGATTTTCAGATGAGGGACATTAATTTTGGGACAACAAAATCCTTTGTGCTTTGCCACATCGAAGAATGAAAGGTATGCTTCGCAAAGTAAAAACAAAAATATACTGTAAAAATTGAACTCAAGGAGGTGATGGAATGAAGAATACAAGACCCTATCTTTTGGCTTGATGTCAATGGTTATGGGTAAAGTGCTAAAATAAAAAAATAGTAAAGACTTTTTATAACAAAGTTATCGGAAGTGCTTAGATAAAAAAAAGGTCACTCAACATTAATCCTTTCATATTTTTTTCCGTACAACAAAGGGAAATATATTTTTTGAAGACCTTCGAGGATCTTGAGAATGGAACTATGCTATGGTGAATATGAACAAAATAAACAAACAATTTCATTCTTAAGATTTGTTACGGGTTAATTAAATGGTTGACATTTTTTTCTAATTGCTTCGCTTTGAGACAGCAGATGTTTCAAAAATGAGCTCACATCTTTTAGCTCTCTTTTTGTTTGCTTCTCTTCTAAATTGAAAAAATTTAATTAACACTGCCGCATCTAACCAAGGGCGTTCGAAGAAAGTTTTAAAAAATAATGTTGTAAACAAAACGGACATGAAAAAACAAGAATGTACCAATGATAATAACAAAATTGTTTTCTAAGAAATATGCGATCCTGCGTGGAGAGAAACAATTTCCTTTTTATGTTTCAAATATTATCCTTTTTGCAAACAACTCTCTCATATTCAAATGAATACATAAAAATGTGTACGAATATCAAAGCAAATAAACCCTCTGGTAGCCACTTTCAAATCAATTAGTTTCCTTTTTGAATTGGTCGATCTCTTGTAAAAAAGATGTTTGAGTTGAAGGTCAAATTTCAACCAATTAAATTTTAACCTTTTTTTCAGTACCTGATGACAAAAACTGCTGCTATGCATTTTGGCCAAGGAAGGGATCTGCACGGGCACCAGGTAGAGAATTACATGTACCAAACTTTTTTTCCTTTTATTTTATATGGCCCTTTTTTTAAAGTCAAGCTCTGGGGTAGGCGTTGGTGGTCCACCAAACTCTCGAGAAACAAAACCACATCAGTGTCAACAATGTCTGAAAGCTTTTTCTTCAAACCATCAGGTATTTTACTTTATTTTCGTAAGTCGAGTTTTATGTGTTTTAATGAACAAAGTTTACAGTTGGTTCAGCATATTCGAGTTCACACTGGGGAAAAACCATATAAGTGCTCGTATTGCCCTCGAAGATTTAAACAGCTCTCCCACGTTCAACAGCATACTCGTCTCCACACAGGTAGATTACAAGTTGGCAGAGTAAACTTTATAAATAACACTCTTTTCTTCCAATACATTCTGATGCATTTGAAAAAAAAATGACCGAATCTAACGGCAAAAATGAACTCTAAATTTAGTCTAAAGTATGCTAAGAAGTGTGAAAATATAATTTTCAAGAAAGAATTACTAGACTTTTTGAAACTTTTCTCAAACCTTTCAATATTTGTTGCATCACGAACTTTTCTCACTTTGGTCCTCGCGAAGAGTGTAATTTAAGGTAAAACGCAGATAGGTAATTAAAGTCGATAGCCAACCGCTTTTTACACCATTAGACGTGGAGTAGACTTAAATAGCTGTCTGTTGGTAGACTGTTTATGCATATTACCTGCGTGTTTGGAGAACAATTTCGCAAGAATAGAAAAGTTTCGTCTCATATTATCAACCGTGGCGTGAAAAATTTAAAATTGCGACCGCATTTCGATCTCTTCTCCTAATTTGGTTCCGAAAATTTAAATGAGCATTTTATGTGGTTGGACAACAGATGATGGTGAGGAAGTTTGGCTTACGCTAAACCACTAACTTTGAACCTGAGATTAATGAATCTGAAATGTTGCTTTTGTAACTAAAATTTTGGAGCCCATAGAGTTCCAAACTATTAAGATTTTTACAAACTCAAATTTTATTAGGAGAAAGGCCTTATAAATGCCATGTCTTGGAATGTGGCCGTGCCTTCATTCAATTATCCAATCTTCAGCAACATCTACGAAACCACGAGTCTCAACTTGAACGTTTAAAAAATCGACCATTCCATTGTAACATTTGTGGCAAAGGTTTTGCGACAGAGTCCTCTCTTAGAACACACACTGGAAAGGTGACAAGTCTTTGATTTTCAAATTTCGATAACAATTTCTGAGGAAAAATTTTTCTCAGGCCGACTGCAGATGCCCAACTTGGGGAACTGGTTCTAGACACGGTAGGACTCAGCCAGGAGAGGTGATAAATCTGGTAGATTAACTTCCTGGCAACGGCCTTTGAGTCATTAAATAAGAATTTCTTTTTAGCATACAAATCTGGTCGGAGGATCGAATCCTAGCTGTTGTCCCCTTTGCCAAAAAGTTTGCCTTAGCGGTGAAGACTTAATGGAGCATATGAAGTATGTTCACAAAGATCCTAACGCATCTGGAGTTCCAGGTATAGGTGAAAAGCGAAAGCAAAAATGATCGTTTTTTATCAAATTACCAAAAATTTAGCCAAGCGCCGCGCTGCGAACCATCCATGTCCAGTCTGTGGAAAGTTTTATGTAAATGAGGGAAGTCTTAGGAAACATCTTGCTTGTCATCCAGAGATGGCCAGTCAAATATCATCATCTTTAAGGTTTGTCTTTTCTTCAAAAAGATAATTTTTACATCTTGGCTTGCAACTATTTTCTCTAGAATGTGGCCTTGCAGCGTATGTACAGCAGTCTTCACTCACGAGAACGGTATTGTCTTTCATAAATTTTTAGATTTTAACTTTTTAAGTGCTTTTTGTCCTATCTTTTAGGCCTTCTTGCCCACATGGATCAAATGCGCATGGATCCAAAACATCAAGTATATTTTTAAACAGGCTTTTGTGGGTCAAACTCGTATTTTATAAAAGGTTTATTTAGTTTGCTGCTCAATACGTTCTGAGCAGAGCTGCAAACGAAAGAAGAGAACGTGAGGCACTTTTTGCTGCAGCAGCGATGAACATGTCGCACTTGGTAATTTTCTTTTTGAAAAGTTATTGAAAATATTGAAAATAAAGAGAACATTTAAAAATGAACATTTTAACAGGCCATGACAGCTAACGTTCAGCCTTTGTTGGAGCAGGTTGGATCGCCCTCTGGACACTCAGATTCATCTACTAGGTAAAAATATTTCTACATTGGGTTACCCCTCAAGAGTCTTTACAAATACAAATATTACAGAATATCTACCCCAGCTGAATTGAAACTTGAGCGAGGAGTTCGTAGCCCTCTTTCACTTGCGCAGCACCATCATCAACACCACCAGCAACAAATACAACAACAGCATCACCAGCAACAACTTATGGATTATGGGCTGAGTCGGATGTCGTCAAACAGCATGTTGGCCATCGGTGGAGCGAATAATATCCTCAACAACAACTTGGCAACATCTACCACAATAGAAAACGGAGCCACAAATCGAGAGAGTCTTCGCATGAGTAGTCCTATCAACGGGTCATCTGGAAATAACAATAACAGCACGTCGGAGCAAATGCTGAGTCCTGGAAGTCATCAACCCACCACAGCAAATCCATCTCAAGGTGAAATAAAACTTAAAAGGCCATCAAAATTATTTAGAGGATGTTCAGAAGCGAAGAATTTATTCATGAAATCTTATAAAAGCTTTTTAATGTTAGGTAACGAAGTCGTCAATGAAATCAGATTGGAAAGAGGTTCTCCGACCGGAGTGCACTTAGACCAGGCAAATAATTTTTTCCACCTTTAACGTATTGTTACTTTTTTGACTTTTCTTTTGAAAAACTAAAAAAAAGTCAAATCGATCGAAATCACCAATACTTTTAGATTTTCTTTGTTAATAACTTGTAATGATTGTAATGATGACACCTTAAAAGCGACAAAATGGATTTTGAGGACGTTTCATACAGTTTTGGAAAGATGAAAGGATTTAAAATTTATTCAGGGTGATGTTCAAAGTTTCCGTCCATCACTTTCATCTCCCTCTAACACAGAGCGCATTGGTCACGATCACATCCACAATCACCCTGCGCTAGAACAAAGTGGCCAATCTGATCGAATTGACGACACTTCATTCAAGCAAGAGATGACCTCGTTCAACCAGCAAGTAATTTGATTACCCATTCAATTTTTAAATTATATTTAAGAATGGATAATTTTGTATCATTTTCAGGGATTTTCTGAGTACTCAACAGCTTCTGAGATCATTAACCGTTATCGTTTAGAACAAACTATTAAGCAGCTTCACCAAAATGGGTTTCAAGAGACCAGGAGCTCAATTGGACAGTTCGGAGATGATAACCACCAACCTCTTTAATGAGGACCTGAGCCTCTTTTCAACTCAACGAAATTCAAGTTGCAATTTTCACCACTTTCCTTTCTTTTTCAATTTCTTAAGTTTGATTTTCCTAAGAAACATTAGCAAAAAATTAATTCTTTGATGTTTCGAAAAATACTCAATTTTTCATTGATTTATTACTGAGATTTTTTTCAAACATTATCATTACGACAATGTGGCAATTGTGTAACTATCCGTCTTTCGAATTATCATCACTTTTAAATAATGTCGAAAATATTTTTGAAACTTTCCTTACTAAAACTGTACAATTACTGTTTTTGTAGTTAACATTGCTAGTTGTATACTTTTCGTTGCTAGTCGATTGATAGGATTTAAATTTATCTGATTTACGGATCCTGATTACAAAATAAGACGATGAATTCCATGCTCTTGATTATGGTGACAAACACAACCTTGGTTTGTTTGTCAGCAAAGGCAAGAGCATTCAATTAGTTGTGCACCTCATAGGCATTCGATAAATTTCAAACAATCGACTTGCATTTATATGTTTGAACTTTGCCTCACTTGGTCACAATCTTAAAATTTCTCCTTGGGGAATGATGATCAAACAAACAAATTCCATGTACAAAGAGCTCAAGTTGTTGATTTTTGCCTTGAATACTATTTCTTAACTCAAACCAATTTTCACATCGCTTCTGCAAACAGCACTCAAAATAAATGTTAACATGATCCCACCTTTTTTACAGGACTGATTACAGCAACGTAGTAAAATGTAAAAATGTTCTTATAACCGAAATCATTATCTTACAATTTTGCAAGTCATGATGCTCTTCAATTTCAGTAACAATAGGAAAATAGATGTGCTTATACATGATCTTTCCCCAATGCTGCTAATTACTCTCTATGTTTCAACTAAAGTTTCGTAAGCAACTGAAATGAAAACCTCTTACTTTCAGCCATTCCACAACTTTTAAAATTTAAAGCCTGTTTCGAAAGCAAACTGTAGCATTCATCAAAATTTCAAATGAGATCAGAATTTATCTTTGATTTTAGATTTTAATCAACATTCTTTGTAAGTTTTAGTTGCATTGTTATTTTTCTGCTTCATTTTTTGCTATTTTTAAAATCAAATAAAGTAGTGTAGATTTCAATTTTTGAAAGATGAATTGAAAGAAAAAACCCAGGTAATTTACAAAAAATGGGTTCTAAATTCTAAGCTTTGAAACGAGGAGTAATACTTCAACAATGAAAGTACAAAATGCTTGTTGGGCAACATTAATTATCACACAAGAATAGAAATTGAAAAGGTGCATTCTTGTTTCGTAACATTGGTAATGTAAGAAATTTAAAAACTAATAATTTCTTTGTAGTTTATGGCTGTCAGAGAAATATGCTTCAACTCATCAAGGCAGAAGGGGAGGCAATTTACAAAACTTAGATACTGTTTTTATTCCTTGATGAGTAGTCATTTTTATGTTTGCTCGCAACTCAATAGTTTGATAGTTCCCCTAGTTTTCAAATGTCAATCTCGAAAACAGAGAAAAGAAGGTGATAATGGGATAGGTCAAGAGAACAGATTTGTGTTTGTAACAAGGGGGTAACCTTTCTTTCTTTGTTCCCAAATACAAAAAAAACCAAACTGAGCTTGTTAACTTTTATCAAAAAGCACTTTATCCATCCATGCAGCCCTCAACAACCCTTCAGTGAATGCGTTAGAAATGAAAGTATCCAATCCTCACAAAGTGCAAAAGATTCCTCAAAGCTGTCTGTACAGAGTAGCTCAATATTAAGGATTTGGGTGAATCTCAAAGGTAAGTTAGATTCATACGGGCCTCCAAACCTCAGTCTGATTTCAAGCTGGATTCTGAGGTTGCACAAAGAAGATTCAATCGAGTTGAAATTTAAAAAGAAAATATGCCTATAATTACAGAAAAATTTTAAGTTTGAAATACAAGTCTTATAAATACTTTGTAACATGGACTCAGAGTGAAACTTGAACAATTTTCTCAGTCTGGCTTTTAACTTTGCATCATACAACTTTTTTTAACTTCTTTCGGAGAATCCTGACCAGTACTTGGTTTCCTAATCCAGTTCAAAAGTGTATATTTATTCATTCTCATTTAAACTGCCAAGAAATAGCGGTCAAACATTTTCTCTAAGACTTGTAGATTTTATGGTCTTCGGTTAAAAAAGAATTTTTAAACCGTCGGGGACCGTCTTGCAAAATCTGCATCGATAAATATCCGTATTCTGGCTGGGAACAGTTTTAATAAAAATTATTGTAACCCAGAGTCAAAGTTTGTAAAAGTCGTGGGTGGGGCTCAATTTCAGTCAGAGTCGTTTGGTTTAATAATCCAAGTAAATTTTTCATCTTCTGGGTAAATCTTAATTAAGACCCTAATATTTATTTATTTGTACTTGTGTTTCCTGTAATTGTTGCGGGCAGGTGAAAGCATGCCCTCAGCCAGCCCAGCGGCTAGGCCTGGTCCTGCGACCAGCCGGCCCGTCATTCACCCGGAGGTTCGGCCTTATAATATAAGGACTGAGCCTTTGGGGGCCGTAGGACCCAGCCATTTGCCCGGGTCCAGGAACACTGCACCAGCAAGGCAGCTGCCTTCTGCCTCAGCCTCAAGACCCCCACCAGATGCAGGGGCCTCGGGACCTGGATCCCCACCTTCTGGATATGACTCAAGGCCCTGGTCTTGAGTCATCTGCCAATCGGCCGCCTCAGGCGGCGTGTATGAGTGTGAGAGTGAGTGAGGACCCGTGGTACGAACATCTTCCATGGGTAATTCGGCACCCGGATGCAGCGCACCGCTGAAGGAGCATGGGCGAGAAGTCCGGGCCCCAATGATTCAGCCGAAAATTGCGCAGAGGCGCAAGGGCACCAAGTCCGGCCCACAGCTTAGAAACAAAACTCACTTGGCAACATGGCACAGCAAAGAAAAACAAATGAGAACCCACCAATATCTAGTCAAGCAACAAAAACCTGACAGCTGACAGAAGAGGAAGAGACAAGTTATTATGTAACTAAAATTTGTTTTCCTTATGTGTAAAGGAAGTTTTGTCGTTCTCTTCTCATTTCATTGTTCCTGCGTGGACAAGTGTCTGAGGGTTATCTCAAAAAGCTAAATAAACAACTTTTCAAGAGCCAAGTACTGGCATGAGATACATTGATCAAATTTACAGATATATGTCAGATTTTTAAAAGAATTAAGTCCTCGTGGGATTTCCACTATCGTCAAGTTACGAAAATAAGGTCTTCTTTAAGGTCCTGCACAGTCCTTTGTTTGAAAAGTCCTTTCCAATCCAGTCCAAAGGTAAGTCATCCATGAATTTCAACTTGTTGCAAAGTTTCTGTCTACCTATTTTGCCTTTACTGTTATCATAGAAGCGTCCCATCAAGGGTTTTCTTCTGATTGTGTAGTGTTTCATTTAGACACATGTATAGGTAGAAGGGTTCCCTGTGTTTATATACCTTCAAGACGGTTGAGGCTAATGAGTATCTAACCCACTCAGAGGGAGTTGCCCTTTTGCAGCGTTTTGACAGCTCATTTTTGCTGAGTCTTTTTTCAAAGTCAAAAAGTGCCACCCTTAAAGGACGGTAATGGGCTGTATTAATAAGTCCTCGAAGGTTCTTTCTTGTCGTATTATTTAGCCAAACCTTGCATCCATAATATAGAATGCTGAAATATTGTGATGTGATTATTTTCAGGAACTGATCAACAGTAAACATTTTTCTTATTTTCTTGAGGACTCCAATTTTTGAGTTGCATTTTGCCAGTGTTGCTCTTATATGTGGCTCCCATGTTAGGTTGCAGTCAAACAGGACTCCTAATACTTTCATTTGGTTCTTTGTGTTTATCATTGTTCCTGCAATATCTAATTGTATTGAAACAAAGCCTTTCTTTGTGAAGATAATAAGCCTCTGTCTTATTTTCATTAACAACTAAGCCAAGGCTTTTCAGGTAATTAACATGTGTTTTGCTAACTTCAGATACTTTTTGATGGCTTGATCAGTGTTTTGTCCACTATGATGACATAGCTATCATCCGCATAACTTGTGTAGTGGTGCGCATTGATGGTTGACTTTAAATCGCCAACATAAGTTGTGAAGAGACGGGGTCCAAGCGATGATCCTTGCATACATCCGATGTTTAATGACAGCGGCTCAGATTTAATGCCATCTATGTCAACAACGATGCGTCGGTTTCTTAAAAAGTCTGACACTGTGAATAGTAATCCCTCTGATATTTTTACTCTTAATTTTTCTTGGAGGATATCCTCTCTTAACATGTCAAAAGCCGCACTCAAATCGATTGAATATGCGGCTACGCTTAGACCTGAGTCAATACTGTTTGAGATTATCGATTGTATCTCCAGCATGGCACTCTCTGTTGAGTGATTAGCCCGGAATCCGTGCTGAGAGAGTCCAATTAGATTGCTCGTTTTGTTCTCAAGTCTATCTAAGACTAATTTCTCGTAAATTTTACTGAATGAACAAAGGTTGGCAATAGGTCTGTAGTTTTTTGATTCTAGTCTATTCCCCACCTTGAATAAAGGAAGAATCCTGGCTTCTTTCCAATGATCCGTTATTCCATTTTAAGTGTAAGAGTTGAAGAGGTTTAGCATCTCGGATTTGAAGCTGTTACAGACATCTTTAGCAATTTTAAGAGGGATTCCATTAGGCCCATAGCATTTTTTATTCTTGACCTTTTTTAGGGCTTTATTGAGTTCTTTTGCAGTGAATTGTAAGGGGTTTGTCACCTCTCTGAGCTCCGGGTATGTTGGCCAGTCCGTGATATTTCCCAATGTTTTTACCTTGTCTGTAAAGAACTTAACAAAGTGATTTCCAATGATCTTTTTATCTGTGCATAAATTGCCATCCAGACATAATGGAA
>Ga0194133_10009973_pt1 | contig 10777 bp, 10 predicted proteins | sample TA2KigOf40mmetaG_FD_155448 | JGI IMG/M metagenome (GOLD analysis project Ga0194133, IMG submission 155448) | Freshwater microbial communities from Lake Tanganyika, Tanzania - TA2015055 Kigoma Offshore 40m | ecosystem: Environmental > Aquatic > Freshwater > Lake | place: Tanzania: Lake...
CGGAGAGCGTGACGAGCGCGGCGAGCGCGAAGAGGAGGCTCCGCGGGGGGGGGTGGTGGGTCATGTGGTGTGTGTCCTCCGCGCGCCCCTGACGCACTCTGCGGTCGCGATTCCGCCGCTCAGGGGAGCCCTGTCAGCCTCATCGAGGTGTTCTGATCACGTCTGATCACGCTGATCGACCCTCAACGAATCGACGGCGCGTGACTGTACACCGCGACGCGGAGTCGCTCAAGTCCATCGCTCTAGGGGGCCGCCCTGGGGCGCTCCTCGATTTGAAAGGGCCTGGGGGCTGTGCTACTACCCCCTCTCGGCGCCCCGCCCCCCACTCCGCTCGCAAGGAGCCACCCATGGGACTTCAGAGCCCCCCCGCCCTGCTCGCGCGCGGCGTCGCCATGAGCCAGCAAGTCAAGTTCGCCGTGGCCATCACCACGCCCATCGCGGAGGCCGTCCTCGCCGCCCACAAGCCCAGCCCGCAGGGCGCCATCGCCCTCACCCGCGCCGCCACCGCCGTGGCGCTGCTGTCCACCACGCTCAAGGAGCGGCAGCAGGTGGGGCTGCAGATGAACGGCGAGGGCCCCCTCGGGGAGCTCTACGCCCTGTCCACGCGCGAGGGCGCCGTCCGCGTGACGGCGCACAACCCCCGCGCGAGCGCCACGCCGGAGGGGGAGGTGGGCGCGGTGGTGGGCGAGGGGCGCTTCACGCTCATCAAGACGCTCGCCAGCGGCGCGCCCTACCGCGGCACGGTGCCCATCTTCACCGGCACCGTCGCCGAGGACCTCGCCTACTATTTCGCCACCAGCGAGCAGGTCCCCACCGTCTGCGCCCTCGGCGAGCGCGTGGAGGGCGGGCGCGTGCTCGCCGCGGGCGGCTATTTCGTGCAGGCGCTCCCCGGCGCCCCCGAGGAGGTCCTCGACGTCCTAGAGGCGCGCGTGCTCGCGCTACCCCCCCTGCAGGACGCGCTGATGAGCGAGGCGCCCGTGGCGCTGATTCTCGACGGACTCTTTGGGGGCGACTACGAGCAGCTCGAGCGCAGCGAGTGCGCCTACGCCTGCCCCTGCGAGCGCCCCCGTTTCGCCCGCACGCTCCTCACCCTCGGCAGAGAGGAGCTCACGCGCCTGCGCGACGAGGACGAGCAGATCACCCTCGAGTGCCACTTCTGTGCCGCGGAGTACTCCTTTAATCGTGAGGAGCTGAGCGCCCTGATCTCGGGGGCGAAATGAGGGCGGGGCGCCGAGCGCCCGCGCCCGCCTGGGCTGCGCTCGGCGCGCTGCTGATGTGCGCGTGCGAGGCGCCCCCGAAGGCGCTGAGCTCGGGGGGTGAGACGGGCGCCGGGGCGGGCGCGGGGCAGGGCGCCGGAGACAGCGCCGGAGACAGCGCCGGAGACAGCGCCGGAGACAGCGCCGGAGACAGCGCCGGAGACAGCGCCGGAGACAGCGCCGGAGACAGCGCCGGAGACAGCGCCGGGCAGGACGCAGGCGGCGAGGTGGAGGGCGGGGCGCGCGCCGCCCTCGCCTGCGAGGGCGGCCTCGTCACCGGCGACCACGCGCTCACCCCGCTCCCCGCCCGCGCCGCCGCCCTCGCCCCCCTCGCGGCGCGCGCCCCGAGCGCGGCCCGGGGCGTCGCGCGGCGCTGGGCGCTCTCGGCGCTCACCCCCGATGCGCTCAAGGAGGAGCGCGCCGCCCTCGCCGCCGCCCTCGCCGCGCGAGGGGAGGCGCTGGTGGTGGCGCCGCGCGCAGGAGACGCCGCGCAGGGGGGCGCCGCGCAGGGGGGCGCCGTGCAGGGGGGCGCCGTGCAGGGGGGCGCCGTGCAGGGGGGCGCCGCGCAGGGGGGCGCCGCGCAGGGGGGCGGCGCGGGGGGCGTGTCGTGGCTTGAGCCCCTCGGCGGGGGGCTGTGGGTGGCGCGCCTCACCGCGCCGCCGGGGGCGCCCGCCGGCGCGCTCCTCCCCGAGGGCGGCTGGCTCCTCCGCGCCGCCGACAAGGTGGACGAGCGCCTCACGCGCGCCGTGGCGCGCGCCGCAGGGCTGGCGAGCGCGGCGGGCGCGCTGTGGGCGGAGAGCGCCGCCGACGCGCTGGTCGTGGAGGCGCGCGCCTCGCTCTGGGGCGCCACCGCCTCGGAGGCGCGGGGCGCCCTCGCGCGCGCCGCGGCGTCGGGCGACCCCGCCCTCAAGCGCCTCGCGGCGGCGGTGGCGGCGGCGGAGGCGCGTGGAGACAGCGCAAGCTCGAACGCAAGCTCTAACGCAAGCTCGAACGCAAGCTCGAACGCAAGCTCGAACGCAAGCTCTAACGCAAGCTCGAACGCAAGCTCGAACGCAAGCGCAGAGGCGCTGGTGCGCGTTGGGCCGCCGCCCCTCGCCGGCGGGGTGGGGCTCCGGGCGGCGGCGGGGGGGGGGGAGGCGCTGGCGTGGCGCTGGCTGACGCCGCCGGTGGCGCTCACGTGGGGGGAGTGGCGGGCGGTGGCGGCGTCCCCTAGGGCGCTGTGGGTGGGCCCGGGCGCGCCGCCGCCGCGCCTGCTCAATGACCTCTCGCGGCGCGTGACGCGCGCGGAGGAGGCGCAGCGCTTTGTGGGGCAGAGCGGGGCGAACCCGGTGTACGCGGGCTGGGCGGGGCGCGGGGTGCGGGCGGCGGTCATGGACAGCGGGGTGCAGACGCACCCAGACTTCTATCGCTACGCGCGCGATGGGCGCGCGGTGGCGGACCGCGTCCTCGGGGCGCTCCCCCCCTCCGGGGAGGGGCACGGGACCATCGTGGCGGGCATCTTGGGCGGGGGGGGGCACCTGAGCGCGCGCGCCTCCACCCCCCTCGGCGCCCCAGGCGCGCCCTTTGAGTGGCGCGGGCAGGCGCCTGAGGTGGAGGCCCTCATCAGCTACCTCATGGGCGGTGAGCAGGGCGCCTCCTTTGACCCGCCGTGGGCGCAGGCCTTTGAGGACCCCGCCGCGCCCCTCGCGCACCTCATCAACCACTCTCACACGTTCGGGAACGGCTACTATACGCCCGAGAATCAAGGGTATGATGCGTTTATGGCGGGGGGGGGGGGAGGAGGGGGGGGGGGGCGCGGGGGGGGGGGGGGGGGTGGGGGGGTTGGGGGGGGGGGGGGGGGGGGGGGGGGGGGGGGGGGGGGCGTGACGCCGCGCCCGGCGTTTTTCGCCGCCGGCAACAACGGGCTGTTCCCGCAAGATGAGCTGCTCACGCTGGTGGGCTACTACGGGCTGATGGTGAACTTTAAGGACCTGCTCGTGGTGGGCTCGGTGGAGAGCAACGACGCTGAGCACTCCGACACCTCCTCGCTCGGCCCCACCCTCGACGGGCGCCTCAAGCCAGACGTGGTGGCGCCGGGGTCGAGCGACCTGCGCCCCCTCGCCGGCTTTGAGGTGCAGGTGGGCGAGCTCCGCCTCCACGCGCGCCCCAGCTCGGGCGCCCCCGACCGCGTGTGGCGCTGGGGGGCGCCGGGGGGCTGGGTGGGGGCGGGGGGGCTCAACCCCAACGACCCCGAGCGCCCCGCGCGCGTCTCGCCCGGCGTGCTCTCCGGCTTCACCTACGGCGGCTCGTGGCAGACGCGCGTGCAGTGGACCGCGGGCGCGCCGCCCCCCGAGGCGCCCATCGAGGCGGCGCTCTATGAGGCGCTGAGCGTGGAGCTCCGCTACACCCTCCCCCCCGCCCCCCCGGCGGGCGACCCGCTCAACCCCGACCGCCCGCCCCTGCCCGCCACCCACGAGCTCCCCGGCTTCCTGCAGCTCCGCTACGGCGACGGCGTGGGGGAGGGGTTTGACGACGCGCTCTATTTCGCCTACGGCGAGCCCCTGCGCTCTGGGGAGTGGCGGCGGGTGCGCCTGCCGCTCGACGCGCCGTCGTGGGCGGGGGAGGTGCACCGCCTCCGCCTCACCCCCGGCCTCTACCTCGGCGGCGTGTATGCGCCGAGCCTCAGCGGCGGCTATGAGCTGGCCAGCGGCACCTCGATGGCCTCGCCCGCCGCCGCCGGGGTGGCGGCGCTCGCCCTCGAGCAGCTCGCCGCCCAGGGGCGCTACGACCTCGCCGCCGCCCCCCCGCCCCCCGCGGCGCTGCGGGCCCTGATGACTCACACGGCGCGCGACCTCGCCCGGGCGCCAGAGGCGGCGCGCGCCGCCTGGAATCCCGACACGCAGGCGCGCGGCGAGTACGGCGCGGGCCCCGACTGGAGCACGGGCTACGGCCTCGTGGACGCCGTGGCGCTCAGCGCGCTCATCGCCGCCGACGCCGCCGCCCCCCGCTGGCGAGAGGGCGTAGCGGCGCCGGGCGAGGTGCAGGTGTTCGCCCTCGAGGTCACGGGGGCGGGTCCCCTCAAGGTGACGCTGGCGTGGGACGACCCCGCCGGCAGCGCCCTCACGGCGCACTGGGCGCCCAAGCTGATTCACGACCTCGACCTCGCCGTCCTCGGCCCCGACGGCGCCGCCTACGGCCCCTGGGTGCTCACGCCGCCCCCCCTCCACGCCGAGCGCTACGAGGGCGGCGAGGACGAGTTCAGCGCCGGCTTCGTGCTGCCGGCGGCGCGCTGCCGGCGGGGGGGCCTCGAGGCGCTGTGGAGCGGCGCGCCGAGCGAGGGCCTCTCCGCCGCCCCCGACGACGTCGACCCCCTCGGCTTCGCCCCCCGCCTCAACCGCGGCTGCGTCGACGAGCTCAACCCCCAAGAGCAGGTGCGGCTCGACGCGCCCCGCCCCGGGCGCTACGAGGTGGTGGTGCGCGGCCCGCGCGCGGGGGGGGCGCCGCAGCCGTTCACCTTAGTGTGGTCACAGGGCTGCGCTTGGGATATATCAGACCCCGCGCCCGCGCGCGCCCCCTCGCGGGCGCCCTGACCGCCGCGGCGCGAGGAGTCCGATGAGCGACCCCCACTTCCTCATCCTCTACGTCGTGCGCGACCGCGTGCGCTCGCTCAAGGGCCTCTTCGGCGCCCTCTCGCGCCAGACCTACAAGGACTGGCAGGCCACCTTCATCGACGACGGCTCGTCCGACGACACCCCCAAGGAGCTGCGCCGCCTATCGCAGATGTTTGGGCTAGAGCGGCGCGTCAGAATCATCGAGAGTCCCGAGCCGCGCGGCGCCGCCGCCCACGTCTGGGAGCAGCTCGCCCCCTTCGGCGCGCGCCTCACCCCGCCCGCCGAGGGCGAGGTGAGCCACGTGCTCCTCATGGGCGCCCGCTTCAAGCTCGCCGAGCCCACCAGCCTCGCCACCCTCGCCGAGGCGCACCAGGAGGGCTGGGCGGTGGCGTGGGGGCCGTGGCGGGACGCGCAGGGGCGGGCGAGCGAGGACAGCGCGCTGCACCCCTTTGAGCCCATCCGCCGCCAGCCGTGGGTCTTTAGCGGCCCCTTCTCCTTTGAGGCGCGCTACGCCCGCGTCATGACGGCGCGCGACCTGCAGGGCGAGGGGGGGCGTTTTTTTGACCTCGGCGCGGGGCAGGCGGTGGGGTACGCGGTGTGCGAGGCCACCGTCAAGCGCCGCGCGCTCCGCGAGGCGCTGTTCGAGACCGACCAGGACGAGCCGCCCCCCTACCGCGCCGGCCTGTGGCGCGAGGAGCGCGTGCCGCCAGACCTGCAGCGCGCCCTCTCGCACCTCGGCCGCCGCCCCTCCAAGGAGCCGCGCGTGGACCCGCGCTTCTTCCAAGAGCACCTCTACGCCTTCATGGAGATGGCCTTTATCGCCGAGCGCCAGCTGACGCGGCGCGACGTGAGCTTCGCCCCCGCCGCCGCCCTAGCGGGCGCCTACCCGCCGCGCCCGAGCGGCGAGGGGGAGCCCCCCCTCGACGACGAGCTCGCCGGGGAGGACCTCAGCCCCAAGGAGCGGCGCGAGCGGCTCCTGCTGATGGACATCGAGGACGTGGAGATGCTCGCCGAGGCGGGCGACCACGCGCAGGCGCTCACCTTCTTCCAGGACCTCGCCAAGCACGCCCCCGACAGCGCGCGGGTCCAGACCAACATCGGCGTGCTCCTGTGGGGCAAGGAGGAGCCGCAGACGGCGATGAAGCACTTCATGCTCGCGATTCGCTACGACCGCGACAATCGCGACCCGGTGATGAACTGCGCGGGGGCGTGGGTGGAGCTGGGGCGGCTCGACCAGGCGATGTCGATCTGCAAGGATTTCCTCAGCCGCCACCCCGCCGACGAGCCTGTGAGGAGTCTCCTCAGGGAGCTCGAGTCGCTGGCGTGAGGGCGCGGGCGTGAGGGCGCGGGCGTGAGGGCGCGGGCGGCGCGGGCGGCGCGGGCGCTCCCGTGGGGGGCGGCGCTCACCCTCACGCTCACGAGCGCCCTCGCGCGGCGCGGCTGGGTGAGCGGGCCGCTCTGGTCGCTCTACGAGGCGCTCTCGCCCGCCCTCTACCTGCTGCTCTCGCTCGCCCTCCTCGCCCTCGTCGCCCGCGGCGGGCGCGCGCGCCTGCGCCGCACGGCGCCCCCCGCGCTGCTGGCGGCGAGCGCGGGGCTGGCGCTGTGGTCCCCCGCGTGGCTGCTGCGCGCCGAGGCGCCCCCCGCCCCCCCACCCCACATCACCCTCACCACCTGGAACGTGGCGCGCCTCGGCGAGCTGGCGCCCCCCGCGGGGCGCGAGGAGGAGGCGGCGGCGCGCCTGCGCTGCGTGAGCGAGGCGCTCGCCGCGACGCCGAGCGACCTCATCGCCCTGCAGGAGGTGTCGCGGCGGCGCCTGAGCGCCCTAGAGGCGCACCTCGACCTCCGCTGCGCGCACATCGACTACCACGGGCTCGGGGGCGGGTGGCGGGGCGGGCTGGCCGTGTGCGCCCCGCGGGTCGGCGCGTGGCGGATCACGCGCGCGCGCGACTTCGCCCTCGGCGGCGACTGGCGCGCCCTGTTCGCCGAGGTGGAGGCCCCCGGCGCGGGCGCCGGCGCGCCCCCGCGGCGGCTCAACCTCCTCAACGTGCACTTCTCCCCCCTCCGCATCGGCGCGCGCGACGTCAAGAGCGCCCTGCGGGGGGGCGCGGGGGCGGTGCTGGGGCTGCTGCGGCAGGCGGGGCAGAACACCGCGCGCCAGACCGCGCAGCTCGACGACCTCCGCCGCGCCCTAGAGACGCTGCGCGACCCCACGCTCATCGCCGGCGACTTCAACGCCCCCCCCCACACCGCCCTCCACCGCGCGCTGCAGGAGTCGCTCGACGGGGAGTGGGTGGACGCGTGGCAGGAGGCGGGGGCGAGCTTTGGCGCCACGCGCTACATCACCCCGTGGCTCCCCCTGCGGATCGATTTCATCTACGCGCGCGCCGGCACCTTTGAGTTTGGGTCGGCGGTCGTGCCTCGAGTAAAGTGCTCGGACCACCTACCGGTGCGGGCGCGCGGGTGGGTGCGGGAGACCCCAACGCGCGCCTCGGGCGAGGAGTCGTGAGGGCGTGAGGCCGCTCGCTCGCGCTGAGGCTGCTCGCTCGCGCTGCTGCAGCCCGTGGCGCGGCGCCCGAGATGAGCGCTTCCGCCGCGCGGGCGCCGAGCCCCCTACCGCCCCCCCTGCCGCCGCAGCGCGTCCATCCGCTTCACCTCCGCCTCCACCCTGCGGCGGTGCGACTCGTGATCGAGGAGCCCATAGAGCACCTCCACCTCCTCAGGGTCCACGAGGCGCGGATACAGCAAGAGGATCGCGTCCTGCCGGTCCCCGCTGAACGCCAACGACCCCACCAGCACCTCCGCTTGACTCACCTTGAGGTGCTCCTCGCGCGCCACCTCGCGCACGAGGGCCATCTTCTCCTCGCGGAAGGCGGCGGCCTCGAGGGCGCCCCAGCGCTGGCTGAAGCGCACCGCCGACATCGGCGCGGGGGGCGCGAGGCGCTCCACCCCCTGCGCGTCGCGGGTGAGCACGGGCGGGGGCGGCGGGGCGCTGTAGTCAACGCGGGCGGACACCTTGAGCGCCCCCCGCAGCCCCTCCACGGTGGCGCGCAGGAGGGCGATCTGCGCCCCGAGCGCGCGCTGCGCGTTCTCCTCCACCATCTTGGACATGTGCGCGAGCGCCTCGAGCCCCGCCAGCGTCTGCTCGAGCTGCCGCGCGAGGGCGGCGGCGTCCACCACCGTGGGGGCGCGCATGGCGGCGAGCGCCTCTAGGGAGATTCCCTTGAGCGTCACGGGCACCGCCGCCTCCTGCCCCCGCCCCTCCGCCCCCCCCGCGGGCTGCGCGGCGGCGGGGGCGGCGGGCCAGGAGGAGAGGGTGAGGGCGAGGGCGAGGGCGAGGGCGCCGCGGAGGGCGCGGGCGCTCACGGAGTCGCCCCCGGAGTCACGGGCGGCGAGGCGGCGGCGGGGCGGGTGAGGCAGGCGGGCACGGGCGGCGGGGCGCTGCTCTGGAGCGCCACGCCCTTGGCGCGCGAGGTCACCAGGTAGGCGCGGCAGGCGGCGAGGCACTCGTGAATCTGGCGGAAGAAGACTCGCTCCTCCGTCACCCCCTGCCGCGTGAGATTCTCCATGATGTCGTCGGCGGAGCGCTGGCAGAGGCGGTCGATGGCGCGCACCTCGGCGAGGGAGACGTGCTCGGGGTGGTAGGCCTTGGTGTAGAGCAGCGCCGCCACCATGAGCGCGCTGATAGCGCCCATGAGGGCGAAAAGCTGCTTGAGACTCAGCATCGGGCGGTCCTTTCGGTCCTTTCGGTCCTTTATGTCCTCGGTGTCCTCGGTGTCCTCGGTGTCCTCGGTGTCCTCGGTGTCCTCGGTATCCTCGGTGTCCTCGGTGTCGGAGGCGGGGCGGGCGCCTCAGGCGCCTCAGGCGCGCGCACGGGCCAGCGCCTCAGCGGCGAGGCGGCGCAGCTCGGCCTCCGGGGCCGCGGGGAACGCTGCGCGCACGCGCCCGAGCGCCGCGGCGAGCGCCGGGTCGTCCGTGGGACGGGGCGCCCCCTCCTCCTCGGGGCAGGAGAGCCCCGCGGCCGCGCGCTTCTCCACGAGCGCGCGCACGAGCGCGGGGTCAAGCGGGCGCACCCCGCCCAGCGCCTCGGCGTGGTGGGCGAGGCGGGCGACGTGCTCCACGAGCTCGAGGCGCAGGTAGGCGAGCTCGAGGGTGGGGCCCCAGGCGAGCGCGCCGTTGCCCGCGATCAGCACCGCGTCGCAGCGACGGACCCACGGCGCGAGGGCGTCGAGGGCGGGCTGCCCCGGAGCGCTCAGCGGCACGAGCGGGATGTGCGCGCCGAGCGACACCACCGCCTCAGGCAAGAACGGGTGCGGCAGCGGCCGCTGCGCCGCCCCCCAGGCGGTGGCGTAGGGCGGGTGCGCGTGCGCCACCGCCCCCACATCCGCCCGCAGGCGATAGACGCCGAGGTGCAAGTTGAGCTCGCTGAAGGGCTTGGCGCGCCCGCTCAGCCGCTGCCCGCGGTCGTCCACCACCAGCAGGTCGTCGAGGGTGACGTCGCGCTTGCTGAAGGCGGTGGGGGTGCACACGAACCGCGGCGGCTCCCCGGCGTCGCCCACGCGCGCCGAGAGGTTGCCGTCGTGGTTGGCCACCCACCCCGCCGCGTGCATCTGGAGGCTGTAGCGGACGAGGTCGCGGCGCAGGTGCGCCTCAGCGCGCGGCGTATGAGCGCTCACCGCCCGCCCCCCGCCGCGCCCGCCGCGCCCGCCGCGCCCTCGCGATCATACGAAATGAGGTCCACCACCCCCACGATGAGGTCGCGGATGGGCCCCGCGTCCTTGCCGAGGACCTGGCGGATGCCGTTGCCCTCCTGCAGAATCAGCACCCGGTCGCCCACCCCCGCCTGCGCGTGGTCCACGGCGATCTCCTCCACGCCCGTGGGGTCGCCCTCGGGGGTGAGCAGCTCACAGAGGAGGAGGCGGCGCCCCTCGTAGGCGGGGTGGCGGATGGTGCACACGACGGTACCGGTGACGCGCGCCAACCTCACGGCGCCCCCTCCCCCACCTGCACGTCGTCCACGATCCCCACGACGGCGGCGTCCACCGGCACGAACGTGACGTCGCAGGCGAGGGCCGCCTCGCGGCTCGCTACGCACATCACGCGCTCCCCCACCCCCGCCTGCGTCGCGTCGATCGCCACGTGCGGCTCCCCCGCCGACGACCCGTCGGCGCGCAGGGGCTCCACCACCAATAAGCGATAGCCTTCTAGCCCCGTGTACTTTATTGTGGCGACCACGGTCCCGATCACGCGACCTAGATACATCTCTTTGTCCTTGGCCTGAGGTTTTACATGGACGAGCCTACCCACATGCTCGATTTAATCAAGCGCCGCCGCACGATCCACCGCTATTTGGACCGCCCCGTGCCGCAGGAGGCGGTGTGGGCGGCGCTCGAGGCCGCCCACCACGCCCCCAACCACCTGCACACCTGGCCATGGCGCTTTTACGTGGTGGGCCCCGAGACCAAGGCCACCCTCGACGCCGCCGCGCTCAAGCAGAAGGAGGTCAACGGCCCCCTCGCCGACGCCGAGCTCGAGCAGCTCCGAGAGAAGCGCCTCAACCCGCGCCTCATCGTGGCCTCGCAGGTGCGCCGCGACGACCCCGAGCGCGCCAAGGAGGACTACGCGGCGGTGTCGTGCGCCATCCAGAACCTGTGCTTGACGCTCGCCGCCCACGGCGTGGGCTCCAAGTGGTCCACGGGCAGCCTCACGCGCGCCCCGCAGCTCTACGAGCTCCTCGACATTGACCCGCGCGCCGAGGAGGTGGTGGGGTTTGTGTGGTACGGCTACGCGGCGCACGCGCCCGCGGTGGAGCGCCCCGAGCTCGACATGGTGGTGCGCCTCACGCGCTGAGCGCCGCTTGCGCTGAACGCCCCAAGCGCTTATCTAGGAGAGCCGCGGATCGGGCATGCCCCCTAGCGCATCCCTGCCACGCCC
>Ga0194133_10009975_pt1 | contig 10775 bp, 4 predicted proteins | sample TA2KigOf40mmetaG_FD_155448 | JGI IMG/M metagenome (GOLD analysis project Ga0194133, IMG submission 155448) | Freshwater microbial communities from Lake Tanganyika, Tanzania - TA2015055 Kigoma Offshore 40m | ecosystem: Environmental > Aquatic > Freshwater > Lake | place: Tanzania: Lake Tanganyika...
TAGATTTAATCGTTTTAAGTACAAAGCAGATAAGTTAAATGGGTTATCACAGACAACGGTTGCAATGAATGCCGGTGTATCTGAAATTTGGGGTTGTGGTAATTCTTTATTAATTTCTGCGTGATTTTTCTACATTTATGTGTTTACTTTTTTTATTAATGATTACATAATTTAAACAATCATTAGGAGTAGTATGTCTGATAATAGAGAAATAAAAAATTCAGTTTTTTCGCACGGTTCACCTGCTCACGATCCAAGAATTCCTTCAATTTCGCAAGCTGATGCAGTGAAAGCAGAATTTGGCCTTGACATTCCTACTGAATTAGTTCCTCTTCCTTCTAGCGGTAAAGTTTATCCTCCTTCATCATCTCTTTATGGAAAAGAGACCGTTGAAATTCGTCCTATGACAGCTAGAGAAGAAGACATTTTGACCTCACGAGCTCTTTTGAAAAAAGGAACAGTCGTGACTGAATTAATTAAATCATGTTTGATAGATAAAACAATTAATACGCTTGATCTTCTTGCTGGTGATAGAAACGCTTTGATGGTTGCAGTAAGAATTACAGGATATGGTCCAGAATACGCTGCTGAAGTTGTTTGTAGTGAATGTGATGCAAAGAACCAACAAACGTTTAATTTAGCTGAACTTCCGATCAAACGACTTGAAATCGATCCTGTCGTAGAAGGACAAAACTCGTTTGAGTTTGTTCTTCCTCATACAAAGAAGAAAGTCAAGTTTAAATTCACGACAGGAAAAGATGAAGAAGAACTTAGCTTAACTCAAGAGAAGCAAAAGAAGCTCGGCCTAAAAACTGATTCTACGGTTACAACTGCTCTGCAACAAGCGATTATTTCAATCGACGGAATAGAAGACAGATCAAAGATCAACAACTTTATTAAGATGATGCCAGCCCGAGATTCTCTTGCTTTAAGAAATTACATTCGACAAAATGAGCCAGGATTGACGATGAAGCAAAACATGACATGCCCAGAGTGTGGTCACTCAGAGGAGGTAAACATGCCGCTTGGCGTCAGCTTTCTTTGGCCTACGTCCTGAAGATAAAGCAGATACAATTCTAGAACCTATATTTTTGTTGATGTATTATGGCGGATTTACATACAAAGAAGTTTATAATATTCCAGTGTCTCATAAACATTGGTTCATCCAACGAATAAGCAAAGAATTATCTAGAACTAGTGACGAAGGGCATACACAATCACGAGCATTGCATGATAATTCTCCTGACATTAGAGCTTTGTCAGGTAATGCTCGTACTGAAACGCCTTCTAGGCTTAGAAGGTTTAGTTAATTTATTTTTATTATCTAGGCATATCTTTTTTTTTAGTGTGTAGATATATGCATGGCGAACTGTAAGAAGAACTTTAAGGTTTTTTTAAGCGATCTAGAAAACGATAAAGCATCGCAAAAAACTTTATTTGAATCTATTTCTATTTGGCTTCAAGGAAATGGAAAATTTAATATCGACCTTGTAGGAACAAAAGAACAAATAAATGCAGTAAAAAACGTCGTGTTTGAAACAAAAAAATTTCAAGATTCTCTTTTTTGTGAAAACGCTTCTCTTGAAGTTGCGTTTGACAAATTATTTCGTAAGCATTTGGCTGCAAGTTCTTTCAAGGAAGTTTTTAAAGTTTCTTGGATTCTTTGAATGGTGAATTAAATGGCTAAGTCTAAAGTACCAGGCTCTGAATCTGTCAAAGAACAAAACGACATTTTTAAACAAGCCGAAGAAAATTTTCGCGAGCTTGCCGCGCGACAGGCTGAAATTGCTAAGGGGCTGGAAGGCTTGACACAACAGTCTAGCACGTTTTTTCAACTAGCTGCAGAAGGTGCAGCAAAAGCTGCAGAACGTATGAACGATCTAGATTTATCTTCTGCTGGGACAACTCAAAACATCGGTGGATTGACCAAGGTGATAGAGAAGCAAGGAAAAGCTTTCGAAAAAGCCAACAAAGAAGCTGGATTTAAAAAAGGTGGAGACGGAAAAAACAACGTTTTTGAACAGTTAGCTAAATCATCAAAAGTTGCTAAAGTAGGAGTAACTCTTTTAGCTGGTGCCTTTAATCTTTTAGGTAAAGCAGTAAAAGGCATTACGTCAATCCTCAGCGGAATGTGGGACGTTGTAACTTCTATCCTCGGTGCGATACCTAAGATGATCGGAGGACTGATTGACCTGGGTGGCCGCATTTTTGACTCGATGATTCAGGGGTCTGAAGATGTTCGTCAACACATGTTTGAAGTAAGAAAAGCGTTAGAAAAAGTAAAAGAGAAATTTGGTGATACACATAAATCAGCTGCTTCAGACATCAAGTCTTTCGTTTCTACAGCTATAGGAATGTATAACAGGTTTGGCGACAGCATATTTGGATCCGTCGAAGAAGCTTCTAGTTTCGCCTTAGAGCTTGCAGGTTCAGGAGAAATGGCGACGATTTTAAGCAAACAATTGAAAGAAAGTGAAAATGAAATCATCAAGTTTGCAAAAGGATTAGGAACGACGGGAGAAGAATCAGCTGCGTTGATGAACATGGCTTATTCATCTGGAACAGATCTTGTAGAGATTTATAAACAAATTGGTCAACAATCGCAAGGTCTGGCTTCAAGGTTAGGATTAAACGCTAAGGTCTTAGCAAAAAACATCCAAATAGCCACGAAAGACGTGAAGCACTTCGGCAAAGCGACCATTCAAGCAATGTCTGAGTCTGCTGCATATGCGAACAAGATGGGTGTGTCGTTGGATAAGATCGTCGGCGTTCTTGACAAGTTCGACACATTTGAAGACGCAGCCAACAACGTTTCTAAGCTGTCTCAAGCGTTCGGTGTAAATCTAGACACTATGAAGCTTGTCGAGGCAGAAACCCCAGAAGAGCGTTTGGAGATGTTGAAGGATTCTTTCAACGCTGCAGGAAAGTCGCTAGACAGCTTAAGTCGTAGAGAATTAAGTTATGCTGCTGGATTGATCGGATTAGATGAAGCCGCCACGAAAAACCTTCTTTCAAATAAAAATCAAGCAAATTCTCTTGAAGAAGTAAAAAATGCATCTTCAGAAGTAGCTAACGAAATGAAGAGTATGGGTGATGTCTTAAAACAAGTCACAAAAGACATCGCAATGAATTTGAAGCAACTCACAAGAGAGACGAAAGGGTTCTTTGACACATTCATTGATGGAATTCTGACAGGCATAGAACGAACGCCAGAAATGCAAAAAATATTCAAAAACATTTCACAGGCTCTAGATGCAGTTTTCATAGCTGGAACGAAACTAGGTGCAGCTTTTGTTAATGCATTTCCAGGCGTCAAGAAGATGCTCGATGCCCTTGGGCAGTTCTTCAATCCTGCGAAGATTGGAGAAATGTTTAGCGGATTTACAAGATCATTTGAGAGCTTTTTTAAATCTTTAAAAACAGGAACCGGAGACGTTAGAGAGTTATTCAGCGACCTGTCTAAAAATTTGACTGATTATTTCACATCGCAAGGACCTGCAGGTAGTGAGTTCCTGCAAGGAGTAAAAGAGTTTTGGAATGCAATAAAGCAAATCATCGCAACTGCAATTCTAGGAATAGGAGATTTGATCGCAGAAGGACTTTCTTTCATTGCAGACTTTTTTGAAGGAAAGAGAAAACTCCCAAGCGGAAAAGACGTTCTTTCGTCTGCAAAGAGTGGATTAGGAAAAGTAGGCGAAGAACTATCACCAATTGGCAAAGCCGCCATGGCAAGCTTTGGAAAAATAGGAGAACAGGTTGGCAGAATTTGGGAACCCTTAAAAGAATCCTTGAAAACATCTTTGAAGGAAGCTGTTGATTATCTTTGGGAATATCTTAAAGAAAAAATTTCAGAAAATAAAGGAAAACTTTTCTTAGGCGGTCTGCTCGGTATGGCTGCATCTGGTGATGGAGGGTTGTTAGGACTCGGCATGCAAGGATTGGGAGCTTATAGAACTTACAAACAAGGGAAGCAGATTAAAGAACTTACGGAGTTGATGAAGGCAGCACAGCCGGGATTACCACCAGTACCAGGACCAGTACCAGGACCAGTACCACCGGCTTTTGTACCAGGACCAGTACCAGGACCAGTACCACCGGCTTTTGTACCAGGACCAGTACCACCGGCTTCTGTACCAGGACCAGTACCACCGGCTTCTGTACCAGGACCAGTACCACCGGCTTCTGTGGGGTATTTGCAAGCTCTGCGCGCGAGAGCGGCCGCGCCGGGGGGATTTCAAGGGTTCGTTTCCTCGACTGGAGGTATGGCATTAGGAAGCGTTGCAAGCGGTATAGCTGCATCTGAAATTGGAAGATATTTTGCAAAAGACGCTGGTATGTCAGAAGATGCTCAAGCTCAAGTAGCAGGTTTTTCTGGAGTTTCTGGTGGAGCCGCCTTAGGTTTTATGTTGGGAGGTCCTTTAGGAGCAGTTATTGGATCAGGCGCCGGCGCAATTTGGACCCTTGGTCGTGAGATACATGATGCGTATGATAAAATTGAAGAAATGCAACAATCAGCTGTAAAAGAGCTTGAAAACATAGAACATAATGCCGAACAGCTCGAGATAAGATTCGGAATTGACCCTAAAACTGGAAAGATAGATAAAAATGCAGACTATGCTATGTCTGATGACGCTTTGTTGGATCAATACGGTGCTTTAATTGGAGGAAGAAGTTGGTTTTCTCTTGATTCAACTGATGCTGATAAAATAAGAAGAATATTAGAAGAGAAGCACCAAATTGCAAAAAAGGCTCAAGAAGACAATGCCGCAAAGTATAAAAAGCTAGTTGAAGAAAAAGAAAAACAAGAGAAAAAGCGAAAACAAGAAGCTCAAAAGAAAAAAGATGAAGATGAATATGGCGCATTTATGCATGCTCTCGGTGTCGGAGGCAAGGGAGAGATTAACATGCTAACATTCAAGCAGAAGATTCAAGAGATTGATAAAACTGCGAAAGACGTCACGAAAGGCTCTGCAAAATTAAAAGAAAACTTCGATACCATAAGAAATCAACTAAAAACCATGGACTTTAAACTTTTTGGTGACGATGTGGATTCTCAGAAAAAAAAGAACGACATGGAAAATGCTGGAATGACGATGATGCATTTATTGGGAATCATAAAGTCAATGTCTTTAATTTCCGCGGAGGCGCAAGCAGCAGCAGGACAGTTAACAAAGTTTGGTGATCCAACCGACAAAGATTCAGTCGCTTCAAAAGCTGTTACATTTGTTAAAAATCAAAAAGCTACTCTTGATGCAATAATAAACGCTTTTATGACAAATGCTTCTGCTGGGGTAGGCCTCGAGCAGTCGGTATCAATTTCTGCCGCAAAAAGCAACATGTCTGAACTAAAAGACACAATGACATCAGCGAAAGACGCTTTTTCTAACATATTTGAAATAAAAGATCACATTGTTGCGATGGGAGATTCAAAAAACGCGATATCTAAAGAGATATCAGACGCTGCAAAAAGAAACATCGAACAGATGAAAGTGCCACTCTTAACACTGTGGACCACGATAGGGTCACAATTATCTCCAGACTCTTTAAAGGATGAAAATGGTGTGTTAAGAGTGCAGCACATCGAAAAAGCCATGGATTCAACAAAAACCGCTATAGAGGGAGTTCGCGACGTTTTTAATTCAATAGGAGGAGTTTTTAATACTCTTAATACAGACGCAACTCTCAACGGCATGTTAGGGTTTTCAGGTACTTTATTAGAATTTTCTACGTATGTTGGTGAGATTGCTGACTCGGTCAACTCCCAAAGAATCGCTGACCTCAAAACAAAGATAAGTGAAATCAAGACCCTGCAGAGCGATTTAAATGATCTATTGCCTGAAGAACAACGAGTTACGCTCGCATGCGCGCCGTCAGCAACATCAACCGTAGCGGCTGTTACCCCTAGTTCAGCAGTGGTGAATCCTCGACAGGGTCTTCAAATAAACATGAAGTTTGACATCGTCATGGACTCCAAGGCGCTGGAAAAGACTCTTGTTACAAGAAGCGATTCTCTAGTTGTAAAAGCCTTTGAACAAATGGCTGCGGGAACAAACAAGGCCGTCCACGTCTCGCAAGGGTATAATTTAGAAGTGGTAAAAACTGGTAGGTAAAAATAGGTAGAAATGAAAATACCAACGAAACAAGAATATTTTAAGAAGCTTCGATCGAATCAAGAATATCAATCTTTGTTAAAAAAGATTCCTGATATCGAAGAGAGAAAGCGCGCGATCTATACGATTGAATACATCATGGAAAACTTCATTAATGCTTTTTCAGTCATAGGTTCAACAGCGGCTCAAAGCCCAGAAGCAGCTGAAAAAATAATGGAGGCATTGAAAACAGGCGACGGCATAATTAAGGAAAGCGATGGCGAGCCTATCATGACGAAAGAGAAGTAAACGATGTCAGGGATAAAGACAGGAAACAAAGGGTTTGTCAATCCGACCGATGGAAAGGTATACACAATCGATCCTAACGGCGTTGCCAATGAAGTTTCCAAGACATACGATCCCGGTGACATGAAAGTCGACCAGACCGTCAAAGATATAAATAAAAAGACGAAGATAACGCTTGGAACGTATCTCAGCCAAGCGACAAAATCGAATGCATATCCGATCGATCCTCCTAAGCATTCAAGTCAAGAATCTTCCTTGCTGACAAAAACAGGATACCCCTCACCCCTCACCCCTGCCTCTTCAGGAAATCTCCAAAAATTTGCCGCTGTTTTACCTTCTTCAATATCTGATAATTATGCAAAAGGAACCGTCACGGCCGGTGGCGTCACGACTCTTTTGTCCAAGGGAAAGAGTGAAGAATCCGCAACGAAGAAACTTTTGGATGGTAATGAACTTTTGTCAGCGGTCAAGCATGTCGGGAGCGTCCTCGTTATACCTCCACCATTGCAGAAATATCAAAACGTCGTCATAGACATCAACACATTTAAATCTACATCAACATCGACAACAAAATTTGTTGATCTATCGTCCGTATCGACGAGCTTCATTCCAGTCATCAATGATGTGGGTGTTTATGGAAAGTACTACGGCACCGCCGGGGAGGCGATCACGAAGACCCCTTTGACGTTGCTTACGATGATAAAGAAACCGTCAACTGAATCATCTAAAAACTTTTTTCCAATCACGGTTCCTGCAGATATAAAAATAACGGAGCTCCAAGCCTCGCGCGCCGGCTATCCGTTTGTCTCGCTACGTAATGGAGATAACACACCTCCGTTGATAACATCACCTAGCATGAACGGTGGAAAAGTTTTTGCTTCGTCACACGATTATGATATTTCTGGCACCAGCAAAAACTTTGCCGCATGGTTGAAAGATGAGTCTAAAATCCTATTCAAGAAAGGTAAGTCTGCTGGCGCTTCCGATTCCTTAACTGGAAATGATCTGCTGCCTGGTGTAAAAACCACAAAAGGAGGGGCATCACTGTCACAAGCTGTAGAAAATTATGTAAATCTTGCGATCATCCCAAATTACAGATATCATTTTCAACCGTTTTTTGACGGAAATATATTATCGCCGAGTTCAGATGATGATCCAAAAATAACTCTTTTATCGAATACATCTCTAACGAAGATTAGCAAACCCAGTGACTATGTTCTTACCTCCACTAATATATCTATATCTTATGCTCTGTATGACCGCGCCAAAAAAGTAGAAATTTCGACACCAGGAAACAGGTATCCGACCGTCATTGCGGACGACCCAGTAAATTTTGACCTTACATCAATAACATATGTAAGCGCTAATGGAGTGTACCCTACTCCGTTGCCGACGCCTGGTACTGGCGCACAAAATGCTTATACATTTATAAAGGCTTCGACTGAGGCAGATCTGATAAAGTCAGTCAGCACAGCATACGCAAGCACAAAAATTGATAATAAGGATGTCACGGCTCTTATATCGAAGGGAAAGACTGGTGTTAATGTTAAACCTAATAATGAAGGCAAACTTGAAGGGTGGGACGGAAACACTCTTTTAAAGACAGCTGTCGAAGCCATCACTTCGCTGCCTGATTCAATCACGTTTTCTAATCTTGAAAAAGGTCATCCTGTCGGCGTATACACATCTAATGTGATCGATCCTAACAGGTTTTCTCCTGGAGGTTTAGGCAAATCATCGCTACAATTCTTTGACTTCGCTGCAGGAACTTCTATATCAAGGTATGAACCGAACATAGCAATATCAACCGTATTAGGCAATTATTCAGGAACTGAATCTAATGGTACGCTGTGGATGCTGAAGAACTTTCGCGAGAAGGTTGCAGCAGACACGAAAGTTAACGTATACTCAGTAGACCCTCCTATAGGAGGAGCTTTAGAAATACCCGGACTCATAAGTAATCCTGTTAATTCTCTTCCGATGCCTCTTTATCAAAACAATAAAGATTCTTATGTAAAAAGAGAAGATATTCACCCTCAAACTCGCGATGCATCTATTAACAACTTTGCAAAAGGGAAAGAATCCCCGGATGATGATGTTGTAACCGGCCACACACTGTTAAAGGACACAGTTCCTGGAAACTATGACGTCAGGACCGGTTTTTCTAAATCTGGACATGGGATTATTGAAAATAGTCCTCTTTATGATTATGAAGGTGATCGCGGTTCGGAAGGGGTTCTTGGAATAGGAGCAAATCGTTTTCTTCAGCCTGCAAGATTAACAGTTGCAGGACGTCCTGTTAGGGGTTTTAGCGCTGAGTTATCTCTTCCTGATGGAAGAAAATTTGATCAACTACAAATGGCAAAGGTCGGTGTGGGTCTACTGCAACGTGCAGCAGGAGAAATACCTTCTATTACGGCAGACAAGTTTGATCCTACAGGTAGAATGGCAGCAAGAGCATCTTTGCTTCCTGGGCTATCGCAGTCAGGAATAGGGAAAATTAATAATCTATTCCTAGAAGCCAATGACGTATTAAACAGTATTAAGGGAGAATCTCTGTCCGTAGAATCGTTGACTTCGACAACAGGGTTGTTCGACGGACAAGATGTAGGACAATCGTGGGGAACATTGACAACTCCAGATGAACCCTTCGACGATCCATCAAGCATAGGGCTGTCAATTCTTATGGCACTTCTTTTGTTGTCAATCCTGGTGTTGTTTGGACTTTTTGGAACTCTCACACCAGAAAAAGATAAATATGCGTCAAGAATCAGCCCATCTAGAGATTCATCCGGCAGATTAGCTTTAGGTAAATATCAGTTTTTGGATCTTAATGAAAAATCTCCATTAAGAAACGTTTTTACGGTTGAAAACATGCTTGGGATAAGAAATACAAAAAACCCATTTAATGTTGCATTAGGTGTCGGAGCCCGCGCGTTTTTCGTGGGAGCATCAAACATGGATTTGTCAAGAGAACAAATAACTGCAGCTATTTTAGGAATCGGATTAGATTCTATATTCGGAGAAGGATCTGCTGTAGGAGCTAACTTGGTCGTTGCAAGAACGATCGTTCGTTCTGGAATAGTGATGGCACAATTTATCGATAAAGTGATAAAAGCCGGGTCACAAAACCCAATTTCAGGAGTAAAAGCGGGATTAGGAATCCTTAAAGCTTTTAGATCATCAAAGCTTGTTTCTGCAATGAATGTTTTTTCTCAACTTGGCGACGCTCTTCTTGACAGACAGTCAACGACGGTCCCAGGCCCCGGTGGTATTCCGCAAGAAGGAAGTGGAATGGACGCTCAACCAAAAGGAGTGTTTCATTCCACCGTCAGAAAAAGCCGCCTAACAGATTCAAAGGGATATGACTCAGAGCTGGCTTGGGCATCGAAAAGAGCTCCTTCATTGTATCTTGTCCCTAAGAATGTTCTTGTGTGGCAGCAATATGGAAACAGCACAAATGAAGGTAAAAAACTTGGAGCTTTTTCTGGAGTCATGGGGCTAAAAGGTATCAACGGCGGCTCTTCTATGACTTATAATAAGGTAACAGAACGAAACAAGCCAAGAATAGACAATGACTTAAGAAAAGAAATGGAAGAGCGCCTAGACGCAGAATATGTTCCTTTCTATTTCCATGATGTAAGAACGAATGAAATTATTTCTTTTCACGCGTTTTTGACAGCGTTGACAGACGACTATTCCTCAAGCTATGACTCAGTGGAAGGATTCGGACGTGTTGAACCAATTAAGATCTACAAAGGTACTCAACGAAAGATATCGTTTAGCTTCATAATTGCTGCCACTAGCGAAGATGATTTTCACGAAATGTGGTTCAAGATCAACAAACTCACGACACTGGCTTATCCTCAGTACACACCAGGTAGATCCCTGATTGGAAAACAAGGTGGTGCAGATTATGAATTTAAAGCTCCGTTTAGTCAGATGATAGGCGCCTCGCCTCTGGTGCGCATTCGCTTAGGAGATCTTTTCAGATCGAACTATTCTAAATTTGCCCTCGCTCGTCTCTTCGGCGCTGCTGACACTGAGGCAAAGTTTCCAGACAGCAACGTCGACGCGAAGGTCATGGTCGCGACGACCTCACAAGATAAAATAGTAGCATTCAATCCTGACGTTTTTGCAAAAGATGTAGAAAACGTCAAAAACGAATTTAATGAACCTACCCAGGAAACAGCGCGAAAGTTCTTCAGAGTCAAAGCATATCCACTCGAAGGCGCATGGCCAGATTTTTTTAAAAAAAATAATGTTACTTCCCCAGATAAACTAAGCGATTATGAGATCGTTGGATTTGAAAGTGGAAAGTATAAAGTTAAATTGACGCCCCTCGGGAACGTCGGCATCCCGCCCGACGAGCTGCCCGAT
>Ga0194133_10009978_pt1 | contig 10771 bp, 9 predicted proteins | sample TA2KigOf40mmetaG_FD_155448 | JGI IMG/M metagenome (GOLD analysis project Ga0194133, IMG submission 155448) | Freshwater microbial communities from Lake Tanganyika, Tanzania - TA2015055 Kigoma Offshore 40m | ecosystem: Environmental > Aquatic > Freshwater > Lake | place: Tanzania: Lake Tanganyika...
CACCGTCGTCGCACTCCTCGTGAACTGCGATGTAATCGGTGATACCCGCCGCTTCCCACTCGTGGATCTGCGCCAATGCCTCGTGGTCGGAGTGGGACAAACCGCCGCTCATCGCCAAACGTGGGGTCACCTCGCAGATGGTCCGCCACCAGGCGACTGGGTCGACCGGGTGGTTCTCCAAGTGCAATGACGTTTCGTACTCAGACTGCAGGGACAGGGACATGAGCCTCCTCGCTCTCTTCTGCAGGTCGGCGGTGATTTGCCGCTATCGATTACTTGCAGATGTACCCATTATGTGGGAGGGGTGTCACACGAAAGACCACCAAGGGTCGGCTAGGGCGCATCTGCGACCCCCTACTCGTCGTCGTCCCCGAAATCGTCGTCATCTTCGTCGAAGTCGTCGTCGTCATCATCGAAGTCCTCATCCTCGTCATCTTCATCAAGATTTGCCTCCAGATCCTTCAGACTCACGGCGATTTCTTCGACAACGACTTCTGCGGCAGTAATGCGTTCGTTGCACCACAAAATGAGAGTGGACGCGCGACGCAGCTTCTTCTCCAGCGAATCGATGTCGACCTCGCGCGAGCTGACCTCGTCGATGATCTGCTGAATCTCTCGCAGCGCCTCGACGAAACCTTTCGGATCCTGGCCTCCGACTTTCTTGCTCATGGCTTCCCGATCTCCTTTACTTCGCTCACTGCAGAACCATTCGCAAATGAGGTTGTGATGACATTACCAATTCGTATTTCTTCGACCGACCTGATGACTCGACCGTCTGCACCACGTGTCACTGACCACCCGCGGGCCAGGAGCGTCGCCGGGTCCAAGAGCTTCACGCTCGTCGCAAGTCCTTCGAGTTGTTGACGTTTCAAGACGAGCACCTCTTGCGGCCTGGATCCGAGAATGGTCGCCTGGCGGTGGTTGAGTTCCCTGGCGCGTGACACACCTTGGCGCGCCTTGGATTCGAGCGCCCTTGCGCTCGTGGCCACCCGATGTCGTCTCGATCGCACGGCACTTCTCGACTCGTCGATCAATTCCTGCCCTTTGGCATTGAGATTGGCCATGAAGCGTCGAATCTTGACGATGACGGCTTCCGCGGCGGCAGTGGGTGTTGCAAACGATTGCTTCGCAACAATGTCGGCAATCGAGTTGTCCATCGTATGGCCAACACCGGTGAAGACGGGGCGTCGACACTTGACGATTGCCATGACCACGCCCTCGTCGTCAAAGGCCGCGAGATCCGCTTTCGACCCACCACCACGCAGCAAAAGGATCAGATCGATGTCCCGCCGGTTGGACAGGGTTCGTATCGCGGCCGCGATTTCACGCGGGGCGTTCTGGCCCTGCACGGACACACCACAAAAAAGAATGTGGAACGGATAACCACAGTCGTCGAAGCGTTTCAGGGCGTCCTTCCACCCATCCGCTTGTCCAGAGGACACCACGCCGATGCGTAGCGGCACGGAGGGCACCTTGATTTGCTTGTTCACCTCGTCGAGGCCGGCCTCACGTATCTTTGCAATCAGCTGCTCGCGTTTCATCGCAAGTTCACCCAAGGTGAAATTTGGATCGACGTCGTCGATGATTGCGCCAATTTCTCCGCGCTTTGCATAGAAGTTGAGACGACAAAGGAAACGCACACGAAGCCCGTTCGACAACGGAACCCCATATGTCTTCATCTTCTCTTCCACGAACTCTCGTCTTCCGCTTTGGCTGAAGAGTTTCATGTTCAGCGTTCGCTTGTTGGCCCCGCTGCCGTCGATCAGATCGAAGTAGTGGCCGGATGAATGCGGGACCGCCCTCATTTCGGCAATCTCACCTTCGATCCAGAGCCGTCGCGGGAAGAGTTCGTCGATCGTTTTCGACAGGATTTCCGCGAGATCAGTTACCGTCATTGCGGGAATACCCTTGATGACTTCGCGCGGCATGCACCAAGCCTAATCACCTTTTTCCGGTCGTGTTCACGGCCACCTCAATTCTGCGCGAACACCCACGTCGTAATCTCAATGTCATGTAGAGCAGCGACTTTCCTGTGCCGTCCAATCAAGCGCACGCCGTCCCACGGTGTGCAGACCACAAGGAGACCCCATGTCGCATGTCCCAGAGAGTTCCGACTCCCCCGGTTTTGATCCGAGAAGCGAGAAGTTTCTCGAGAGTCTCCGAAACCTCGTCGAATTCAAGATCCGCAGGCAGAACTTCGATCAAAATCAAGTCGAGATTCAAAAGATCTATTCGCGGAGCATGGCGGATGCACTCGACTTCGCAACGAACGAACTCGAGGGAGACGGGTGGTACCTCGAGTCGATCACTCGCATCTGGGACGAACGGTTCTTCGACGAACTGTCCAACGGGTCGACTCCCACCGGTGTCGACGACGACGGTTTCGTCACCCTGATGCGGCAACTGTTCGGCGACGAACAACCCGACGCCCCCGTGCAAGACTGAAGTCGGGCTCGCCCGACTCATCCCTCGACCGAAAGGTGCCCGTGCACTTCGACAGAATGATCGTGCTCGACTTCGAGACGACGGGGCTACGTCCCGGCTATCGACCGGTTGAAATCGCGTGGATCGAATTCGACGACACACTCAACGAAACAGACCAGGTCCAGGCCCTCGTCAATCCTGGGATTCCAATCGAACCCGCAGCACAACAGACGCATGGAATCACCTCGACAATGCTCCACGACAAGCCAACGCTTCCGGACTTTCTCTCTTCACGACACCCCGGCAAGTTCATCGATGAACACGTACTCGTTGTCGCCCACAACGCTGCATACGACGTCCCGATGTTTGCGCCTTACTGCAAAGCAGTCACATCACTCTGCACGATGCGACTCAGCCAGTCGCTCTACCCTCACGCGCCGGATCACAGACTCGAAACGATGGCCGACGTGCTGCGAGTCGACGTCGAACCGAACCACCGCGCACTCGCCGATGCAGGTGCCTGCTTTTCGGTTCTTCGGGCGATCGCAACTGCGCACAATCTGAACCTCTCGGACCTGATCGCCGCATCGAATCGGCTCGGTATGGACAGCGTGATGCCCTTCGGCAAACACAAAGGAACGCCACTGCGGGATCTACCCCCGAGCTACGTGAATTGGTGCATCGAAAACCTCGCCCACGACAATTGGGTCCGCCAAGCCCTGCTCTCCGAGTAACCACCCTCTTCCATGCGTATCGCCACTTGGAACCTCAACACCTGGATCAACCGGAAGAACGGCATCACCAACGACCATCTCTGGGCGTGGGCGGATGAGAACCTCGCTGCAGACGTCGTCGTCTTCACCGAGGCGGCCACCCCCGCACCGCAATCCGTTCGGAGCAGCGGCTGGTCAGTCGTCCACCGACCGGGAGGCTTTCCCAATAGAAGCAATTGGGGCACGCTGATCGCGTCCCGCCACCTGCGCATCGACCTTCTGACCTCGGTCGGCGGTTCCCACCGGCTCGACACCGCTTTCCCCGGATCGCTCACCGCCGCGACCCTCTCGAACGGTACCAATCCACCGCTCTGCATCGTCGGGCTGTATCTGCCTTATCGGAAGAACGCATCCAAGGAATTCGTCGGCCATCCCACGAGCGATCTCGTCGCTCTCAAAGACGACTTCGCGGCTCTCGTGGAAGAGTTCGGGTCGAACATGATCGTCGCGGGAGATCTCAATTTCCCGTATGACGGAGTCCCACAGCCCCTGACGCGCATGGGTTTCGTCGATCCATTCCACGAGGCGGAACCCGTTACTTTTCGGCAGGACTGGAATGACGATGGTCTCTTCACGATGGACTACATCTATCTTTCTGAGAATTTGCGGCGCCGCGCCACGCGCATCGAAGGCGGGATCGACCGCTTCCCAACCGCCTTCGACGTCAGCGACCATGCACCGCTCCTCATCGAGCTTGAATTCGACTGACGCGCTTTTCTCTCGCCTTGCGCTGGATCCGACTAGCGGCACGCTCGGCATCCTCGTGTTCCCAAACCGCCACAACCGACCATCCCCTCTTTCTCAGTTGAGCGGCTTTGCGCCTGTCGCGACGTCGATTCGCCTCGATCTTCTCCAACCACCATTGCCGATTGTGTTTGGGCGATTTGAAGTGGCCGGGACACCGGGCCGAGGACAGCTCAGCCATGCTTGCGGTGGGCGGCGGCGGCGGCACAGTAAGCGAGGGCCGACATGGCCCCACCGGATAGCACCAGCGCGACCGTAGGGTCACCGGTGAAGACCGAGAGAGCCGCGCCCACGATGACGCCGAGGACGACCATGTCGGCATGGAGGGTATGCCTGGAGTTTGCTACGCATCCAAGGGTAATGGGACCCTTGCGACGGGGAAGGCTTCTCTCGTGGCAGTATCTGAAAATGGGCGAACATTGGGGGTGGGCCTCGCCTGTCGGAGATTTTCTCTCCACACCACTTGAAAAATGGCGTAGTGAACTTACAGATCACCATCATCGACTGTTCGGATTCGGACCATCTGACAGCCAGATTCGCGCTTGGAATGATGAATACGCAGTGATGGCAGAGTCACTCAAAGCGTGCGTGACAACCGAACCTGATTCGGCTGCAGCATGGTCCGTGATCTTTGAGTACGAACTTCCCATGGAGGGTGGCCGTCGTCCGGATGTAGTTGTGCTGACCGGAACGTCAGTAGTTGTGCTGGAATTCAAATCCGTTGGTGTTGCACTTCAATCAGACATCGACCAGACAATCGGATACGTGCGGGACCTGGAGGACTATCACTCAGAGTGTGCCGGTGTGGCTTGTACCGGACTCCTGGTGCTTGTCGGTGGGAGTGCAGACAACGCTCAACTCCGCGATGGCATAGCAGTCGTTGGCCGACACTCAGTTCCCCGGTACCTTTTCGAAGCATTCACAGAGGGCTTCATTAATCTCGAGTCCTGGCTGTGGGGTACCTACCGACCACTCCCTACTCTCGTCGAAGCAGCCCGCAAGATCTTCCGGGACGAGGATCTTCCGCACGTGCGTACTGCTATCGCGGCGGGTATCCCCGAGACAGTCGAGAAGCTTGGAATGCTCATCGATGAGTCATCCAGCAACTCGCTCCGCATGATGGCTTTTGTTACAGGAGTTCCCGGAGCTGGGAAAACCCTAGTGGGCCTAAGACTCGTTTACGAGCGGACGCAATCTCAAGGAAACGCGACGTTTCTGAGCGGCAATGGGCCGTTAGTGCAGGTGCTTCAAGATGCTCTTTCGTCTCGTGTCTTCGTACGTGATCTTCATGCTTTCATTCGGACATATGCGCTCGGTACTCGAGCACGAATTCCAGATGAGCATGTCGTTGTCTTTGATGAAGCTCAGCGCGCCTGGGACAAGAGCTACATGTACAGCAAGAAGGGGGTTAACCGATCTGAACCTGAGTTGCTCGTCCAGATTGGAGAAAAGATCCCGGACTGGTCTGCCCTCGTTGGTCTGGTGGGAGAAGGCCAGGAGATTCATTCTGGAGAGGAAGGCGGAATGAGCCAATGGAGAAAGGCAGTGGCAGATTCAACCACATCGGAGAACTGGATAGTGCACTGTCCTCCGAAGCTGAAAGACGACTTCCACGATCTCAATGTTGTTACACATGAAGAACTAGATCTAAACATCACACTTCGTTCGCGACGTGCAAATGACCTTCATCGCTGGGTACGTCTTCTTCTCGAAGGATCTATCAGCCTTGCTAACCAGGCTGCGACCAAAGTAGTCGATGCAAAATATCCAATCTACGTGACACGGTCTATCGATCTAGCTCGTGGGTACGCGCGTCATAGATTCAAAGGTGAGCCAAACAAGAGGTTCGGCTTGCTTGCCAGCAGTCACGCAAAGAACCTCACACCACACGGCATAGACAACTCGTACTTGGCAACGAGCCGGATGAGCATTGCAAAGTGGTTCAATGCTGCTCCGGAGTCAACGCTTTCTTCCAACGCACTAATTCAACCAATTACGGAATTTGGATGCCAGGGACTCGAGCTGGATCTACCTATCGTCTGCTGGGGTCAAGACATGACTTGGCGAAATGATTCTTGGCGACTGTCACCGATCAAGCGAACGTACGTGCAGGACGACCCGAAAAAGCTCCTCCGGAACGCTTATCGAGTTCTTCTCACCCGCGGAAGAGATGGCCTAGTTATCTTCCTTCCACCCGAAAAGGATCTAGATTCGACCGAAGTCGCTCTCCTTGCTGCGGGCGCGTCCCAATTAACCGAGACGATCTGACATCCTTCACCAAACTGCTCACTCAGGTGAACGTTTCATAACCGAATTACTTTGATATGCGAGCTCAATAGACCCCACTTAAAGAACATGAAGGGGGATATTCCCCTCCTCAAGCCTGTACGCCATCGCAAAGTTACGCCGACGAGAACGTTTGCAACTTGTGACAGGCGCTACCGTTCTTGTGATATCGCAACGCCCAGCCGCCTAGCTGAACGCACGAATTTGAAAGAACAAATGCCGAACGAGGACCGCAGGACATCAACCGAGTTGGCTGTCGAGAAGGCCTATTGGACCCTTCTTGACACTGAACTACCGGTGACCGCCACGCAGTCTGACGACCCGCGAAAACTCACATGCCCGGCCGCATCGCCCGAGGACGCAACTGACACCTTCGGGTTCCTAGAAACTGACGAAGGTAGAGTTGTTTTCTACGCAAAGTTGATTCCTTTGCCCGGAGTACTCAAAGACGACCGAGATACCTCAAGCCCACTCGATCGAATGCGGTTGTCCGCCCCTTGCTTGACGCGGAAGTGTGTCCATTGGACTGGTGAATCATGTCGTTTGGGACACGCAGTGGCAGAGGTCGGAAACGATACCGACTCTGGCGAACCGGCCTGCGCGATCCGACCTCACTGCCGCTGGTTCGCCGAGAATGGCGGCGGGGCTTGGAGAATGGCGGCGGGGCTTGCAAATCCTGTGCTTTCATCCATCGCATCCCGTTCATGCAACAAGGCCGACTCGTCGAAAAATTAGGGCTTGAGAACATGTCGCTGGATAATTGGCAACAGACATCGAATTTTGACTTATCATGACTCCGTGAGATGCAAAAAATGTGGCAACACGATTTACGAGGGTTTTGGCTCCGGCAGGACGGGCGGATGTAAGTGCGCAACCCCCTCTGTGTCTAAATCACGTCAGACCTCGCGCTTGACCAATTCCGCACGAAGCAAGCCGCCTACCCGATCACTTGCCCGTGACCTAGAGATCCTGCATGAACTTTTCAAGAAGGGTGCGCTGTCCGCCAGCGAGTATCAAGCGGCGAAGAACAGGCTTCTTAATCCGAAAATCTCTACGTTGATTAGTGGAGAGATAACGAGGTCGTCTACGACACGGGCGGCGCACCTCGCCTGGCACGACGTTTTGTCTTGAGGCGACTAAGCATCTTCACCTCATTGAACTGATGGAACTTCTCAGGGTGCTCTGATTCGAGACGTTCCTTGTCGAGTGTCGTTTTTTCTCGTGCAGATCTGTTCCATGTCACCTGACCGTCGATACCCGCCGATGAGCCACAGATAACGCGCAGGTGTGCGTCTGCAACGTCTCGGTCCCAGGCGTAGGTTCCAGTGAATCTTTCGAGAATCTGGTGCAAATCGAACAGATCACCAAAGACCATGTCTCCTCGCCTGACTTGATTGCATGCATCCTCGAATGTGGAGCAAAAGTCGACAAGTTCACGATCTACTTCAGCCAGATCGACTTCACGTGTTTGTTTGTCGCACTTTCCGCTGATGGTGACTTCAACATCGGTGTACATCTCGAGCAGTCCTGGGTATCTCTTGGCGAATCCCTGATCGTCAAAGTGCGTTTTGGGGTAGTGCTCCGTGACTACAAGTTCCTCCTCCTCAACTTGCACGCGTTCAGCTTCCGGGAGAGCATGAGCGAGGCCTTTGTAGATATTGGACATTTCTTCACAACGTTTGTGGCCTGCCGATGCGATGTTCCACTGGGCGAACCATCGGGTGGACTCCTCTGTCGGTGCAATTTTGTCTCCTGATGAGACCACATGTTTCAGATTTTCAGCCTCTTCCATAACTGGGACGTAAAGGAAGGCTTCTGCAGCCATTTTTTCAGCTGTCTGTACTGCAAGATCAAGTTCTTCGTCGGAAAGAAGAAACCATTCACTTCGTACTCGATTGGGTCCGAAACGCTTGTGGAGAAACGTCTCAACTCGATACGGTCCGGGTGTCTGCGTAACGTGGTGAATTTCGAGGTCTCTGGGATTTCCCGTCTGGTGTTCCTTAAGGCGTTTCTCGGAGTCCCGCTTGACGTCTTTGACTATTCCGATCTTGACATTGCTCGAACTCGTTCCGCCAAGGCGGTCACGTTCGCGAATGAAATAGACCTCTCCAATTATCAATGCAGCTCTCCTACGTCATGATGGGGCTCGGGCCGAGGAAGCCAAAGTTACCCAACTTTCACAGCTTGCCCCCGCAAAAGAATACTTTTGGAAGAGGTGCGCTGGTCCCCCTCCTGTGGCATCATCTGCAAGTCCAGTAATAGCGTCTCACCTGAAAAGGAGTGCTGCCCTTTCTACGTCGACCCGGGATGACATTTGAAACTCCCGTCCACCAATTCGAGCGCAAAATAGATTGCCTCGGGTGGGCTCGTAGCAGTATCGATTGTGCTCGTCGTTATGCCTTGGACTTTATTTTTGGAATAGGTCGGCAGCAATGTTATTGTCTGTCTCTAACCGTGTTTGTTGCGCCCGACATCGAGCCATTGCTCGAAAAGCTTGCCGAAACGCTACGCAATCCCCTGGCAGATCCGATGGCCGAAGAAGTCATCGTCGTGCCGTCTGCCGACATGGCGAACCTGCTCAAACGAGAGTTGGGTCGAAAGCTGGGAGAGGCTGACAGCGCGAATGGCGTCCTGGCAAATGTTCGCTTCGTCTACCCACGTGAACTTGTCAACTCGACATCTGCCGAACCAGTGGGCGTCAGCGATTCACCTTGGGACGCCACTCGGTTGACTTGGACCATTGCACAACTCGTCATGCAATCACCGCCAAACGGTCTCCCCCGCGCGTTCGGTGCAACCCCTTTGGCTGCGTCACGACGGACCGCTGAACTCTTCGATCGTTATGCGTCGCATCGTCCCGAAATGCTCGCAAAGTGGGGGGAGGGCCACCATTACGAGGTGTCTCAATCACCCGACAAGGCATGGCAGGTCGAGCTCTACCAACTTGTGAGCGATTCGATTCGGAACGCTGAAGCCGATGCTCGGATCGTGACTGGTACAAGCGGCGTGGACCCGTTGCTCGACGGCGTCGTACTTCCCGAGCGCATCTCGGTCTTCGGCGTCGATTCGCTGAGTGCGTCGAGCTCTACCAACTTGTGAGCGATTCGATTCGGAACGCTGAAGCCGACACTCGGATCGCGACTGACACAAAGGGCGTGGACCCGTTGCTCGACGGCGTCGTACTTCCCGAGCGCATCTCGGTCTTCGGCGTCGATTCGCTGAGTGCCGCCGTACGCCGACTTCTTGATGCACTCGCAACTCGCACCAAAGTCGACGTTTATTGGGTCTACCCGATTGCGGAGAAGTTCCCTACTTGTGATGACGGTCTCGAACGCAAGTCCTTCACGCAGACGAACGTTGGGCATCCGCTTGCTTCCCGGTGGGCTTCGGGTGCCCACGAGTCAATCGCGCTGATGAGCAGCCCGAAGACCGCCCTGCCTGCGGTCGATCGAACCCAGAGCCTTTTGCATCGCTTACAGACTGGGGTACTGACGGACACTTGGCCACAAATTTCGACTCCCGACGAGGATTCACGCAAGATGGCTCTCCGCACGGGGGACGGAACGATTCAGGTGCACGCCTGTTACGGCCTCTCGCGACAAGTCGAAGCGTTGAGGGACAGCATTCTTCACCTGTTGAACGATGATCCGACGTTGAGGCTGCGAGACATCTTGGTCGTCTGTGCCGACGTTGCTGCCGCAGCACCCGTATTGAATGCCATTTTCGATCCGGAGACCACGGCAGGTGCCGGAGTGCCGTCGCTACCGATCAACGTGCTGCGTGATGCCGAGAACCGACTCGACGAGTTGTCCGAAGCCTTCTTTGCGGTCCTCGACTTGGCCACCGGACGCTGTTCCGCCAGCCAACTCATCGACACGGCGTCTCTCGGACCCGTGCGCAAAAAGTTCCGACTCGACGATGAGGCAATCGATCTCCTCGATTCGTGGGCGGACGAACTCGGCGTCAAATACGGCATCGACGCGACCGATCGCTCGTCTTGGAAACTCGACACGAGCATCGCCAACGGTACGTGGGATGCGGCAATCGAGCGCCTCATGATGGGCGTTGCCATTCCTGCCGAGCGTGAACTCCGTGGACCCGCCGACATCGTCCCGTACGACGGCATCGCGACGAGTGAACTGGTCCTTGCCGGCACCCTCGTGGAGTTTCTCGATCGCTTGAAAGGGTTGGCTCGGGCCGTACGAGCCGATTCGCAAACCGAGGTGAAGCTGTCAGTCGCCCAATGGCGCGACGTTTTGATGTCGATCGTCGAAAACTTCCTCGATGCCTCCCGCGATGACGAAGAGCGCTTGGTGAACCTTCGCGGTGCAATCCTGCGGATGGTTCGGGATGCAACGAAGGCTGTCGACGCAGACGCTTGCAACTTCACGATTCGCGATCTCCGCCTGATGACCGACGAGTACTTCACCAAGGGAATCTCCGACTACTGGTCGATCTTCGAGTCGATCACAGTGACCGGTTTTGGAGGTATGAGCCACGTGCCCCACCGAGTGATTGCATTCCTCGGCGCAGACGAAGACGCG
>Ga0194133_10009979_pt1 | contig 10771 bp, 8 predicted proteins | sample TA2KigOf40mmetaG_FD_155448 | JGI IMG/M metagenome (GOLD analysis project Ga0194133, IMG submission 155448) | Freshwater microbial communities from Lake Tanganyika, Tanzania - TA2015055 Kigoma Offshore 40m | ecosystem: Environmental > Aquatic > Freshwater > Lake | place: Tanzania: Lake Tanganyika...
TTGGTGAATGCTCTTGCGATCGTATCCCATGGCCTTGATGGTAGTGATGGCCTCATCGATCATATTTTTCCAGCCGCAGAGATAAAAATGAGCCGGCGGATGCGCTTGGCAGATCTCTTGATAGACCGGATGCACATAGCCGCTGCGACCACTCCAGGTTTCGCGCGAGAGCGTAGGGTGATAGTGAAAGCCGGACAGTCGTTGCTCCAGCGCCTTTAGTTCGTCGTAGTATAGGAGATCGGCTTGCGTGCGTGCCCCAAAGATCAGGTGGGTTCGGTGAAAAGGAATTTGATGATTGGCTAAATGATGCACCATGCTTCTAAAGGGAGCGATGCCCGTTCCGGTGCAGATTAGCAGTAATTCTTTATCGAGGTCTTCGGGCAAGGTAAAGACGCCGAGGGCTCCTCGTAATGTAAGTTCGGTACCTACCGTGGCCTCGTTGAAAAGATAGGTGGTCCCCAATCCGTTTTCGACCTTTACGATAACGAGCTCGAATACGTTGGTGCCATCGGGCCAAGAGGCGATCGAATAGCTAGCCAGCGTTTGTTGGGTTTTTCGTGAATGGGCAGATCGAGGGTTACGAACTGTCCGGGTTTAAAATCAAAACGATCCAGTTCGGAGATTTGTATCCAGAAACGGCGGGTACTGGGGCTGCAGTCCTCGGTTTTGATAATGACGCCTTTTTGCCACGGTAGCAGGGCCATAGACTTGTTTGTACTAAAGATAATAAAATAATCGGGCTATCTTTGCGGCCCGCAGACATGGTTGTTCAGGATTTGTTGGCAGCGTACGGTAATAGCCCCCTTCATTTTTTACTGAGGGACAGGCTAACTATGCCCGCACCGCAAACGACCCATCTACAAGGCTTGCAGGGATCTTCGGCTGCTTTTGTAATGGCTGCGGCCTTGCAGCAAGACCAGCTCTCTTCGTATAATCATCTGATCATCTGCAATGACGCCGAAGAGGCGGCCTACTTTCACAATACGCTAGAAAGCCTAACGCGTTCGCTGGATTGTTTTTATTTTCCTTCTTCTTTTAAGAATAGCAAGAATTTTCAAGGGCTCAATCCTTCGCATGTTATGCTGCGCACCGAAGCGCTGACCCGAATGGCCGAACGCGCCGATGCGACCGGAGTCTTGCGCAAAAAAATACTGGTCAGCTATCCCGAGGCCGTGGCCGAAAAGGTAGTGGTGCCCGAGCTACTCTCTGCGCGGGTCATCGCTATTAAAACAGGATCGTCGCTCGATGTGCCTGCTCTATTGCTACAGCTAAGTGAATATGGTTTTGAGCGTGTCGATTTTGTATACGAGCCCGGACAAGTGGCCATGCGCGGTGGTATTCTCGATATTTATTCGGTCGGTAACGACAAGCCCTATCGCATTGAGCTTTTTGGTCACGATGTGGATTCCATTCGTATTGTAGATCCCGAGACACAGTTAAGCGAACGAAAATTATCGCAGGTCAGCATTATTCCGCGCATCGATACCCAGGTCTCATCGGGTCAGCAAATTTCATTGTTAGAATTTTTACCCGAGCATACGCTGGTCTGGATGCAAGACCGTCAATTTTGTCTTGATAAAGTAGACGACACCTGTACTTCATTCGAACAGTTTATGCAAGGGGTAGCTGCGCAGCCGCAACTTTCTGCTGGGCAAGAGGAGGGCGATGAAAAGTGGATGAGCTCCATCGAGGAGCAGCGTATCGTCACTGCTAAACAGTTTGAGCAATTGCTAGAGAGGCGACAGTTGATTAATTGGGGAACTGCAGCATCGGATGCTGAAAGGGCAGACACTACGGTAGCCGCACCGATTGCGGTTGTTATTGAACACCAAACCAAGGCACAGCCCGCCTTTAATCGCCAGTTCGAGCGCTTGATCGCCGATCTTAAAAATTGGGAGGCCAAACAATACCAGGTGCATATTTTCTCGGATAGCGCCAAGCAACTTGAACGATTGCAATCGATCTTTGATGATCTTTCGGCCGGTGTGGTCTTTCATCCGCATACCCAGGCCATTCACGAAGGATTTATTGATCATGATCTAAAATTGGTTTGTTATACCGATCACCAGCTTTTTCAACGCTATCACAAGTATAAGGTCAAGCAAGCCTACAGTAAGAACAAGGCGCTAACGCTACGCACTCTTCGCGAATTACAACCGGGCGATTTTGTAACCCATATCGATCATGGAGTAGGGGTCTTTAGCGGCTTACAAAAAATAGAAGTGAACGGACGCTCGCAAGAAGCGGTGCGCTTGGTCTATCGCGATTCGGATATCTTGTATGTAAACATCAATAGCCTGCACAAGATTGCCAAGTACTCGGGCAAAGAAGGCACGGTGCCCAAGATCAACAAACTGGGAACCGATCTGTGGAATCGCTTAAAAGAAAAGACCAAGACCCGGGTTAAAGAGATCGCGGTCGACCTGATCGGTCTTTATGCCAAGCGAAAGGCACAACAGGGATATAGCCATGCCCCCGATAATTATTTGCAACTCGAATTGGAGGCCTCATTTATCTATGAGGATACGCCCGATCAAAGCCGGGCCACGGCCGATGTTAAAAAAGATATGGAGTCAGCTTCGCCCATGGACAGATTAGTGTGTGGCGATGTGGGTTTTGGAAAGACCGAAGTAGCTATTCGCGCCGCTTTTAAAACATGTGTGGATGGCAAACAAGCAGCAGTCTTGGTTCCTACTACTATTTTGGCCTTTCAGCATTACAAGACCTTTAAGGAGCGGTTAAAGGATTTTCCGGTTACGGTAGATTATATCAATCGATTCAAATCGGTCAAAGAAAAAAAGCAAACGCTGCAACGATTAAAAGAGGGTAAGATCGATATTATCATTGGTACCCACGGACTGCTGGCCAAGGATGTGCAGTTCAAAGACCTGGGTCTGCTGGTCATTGACGAAGAGCAAAAGTTCGGCGTGGCCCATAAAGAAAAGATCAAAGAGTTGCGCACGGTAGTCGATTGTCTTACGCTTACGGCTACTCCTATTCCGCGAACGCTGCAATTTTCGCTGATGGGTGCACGCGATCTGAGCATCATCAACACACCGCCCTCTAATCGTCAACCCATACAGACCGAAGTGCTGGTCTACAATGAGGATGCGGTGCGAGAAGCGATCTATTTCGAGGCCGAGCGAGGTGGACAGGTTTTCTTCATTTATAACCGGGTGGCCGGATTGCCCGAGATGGCCGGCATTATTCAGGGGCTATGTCCGGACCTGCAGGTGGGCTATGCGCACGGACAAATGGAGGGGCATGTGCTTGAGCAACGCATTTTGGATTTTATAGACCGCAAGTACGATGTGCTCGTCTGCACCAATATCGTAGAGAGCGGAGTCGATATTCCCAATGTCAATACGATCATCGTAAATAATGCGCATCAATTTGGGCTCAGCGACCTGCACCAGCTGCGCGGTCGGGTGGGGCGCAGCAATAAAAAAGCATTTTGTTATCTACTAGCGCCGCCCATGAGCACGCTCCCCAACGATTCGAGAAGAAGATTGCAGACCCTCGAGCAACACAGCGAGCTCGGCAGCGGTTTTCAGATCGCCATGCGCGATCTGGACATTCGGGGAGCCGGTAATTTGCTAGGGGGTGAGCAAAGTGGTTTTATGGCCGAGATCGGGTTTGAGATGTATCAAAAAATTTTAGAGGAGGCGATTCGCGAACTCAAACGAAAAGAGTTCAAAGAACTTTTTAAAGAAGAGATTGCCCGGCAAGACGATTATGTTCAGGACTGCACCATCGATACCGATCTTGAGATTCTGATACCCGACGAGTATGTATCGAATATTACCGAGCGATTGTCGCTCTACCAGCGTCTTGATAGTTGCGAGACCGACGAAGAGCTCGAGTGTATGCGCCTCGAGATGATCGATCGCTTTGGCGCCCTGCCCGCTGCGGTCGAGGAATTGTTTATTACGGTTCGCTGTAGAAAAATGGCCTTGCAGCTGGGATTCGAGAAAATGAGTTTGAAAGAAGAGTTGCTACGCTGCTTTTTTATTAATCGTCCGGACTCTCCTTATTTTGAATCCGATACATTTAAAGCGATCATTGCGTATTTGCAAACGCAGACCCGTAGGGGCCAGTTAAAACAAAATGGCCGCAACTTTTTGTTGGTCGTGAGCGAGGTCAGGGGTATGAGCGATGTGCAGCGATTTTTGGAGGAACTGTTGCAGTACCTGCAAAAAAAAGAGGCAATGCCGCAGTAGCCTTGCCTCTTTTATCTTAAAACTGATAAATTACCATCCTTGCTTGGCCACGCCGGCTTTGATGGCGGCCAATGCCTTTTCTTCTCCCATCAGGGTCGTGAGCTTGTTTCCTTTTCCGTCGTTGCCCTGTGCCATATAAGCGCCTTTGGCGGTTTTGGTGATAACGGCATCTTGCATTACGACGCCTTTTTCTTTAGTCTTTACATTGTACGCGGTGATTTGTACGTCTGCCATGTTAAAAGGTTTTCTTGGTTTAGGGGCTGAAGGTACAAGTTCCGTTTCAGAGAAAAAAACCATTTAATCGGGTTGGTTTTCTCGTGGTTTGGGCCTTTGGCCGGTACATATTTACAGAGAACGTTCAATTGCACGACTTCTCTAATTAACATCCCTTTAATCATAACCTTATTTATATGAAAAAAATTATATCTGCGATTTTTTTAACATTCCTCTTCGCTACCACGCGCGCACAAGATCAGCGCAGCCCTGATCTGTATCATTGTTTGTCCGTACATCCCGGGGCCCAATCGCTGGTCAAGCCTTATCTCGAACAGTTTTTATTGCTCGATGCACAGTTGGAAGTTGACGTGCGCTCGCTCATCGAGTCTGAGTTTATTAAAAATCACAACGGTTTGTTATACTTTACCGATCTGGCCTCGGTGGTACGCACGGCCGAGACCCTGGAGCAGCTCGATCGGCAATACGATGCGTTTTTTGCCAGCGCGGCTTCAGTACTGGCTGATCGATTTGCGTCTGAGGGAATTTGCAGGGGCTCTATGGATCCCGACGTATATCGCGAGTTAGTGCTCAACTATTTCGAGACCGAGGTCTTTCTCTTTAAAGACGACCGGGCCAGCACCTTATTTGCCACGCAATTGAATTTTGAATCGGCTCGGGTAATAATGAATAAGCAAGAGGCCGCTTGGCTCTCGGGTGCGGGTGAAGAACTTACGGGTGAGCATCCCGGAGAAAATCAGCCGGTTACCGAAGAATTTTACTGGCCCTTGCTCAATCGAAATTTCGATCTCGAACTCACCGATCCAGAACCAGCTCTTTTACAGATGGCCGCAGTGCAAAAAGAAAAGAACAAGCTCAAAGATATCCTGCAATTCATTTTCAATAACTGGACCGAGATCAAGGGTATCTTGGATTGGCTCACCAACAATTTATTTTATGATTGCAAGCCTTCGGTCACGGCCAGGGTCAGAACGGCCAAAGAAGGCGTTCCTGCCAGTCTGTCGCCGGGCGCTCGCAGGGAGTTTCGCTATGCGGTCTCTCAAAACGGGGTACTGATGGATGGCAAGAGTACCCGCACCCGAATCAAAGCAAGTTTGAAGTTATTTAAAAAGCGTCCGGTGGGTTGGGCCCGTGATAAGGTCTCGTTGGCAGGGATCAACTATTGCTCATTGCAATGGAATGCCTGCGAAGCACTTCCCTGGCCCGCTAATGGCATTCCGTTCTTTCAAGCGGCTAATCACCAACCGTTCAAGTCAACGCTCAACCAGCAGCATCCTTATGCGCTCACCATTAGGGATGTCAACTACGAGTTTTTGACCTTCAAGTTATTTTTTAACCAGCGCGCCATCAAAACCATTTATCTGCTGGGATCGGGAGAGTGTGAGTAGTAGTTGCCAGGTACAACTTTTTATTAAATCGCTATTATGAAACATACGATTCTTGCCTGTTGTCTTTTGTGGGGGCTGCTGGCCTAACCTATTCTTATCGGTGCGCAGCCCCTGCAACGACAATTTGCACTAGGAACCACGTATAGTTTTTTACCGGTCAATAAGATGTTGATCGGACGGGTGGGGCTGGAGCAGATCCCACAAACAACGCTCTGGTTCGATTATAACCGAACCATTAGGCGGTCGTATAAAAAACTGCTTTGGGGAATGGCGGCCTCGGTCAATTACGAGAAGTATTTTTATACGATCGATCGGCCCTTGCCCTATTTTACCCCAGCGCGAGAGAAGTTTATCTTTTTGGCAGGCGGTATCAAGAACGTCGAGCTATTTGGTTATTTCGGAAAGCGCTTCGATCTCTACTGCTCCCCTACATGGCGACTTGGGCTTATGTCAAGACTGGGTCCGGTCTTTCATATCGATCCCTATCCTGAGTCTATAGAATCCAGCGCCAACCTGCTCGATAATGGAACGGGGGTGTTTCGTTTGTACGAGATCTATTTTACACGCCCCAAGTGGTATGTGCCGTATCTGCGCGGAGTACTATCGGTAGAATGGGTCAAACGATTCAAGTCCGGTTTGGAACTGGGGCTCTCTCCTATGGTGTCAATGGCTGCTGCTACGCAAGACGAGGCCTTGTTCATGACGGTGTTGGACGATCCTGCTTATCGGAGTCTCGGCACTTTCAAGATCAAGCGTGGGTTTTATGGAATTAATTTGATCATCGGTAAATAGTGGATATGAAAATTGTTGGCGATGTGCTGCTCTTGTTATTTTTTTTGCTGCTCCGGTTTGTTGCAGTTGCTGCCTGCGATAACTATGATACGCTCAAGCGACTCGCCCCAAGTGCCTCGGAGCGCCCCGAATTATTCAATGCAGGGTTTATCGATGTGGTCAATGGCGGGCAGGTGGCGGCATCGGCAAGGCTCGTTAAACTGCAGATCGGCGAACAAGGAAAATTTAGCGTACCGCTCTCGGTGTTTGGCGGGGTCAGTAATACTTCGTTCGCTACCGCTAGCAACTCCGCATTACTGCGGGGCAACGAACAGTTGATCCATCAGTTTATAACACCACTCAGCGGACTGCTCAATCTTAGCATTGAGGGAACTTGGTTTGTACGACCGCGAAGCCCGGTTACTAAATGGGGATTGCTCTACCAATTGGGAGAGCGGGTGCTCACGGGTCAAAAACTTTCAGGTGCGGGTTTTTTTTCGCAGCAGCGTCCGTATCATTTTGTCAATAGCTACTTGGTTTCGGGGCTTTATTTTCAAACAGGCGCCTGGGAAAAAAGCGATCAAAAAAATGTAGGGGTCTGCTGGCTAGCGCTGCGTTATCATCTCTGTTACTCGGGCCTCAAACAGCTACGGCAATTCTTGCCCGGGTTTACCGGCAATGGTTTATACAGCGGCTATTCGATGGGAATGGGCATAAGGGTCAATAGCCTGATCAATCTAAAAGCCGTTTACTACCAATATCAAAAAGCACCAGAGCCGGATTATTTTTTACCGATCTACCAGTTCTCGTTTAACTATACCGTAAATGGGGTGCGTACTTAAATATCCAACTTGGCATAGCGGGCATGGCTCTCTATGAACTCACGACGCGGAGCCACCTCATCGCCCATCAGCATGCTAAAGATGCGGTCGGCCTCTGCAGCACTGTCAATGGTCACTTGCTTAAGGGTACGCGTGGCAGGATTCATGGTCGTATCCCAGAGTTGATCGGCATTCATCTCTCCCAGACCCTTGTAGCGTTGAATACCTACGGAGTCATCCTTGCCGGCACCGATCTTTTCGACCAACGCCTTGCGCTGCTCCTCGTTGTAGGCATAGGCCTGCTCTTTTCCTTTCTTGACCAAATAGAGCGGAGGTTGGGCAATGTATACATAGCCTTGTTCGATCATCGCCTTCATATAGCGAAAGATAAACGTAAGGATCAGTGTGGCGATATGCGAACCGTCTACATCGGCATCGGTCATAATGATTAGCTTATGATAGCGAAGCTTACTCATGTCGAGCGCCTTGGGATCTTCGGGTGTACCGATCTTAACGCCTAGTGCCGTAAACATGTTGCGGATCTCTTCGTTGTCGTAGATCTTATGCTCCATGGCTTTTTCTACGTTGAGGATCTTACCGCGCAGCGGAAGGATGGCCTGAAAACTCCGGTCTCTTCCTTGCTTGGCGGTACCGCCGGCCGAGTCTCCCTCGACCAAGAATAACTCGCAGCGGTCCGGATCGCGATCGGAGCAATCGGCCAGTTTACCGGGCAGACCGCCTCCGCTGAGTACCGACTTGCGTTGCACGAGCTCACGCGCTTTGCGGGCCGCGGCACGGGCCTGGGCCGCTAAAATTACTTTGGCTACAATGTTCTTAGCTTCTTTGGGATTTTCTTCGAGATAGGCCTCAAGCACTTTCGATACCGTGCTATCGACCACTCCCATCACTTCGTTATTGCCCAGCTTGGTCTTGGTCTGTCCTTCGAATTGAGGTTCGGGAACTTTGACCGAGATAATGGCGCTGAGTCCTTCGCGAAAATCATCTCCTTCAATTTCTACCTTGGCCTTTTCGAAAAGACCATTGCGATCGCCATAACTTTTAAAGACACGGGTCAGCGCACGACGAAAGCCCGACACGTGGGTGCCTCCTTCGATGGTATTGATGTTGTTGACGTACGAGTAAATATGTTCGTTGTAACTGTCGTTATAACTAAGGGCCACCTCTACGGCTACGTTCGTGGTCTCGTCCCTTCCTTCCACCGCGATCACTTTTGGTATAAGCGGGCTGCGACCGGCATTGTTATCGAGCATCTCCACGAATTCTACGATGCCCCCTTCGCTGTAAAATGTTTTTTCGTAGGGAGCCCCATTCTCTACCTCGCGCAGATCGCAAAGCTGAATGCGCACGCCGCGGTTTAGATACGCCAGTTCACGCAGGCGTCCTTCTAAGATCTCTTTGTTATACGTGGTGGTTATAAAAATGCTACCATCGGGCCAAAACTGTACGCGCGTACCGGTGCTGTCGCTGTTGCCAATCTCGCGAACGGCATACTGCGGTACACCGATCTTATATTCTTGCTCAAAGACTTTTCCTTCGCGCTGTACCGTTACATGCAGTTTGGTGCTAAGCGCGTTCACGCAACTCACGCCCACACCATGCAATCCCCCGGATACTTTATAGGAATCCTTATCGAATTTTCCCCCCGCATGTAGCACGGTCATCACTACTTCGAGGGCCGATCTTTTTTCTTTGGTGTGCATGGCGGTGGGAATACCGCGTCCGTCGTCTTGCACCGAAACCGAATTGTCTTCGTGAATGGAAACCTTGATGTTCTTGCAATAACCGGCCAGCGCTTCGTCGATCGAGTTGTCGACCACTTCATAGACCAGGTGATGCAGTCCTTTAACGCCAATGTCGCCAATGTACATGGCGGGGCGTTTACGAACCGCTTCTAATCCTTCTAATACCTGGATGCTGTCGGCACTATATTGCGCGTTGGAGGCTCCTTTTTCTGGCTGATTTTCGATGCTCATAGGGTTGGTTTCTCGCTGCTTTTTTGACCCCTTTTTTGGGTACGTGCAAATCTACTGAAACCCCTTGGGGAAACCCTTTTTTTTGAGCCCTTTTTTGACCCTTTTTTGCCCTGTTTTCGGAGCTGATTTTAGCAGCTATTTTTTAACGATCTGGGCCACCAGATTGGCTTGCGCAAAGACCTTGCCACCCACATAGATGGTGCCTTTCATTTCGCAGATACCGCGACGAATCGGGGCGGCCAGTTCCATCTTGAGCAACAGCGTGTCGCCGGGCTTGACCATTTGCTTAAACTTGCAATTATCGATCTTAAGAAAATACGTGTCGTACTCACCTTCGCCACTCAGGTTGATGGCCAAGATACCGCCACATTGGGCCAGGGCCTCGATCTGCAGCACGCCGGGCATAACGGGGTTACCCGGAAAATGCCCCTGAAAGAACCACTCGTTAAAGGTGACGTTCTTGACGCCCACAATATGGGTATCGCTTAGCTCAATGACTTTATCGACCAATGCAAACGGAAAACGGTGGGGCAGGGTTCTTTCGATGCGCTGTTGATCGTATACGGGAGGCAGGCTGGGATCGTAAGTGGGCACATCGCGCGTGTGCTTATTCTTTTTGATGTATTGCTTGATCTTGCGCGCAAAGGCCACATTGCTACTGTGTCCGGGACGATTGGCAATAATGCGCGCCTTGATGGGATAGCCGATCAGTGCCAGATCGCCTACCACGTCTAATAATTTGTGGCGGGCCGGCTCATTGGGAAATCGCAGGTCCAAATTGTTCAGATAGCCTTCGCTCTTTACTTCTATCTTTTCTTTTTTGAATATTTTTTTAAGCCGATCCAGCTCTTCTTTCTCTACGGGTCTGTCAACGACCACGATCGCATTGTTTACATCACCGCCTTTGATCAAATTATTATCGATGAGCGCTTCGAGTTCGTGCAAAAAGCAAAAGGTGCGACAGGGCGCGATCTCTTTTTTAAAATCTCGTATGGCTTTTAATCCGGCATGTTGTGTTCCCAGCACCGGAGAATTAAAGTCGATCAGGGTGGTAATTTGATATTCCATAGCAGGCATGGCTACCATCTCTACCCGCTTTGCTTCGTCGTAGTGAAAAATATTTTCATCGATGCTATACCACACTTTGGCCGCATCTTGTTCTTGTACACCGGCCTTTTCTATCAGTTCCACAAAGGGTCCTGAGCTGCCATCCATAATCGGAACCTCTGGACCGTTGATCTCTAGCAGACAGTTATCGACACCCATGCCCACCAGGGCGGCCAGTACATGCTCCACGGTACTTACTTTAACGCCTTCGCTCTCGAGCGTGGTGCCGCGGCTGG
>Ga0194133_10009980_pt1 | contig 10771 bp, 13 predicted proteins | sample TA2KigOf40mmetaG_FD_155448 | JGI IMG/M metagenome (GOLD analysis project Ga0194133, IMG submission 155448) | Freshwater microbial communities from Lake Tanganyika, Tanzania - TA2015055 Kigoma Offshore 40m | ecosystem: Environmental > Aquatic > Freshwater > Lake | place: Tanzania: Lake...
TTCATTATTTGGGCCAGAACGGGTCGTTTCTCTTCATGATTGCATCTGCAAAATATCAAGAAGTGAGATCAATCAATTTTATACAGGTACAAATCTATCTTCTACCTCAATTCATCTGAATTAACTTTGATGGAAAAGAAATTTTTTCCTTCATTTAGACGAGGATCTCCAATTCCAATGAAAAATGATTCATTGGAAGTTTTAGTTGCCATTGCCTTTTCTTTCAACTTTTGAGCAAACAAATCCATAGGGTCAATTAAAACCTAAAAGTTTACAAAATCATTTGGTGCAAATAAGAGGAGGAGCTTTAAAAATTACTGTCTTTTTTTCAGTCTCATCTTCTGTATCACTTGAATCATACCTGAAATAACATGTATATGATAATAAAAATACATGCATTTCACTTATTAAGGCTTACTTAAAAGGATTAGAAACAAGGGAGGATATTTTCTTTGATGATTTATCGATGACAGGTGAATCTTGAACAGCAGAATGCTTTCCAAACTTATTTAATAAGCTAAATCCAGGCTCAGACTTGCTTTCTTTGAATCCAAATGAAAATCCAGATTCTAATTATTTTGTAAAAAAAAATACATTAAAAATTTTTGTTTCATAAACAATGAAAAGTATTTTACCTTTTGGAGCTGAAAATGCACTGGTTAGAGATTTGCTGACCCAATACCTATCATCGCTTTTACTGACCTGAGGATCTTTTACACCAGCAGCAACAGTTTTTGTTTCTTCACCTTCATCACTCGATGATGAATCTTCAACCTTCTTTTTCATAACCAAAGCCTCAGAATCTTTTTTGTTTGGATCGTATCTACACTTTGTCGGATCTTTGAACAACTTTGAAGAAGACTTTTTCTTGTCGACTATTGCAAGATTTCCCAGAACAGATCCCAATATTTCAAGGTTACGTTTTTTCTCTACAGTTAGATCTTCTTCGTCCATACCCTCATCACTTTTGTCTTTCTTGAGCTTTTTCTTTTCCTTTACTTCGCGAAATCGTTCGTCAATTTTGAATCTTTCGTCATTTGCAAACTTTGATTGGAGATTTAAAAGTTTTCCTCCACTTTTTCCTTCGAATTGTGGACGGACACGAAATCTAGTGAATTATATTTTGTAAAAAACATTTATTGTCGAATCGAAGAGTGGGTTTTTTTTCGAAAATGATACCTCTCTGCCATGTCTTCTTCGTCGCTCTCATTCCCATCAAACAAAATATTTTTTGATTTATTTTCCCCCTTGTGATTCTCTTCATCCTCTTCACTGTCTGAGCAAAGCTTTTTAGTTTTGAGTGACCCATTCACATCGACTTTTGCTCCAAGCCCTTAAAAATCCATTTCAATCATTAAAGCAACAAATAAATAAAAATTTTGGAACCTGATTTTATAGAAAGCTTTTCTTGGACAATTTCCGTTCGCCTTTTCTTAATCGATAAAAGTCTTCTTTTGTTTGAATCATCTTTCAAAGAATCTGATTGTAATGCCTATAGAAGAAGATATTGCTAGACAACTAAAGATTCTATAAATTTTTTTAATGTACTTTTGAATTCTGATGTCTCTTGGGTTGATTTGATTCACAATCATTCCAAAATTCTGAGTCGAAACCTTCAATTATTGTCAGTAAATTTCGATCTTGGGAGTTTTCTGAAAATTAAACACTTCAAATCTCAGTATCTTTACTAATGATTTCAAATAAACAGGATTGCTTCACCTTTGGTTGACAAATCATTTTTAGTAGTTATGCGTTTTTCCACTTCATCTTCATCACTTGAACTTGAGTAATAGAGACGTTTTTGCTTACAGTTTTCTACATGCTAAGTGGATTTCAAAAAAAAATTACTGAATAATTTAAGACAGAAGGAAAAGAAAAACGCCTTTACTTGTGTTTGGTTGGTTTGAACTCGATTTTTCACCAAAGCCAAAGGATCATAAAGGGACTTTTCTGAAACCTTAAAACAACATTGAAAATACTTTAAGAAATATTTTTACAAAAATTTTACTAAATGCTAGAATGACCGTAAGATCCTTTTACCTTTACAGAAAGATTGTGCTCAGTTTCAAAGGTGTCTGATGACCTGAAGTTCTAACAAAAGAAAGGTCGAATCAAACAAGTTTTGGATAATTAACGACCTTGTGTTCAAGATATCTTACTTGACTTTGAATTTGCCTTTGTTCTCTTTCCTTTTTCAGTCTGTCCATAAAACTTTCTTGAGCAAGCTAGGACACACACAAAAAAAGTTAGACTTATCTAAAAGGTTAGGAATTCAGTCCTGCAATCTATTAAATACCTGAACTCTAAGAATTTGCTTCTTCCACTTCAAATGGTTACATTGCTTTATGATAGTTGCTGCTGAACCCTCCTCAAGATTATCAATGGTAACGAAGGCAAACGTTCCAGACACATTTCCATCCACGTCACGTTTATTTTTTATCTCAATTTTATCAATTGATCCGAAACGCTCGAAAAGGCTTTTTAACTCCAATTCAGAGACGTTTTCAAAAAGATTTCCAACGTAAAAACGACTCACCACCATTTTGAGATGTATGTGGCAGTTATTAATAAAAAGTGTTCATAAAGAATTGTTCATTTACCAATAATTTTTGAACATTTCCTAAATAGCTAATTAAACTTTGACTTCACGAAAACATGCTTTGCAAATCGCAATATTATTATTTACTTTTGTTTGTTTGTTTGTTTGTTTGACTAATGCTTTGGAAGCTACGAATTTCAAAACAACTTTTGCCATTGGCTCAAAATCGATGATTTGGTCATTTTGAGATCAAGAAAAACGTTAAAGTTTGCCAACAATGATTTTTAGAATAAGAGATGTAGTGTTACTCATATTTTTAAATAATTTTTAAGCAAATAGAATCGGTCATTTTTGCTAATGGGAGAAGTTAACTTAATTCAAGCTCATATGCTCAATTTTTTTTCCTGCCCAAATACAAATAAACAAAAAAAGTAAACAAAAAGTCGTTAAAATTCGAGTGTGATTCAGAAATCAATCAGATTCCAGTTTGCTACGAAAATTACTTATCAATATCAAAAAATGGCCAATAAAAGCCAATCATCTCCGAGCACTTCAAGCCCTGGTCGTTTTTACTTACCCCCATCATTGCGGGTCGAAGTGCGGTCGCCTGGATTTTCCTCTAGGATTTCCGCTTTAGTTGAAGAGGGTAATAAGGACATGGAAAGTAAGAGAAGATCAAGTCCTTTAAAGCCACCACCTGGAGCATCTAATTTTAATCCCAATTATAGTGGATTTGGGACAAGGTAACATTTATTTTATTTTGTTTATGATAAATTATTCTGCTTTCAACAATTATTCTACTTTAATTTTAGGCCTAAAATTATTCTAAACAGAAACTCTCTTCCTCTTTTCAACCCTCGACATAGCCCAAAAGTCAACCTCATTCCTAGAACAGCTACAAAATATCCTATTACAACGGTTAAAGTAAGATTTAATTTATCAAAATCAGGATTATAACATCAAATATCGCAACAATTTTTGCACTACGTATTAAAAGAAGTGTAATTTTGTCTGAACAAATCATATTATTAAATTTGCTGTAACTCTGAATACCTAATGACATCAGATCCCAATTTGCGGTTTCATCCCACCTCCTAGCAATATTAGCCTAAGCAAGTTGAAAAATACTTTTAATGCAAACCAAAAAGGTGTCCCTGCTTTAGTGTAATTAAAAAAATACTGATCTAAATTATTCTGCCTGTGGCATCTTGAGGTTGTTTCTTTACAGATCAAGATAATTAAATCTAAGAAAGTCTATTCTTTATTTCCTAGGTTGCCCCTTCAACTCCGTTTTCTCCTTTCCGAAGTTCTCTTTCCCAGTCTCCTTTTGGTACTGGAACCACAGTGGGATCTTCAGTGCCAACTTCAGCAGCACTGTCAGACGCAATGTCGTCTCAAAATAGTGTGTCTGATCCTAGAAAAGTTGTCATGGCTCTGCAGGTACCAATTAGTAACTGACTTAATCGTTCAAACTCTATTATTGAGTTGTTCTTTTCTTCATTTTGAAAGGAACTCTCTCGATCTCGCAAGCGTGGGCTAACGCGCCGCTTTCTAAAGTGCAACGAGGAGGAGGACGACTATGAGGACGAAGAGGAAGAAACAGGTAATATGCAAAATTTGTTTGTAAACGGTCACCCTCATAGTCTTCCTGTTTTTAGGCTCAAAACGTGCTCGAAGAGACTCATCTTCAAGGTAAAAAATTCAATTGGTAATTTTGGGGTTAACTTTTTAACATTTTCATTGATACCAAAGCATTGGCTCATCGTTATCCATGGAGATGCCTCCGCTTTTTTCAAATGGAGTTGTCGGTCAAACTACTTCTCACTTAGTTAGTCGCGAAACTGACCTCTCTTTGACATCTCTGCTGAGCAAAAGCCAAGCTATTTTCGGCCATTCAAACAAAAATATGGGCTCGCACATCCAAGTAAATGAAAGTTGCTTTTTAATGTCAATGAATTTTATTGAAACTTATTCATAGAACCAGCCACCACTTGGCCTTTCGCAACAATCTCTAGGACAACAGGTATTAAATGTGATCTGTTTCTTTTAACGTAATACCACCATTAATATCTTCTATACTTTATTTAGTCTGGAGCTTGCACTAAAAAGCAGAAAGCGACAACAAATGAAATTCAAAGCTCTCTGAGTTCAAGCATGAGGTCGAAACGCGTTAGAGACTCATCCTCGGGAAATGAATCTTCTTCGAACGAAGATCAAGAAAATGATGTACTCTCTACATCGAAAAATAGGATTGTTGCCCCAGGTATTCAGAATTTACTTGAGCTTTTCCAGGAATTATTTTAACGAGCCTGAGCTTTCTTTTGGTGTTAGGAAATGACAGAAAATCAGTTGCTAAGAGACCTAGATCTTCAGGGTGCTCTGAATGTCTGGGAAAGGTAAACAAAGTTTCTTATTGCATAAAATAATCTTTTAACTCTTGAACGTTATTTAAGGAGCCAGAGAAAGTTGGCAAGAAACGGGTCTCATTTAATCCTGATGATCGAGAGATTCCAAGTTATTGTCCAAAAACTTCTTCACCGTTGGAAGTTCGTCCTAAAACTCAAGTTCTGCCTGCGGGGATAAAAGGAATCGTGATACCGAAGCTATCAGAGTTTGAGGGGAGTAAAAAGCTTTTTCCTAAAAAATACAAAGGTAAGATTAGTGAAGCTTCATGAAAAATTCACCATGTGTTTTACTAAGCTGCAAAAATTTTGAAGATCTAGATGATGAATTCGAGTCTCGTAAAACTGTTATTACGAGTATTGAGGCGTTGGATCATGACAAAGAGCACGACAAAAAGCGTGCGAGGTACCTCCTCTCAGGATTAGAGCCTAACGAAGAAACAAACCCCATTGTGTTGTCCAAATCGACACCACTGAATATTGTATCAGCTGCTCCTCCAAGTGTCGATCCGATTCCCATTTCAACAATACTGAGTATCCCCATTGCCTCACCAGTAAGCCCAGTCGAAGAGAGCACCATTTCGAATATTTCCAAAGCCCCCACCCAACCTGAGATTGTTTCCATCTCAGGTAAGTTTTGAAATTTCGTACAGTTCAGTTCGATTTGATGATACTTTTCTTTGAAAGAGAATGTCCATTTGAGAATAATCAATCTTTTTATCTTTTCCAACTTTAGAACCAAAAAGTTCTGAGTCTGAAAAAACAGCAGAGGATCAGATTTCATCGATTGGTGAGACTTTGCAATTTTTAGCACAAATATGTCTCTTTCTTTAGTGTCATTTTTATTGTACAGTTTCACCTACAATTGATTCGAAGAAAGAGGCCACAACAGCCAAAGTGTTAGGAGTGGAAACCCCAGTGGCTGCTTCTCTCATTGTTTCAACCTCTACTGAAGCAAATACTACGACCACTCTCAGCAGCAAATCAACCCCTGGTTTCAATTTTGGACTCAAACAAGATTTGAATAGTGTAGACCCCGTTAGCACGAAAGGCGAAACAAAAGCTATCCCAGCTACCACGTCTAGTCTCTTTCAGTTCGGATTCTCATCTTTGAGGTAGAGCAGCATCCTTTAAAACAATTGTAAGTGAGGTATTATAAAACCTTATGTATATTATTTAGCACCTCGGCACCAACGGGAGTGACAACGTCTTCTACAGTCTCTACGGCCAATTCAATTTCCTCCGTACAGGCCATTCCATCCACGAGCCAAGTTGAAATCAGTTCAACCACTGTTGCTCAAACGGCAACTACTCCTTCTGCATTGCCACTATTCTCGTTTGGAAAAGCAACAACTGCTACGTCATTGAGTTTCGGCACACACTTAGCGGGGCAAACCGTATCTCCAGCTACCACTATTCCATCTCCTAAGCAGGATCCGCCACCAAAGCAAGATACACCTGCTTTTGGAGGATTTGAGGCTACAGCTGATAAGGTATAATGCTTGGAAAAAATATATAATCCTTGTGAACTAATTCTTATCTTATTTTAGATTCCGAAAACTTTTTCATTTGGAGAAACATCTGTTCAAAAAACTAGTGAAAAGGCTCCGTCCAATTTATTTTCCTTTGGTGCGAAAGCTGCATCGACCGAGGCAACCAGTGACGTGCCAAAGTTCTCTTTTGGTGCTCAGCCTGTAGAAAAAAAAGAAACCTCAAGCAATTTATTCAGCTTTGGAGGACCAGCCTCAAAATCAACGGAAGATACGAAGGTTTCTTTTGCTTTTGGAAGCTCGTCAAAAACCAATGAAAAAATTCCGACACCACCAGCACCACTAAGCTTTTCTTTTGGAAAAGCTGCTCCAACTACCAACGTTGTGCTATCTCCGACGCCAACCTTCAGCTTTGTCAAACCTGCCTCGTCTGAGTCTATTGTAGATACCAATACAAGTACTGCGACACCAACACCCAGTTTGTTTCAATTTGGATCTACTCCACAAAGTAAACCTCCTCCAGCTACCAACCAGCCTGGGGTCTTTCAGGTATAACCCAACCTAATAATTTTCTGTTGCTCGTCTAAAATAAGTTTCTATCTGTGAGTCATTTTTTTCAGTTTGGAAGTGCCCAAAGTACGACATCTTCTTCAGTAAATCAAACTAAGCCCTATGGTTTTGGATCCTCATCACAAGCACCATCGTCAGACATCTTCAAGTTTGGCTCAAGTTCGACTTCATCGACAACTTTGCCATCAACGGATTTGTTTAAATTTGGACAATCGACACCATCATCTACGCCAGCTTTATCGTTTTCATCAGCACTCAAGCCGCAGCAAAGTGCACCTAGTCCTTTTCAAGCAAACCAGACATCTAGTTTGCAGGCAAAAGCTCCGTCTTTGCCACAGTTTGGTGGACCAGGTGCTTTTTTAGTTTGTTTCTTCATTCAAAAAGGTATCATTCCCTACATAATTCTTCTCTGATTTCAGCTAACACGTCCAGCAACATTTTTTCTTTTGGATCAAGTAATCAGCCTGCAGTAAATTCAGGAACTACTAGCACCGGAATGTTCCAATTTGGATCACCTGCACCGCCATTGGCTCCAACTGGTGGATTCAATTTTACATCGCCGAACACTTCATCCTCGACCCCTTTCAGACCTTCAGTGGAGCCTGCTGCTCCAGCCCCTGCTCCCCAAGGAGGCTTTAATTTTAGTGCCAGCGCTTCGATACCAGGTGCCTTCTCATTCGGGGCAACTGCAGCTCCAAATCCTTCCTATTCTTTCGGAAACTCTACTTCTGCTGCTCCAAGTGGGTTTGGCATGCTCGGATCTTCTCCACAGGTGCAAGCGCAGCCATCCATGTTTAGTATTGGATCAGGAACGTCAGCACCGAAAGGCAGAACAATCGCAAAGGCAAGGAGAACGAGGCGTTAGGTCAATTTTATTATTTTCACTCGTTTCACCTTGGCAATTAAAGCTTATCTTTTTTTATTGTTCACGTGCCAATTTAATGAAAATAAGATCGAGTAAAAGAAAAATTTGTTTTAATTGAAAGCTCAGAATTTACAGATGGAAAAAGTATCTTCAAAAATGTTTCACTGAATACTTTTTCTCGTAATCAGTCCAGTCTTCGATGGTTTCTTGCATAATGAACGGCTTCAGATGAATAAAAATATCACCAATGTGCTCAAATCGTTGAAATTCGTAAGATGTATTTGTTCCTTTCATTGCCACACAAACACAATGATCAGGGTCCAAAAGTGATTCCTCAAAGACCCACTCGTTCTGAATTTCTTCGTTCACCATTAAGGTTGTATCACGTACCAACTGGGACACTCTGAGAGGGGATCTTATCTGCAAGTGTAGAATAAGCTGAAAATTTTAATTTTTTTGTAGATGAGCTTGAAAGACCAACCTTGAAATGCAAACCCTGAAAATCCATATTTACACCGTGGCCGATCCCTTTGGAAAAACTTTCTTTAAGGCACCAGTGGCGAAAGAATGTGGCTGCTTGGCGGCTGGACAGTTCACCCTCGAAAAACTGAGGGTTCCTGAAACGACAGATAATAGGTAGGTGAAAAGAGGAAGAAGATATTGGGTCAACCTTACCTTATTTCCTCCCACTCTGACTGGGAAAATTTCCTTTGCATCAATTTGAAAAAGTCATTTTGCTTTTCTGGAGCTGAGAACCTCTGTTCAGAGAGCCTCATAACGTCAACCCCAACTCTTACAGCTTCTGGAATTTTGATTTTTGAACAGATTTTACCAGGTGATATATACTAGAGCTCACTCACTGCTTTCATCTGTAGCCTTCTGAGCAACAAATACAGTGAAGTTGCCATCATGAGAAACGTTAAAGTCCCAGGAGGAGTTTGGGCTCAACGGTCGACCTCTGTCCGAGCGAATGATCGTTTGCTGAGAGAAACAATCCCAATATATTATTAGCATATCTCTTAGAAGAGCAATACAAGGAACTGATCAATTTTTTTTGCAAAGCTATTTTAGCTTCCATTCTTGTACCTGTTTGTATTTAAATCGATGAATCCTTTGCCTCTCCTCGAGCTGAAGACATTGCATTGCCCTGCACCATTCCCCAGAAGTTGGAGTCCACGTGGACAAGTCGAACGACCATCGACACGAGGTTTTCGCCATTCTCATCTTTCAAAGCTGAAATTCATTTGGATCTCACTAGATTTCTGACCCACTATAAAGAGATAAATAGGATCAAGATCAAATATAAGTGTATTTATTGGAAAAATTATCTTTTATTTTTGCTCAAAAGTTTGAGCTACATGATTTGTACATTAAAAATTATATATAATATTACTAAAAAATAATACTTTGATAATGGAGTTGGACAAGATAGATAAACATACACATTGATTGACACGTGAGTCTGAATAGATTGAAATTCTGAAGGGTTTTTTTGACTGAGAAAGTTTCAGTGGCTTATGGCAACACGAATAACTCAATAAGTATTTTGGGATTGCTGAAAAATGGATCATTGAAAAATACATGACTTTTGTGGGGAAAAAATATTTCTTTTCTTTATTCATCGGACTTCAATGACATTTCAAAAGCTGACAGTTTTTTGTGTTTTTGTAAAACTAGATGATTTATAACTGGAAGAGTGTGTACTGAAAAAATGCATTTTGTAAGTAAGGATTTTCTGGGACATGTTTGATTAGTCGATGGGTTGGCTGAAAAATCCTTCTGGTCTTTGACTCTCGATCATTGTCACAGTCATGTTGTTCACTGTGACATCCGTAACGATGATCTGTAAATAGAAAAAAGCACACTGAACTATCAAAATCATCTCAGGATTATGAGGCAAAACTCTAGACATTTGATGGAGTAAATTGAAAGCAGAAAAAGCATCTTTTATTCGAGCTCCAAGGATTGTCCATACTATCCTCAGAACGAAACAAATGCTATTTTTTCTAGGGTATTTTCAAATTGATGATTGCTTTTTGTTATAAGCAAATACTTCTTACTTTGTCCCTAAAATTCAGCTTATTTTCTTCTCGCTTTTCGTAGTCTTCAGGATACCATTGAGTAAACTGATACTTGTCTTTCGCCACAGAGTGCATTCCATTTTCGTCATCCTCACTGCTGTCACTTGACGAGGACGTAGGAACGCAAGGAATCTATGAATGGCAAAAAGTAATATTGACTAAAATTATGGTCTCTATGCGTGAAGCATTTGGGTACCTGGAGCACAGGTTTTGCACCGGGTAGTTTTCTCAGATCGAGTCCGACTTGCTTGGTGTTATTTTCATAATGACTAACTGAAGTGTTTGCGTCAACGCAGATGCTTTCGTCCGTTGATGAAGCACCCATCGAATTTCGTCGTATCTGATCCTGACGCCTTGGTACCTTGATCTAAATTCAAGCCAAAGTTCAAACCTTTTAATTTCTGTTAGCTAGTCAAAAACTTTTTCGATCATCTGGTAATTGATTTAGTAGAAAAAATCAGACGTTTATATCAGTAATGAATGAAAGAATACCTTTAATTTTGTATCAAATTTCTTTTCTTTCTTTTTAGCAGGTAAAAGCGCCGGCTCCTTAAAAAAATTATCTTTAAATCTTCGACCATAACATAGAATAAGATGCTTTTTTTTATTAAAATCAACTCTAAAACTGATAAATACTATTAAAAAATCAACCTGCACAAGAGCCGTTTTCTTATTAAACATCTGAATGAGACGTTCGTCGAGAATGTTCTCCTCAGGCTCCCACGTCGAGTACTTGGGACCCCAATCTAACCAAATTGTTTATAAATTATCAAACACTCACACTTTTTTTTTCTTCAAGAAATCTTTTTGAAGTACGAAACTTA
>Ga0194133_10009981_pt1 | contig 10770 bp, 9 predicted proteins | sample TA2KigOf40mmetaG_FD_155448 | JGI IMG/M metagenome (GOLD analysis project Ga0194133, IMG submission 155448) | Freshwater microbial communities from Lake Tanganyika, Tanzania - TA2015055 Kigoma Offshore 40m | ecosystem: Environmental > Aquatic > Freshwater > Lake | place: Tanzania: Lake Tanganyika...
TTACTTAAAAAAAGTGTTAGCCTCAACATGTTGATGTTGTAGAAAGACAATTATAAACTGAAATTCTAACTCTATTCAGAAGCCTTATATATCTCTCTATATAAAAGGTGGCTGGCTTGTTTTCATGTAGTGTATACACTTATTTATAATTTCAAAGTGACTATCAATCGATTGTCATTCAAAATCAAGTGTTCAAGTGATAAAATGAATACTATTTCCGAGAAACTTTGATTACGTCAAAAATTCAAAGGAACATGCTACAGATGTTGAGAACAATTAAAATCAAGAAATTTCACATATTTTCACCATACTTTTGCCTTTATTTACATAGAGAAAGGGAATGAGATAGCCAAAAACTGGTTAGTGCTTTATTTTAGGGACAATTCCTGACTATATTCACATCCCAGTAGTATGGCTCTCTCTTTAATGGAATGCCCACCCACTGTCAAGTTCAAGAAAATGAAAGACATCCTACATTACAAGTTATCCCCCCTGAGCAAAGCAAGGGAGGAGTTAGAAATTTCTATAGGGATTGCGGGTAAATGGCGTGACGTTAAGTGTCCGTCTGTCACCTCTATCTCCTGGGGTCAGGAGATTATCTCCAATAATGTTGAGGTCAGAGTGGTGAATGAGCACATGGCTCCAGATCTTAAATGTCCTTACAGAGAATCTCAGTGTCCAGATGTTACACAGATCATGCTGTCAATTTCTCATCCCTTCCAAGCGAAGCGAGGGGAAAGTTTAGAATTTTCATTACGGATCGCGGGAAAACAGCGTGACATCACGTGTCCGTCTGTCACCTCATTTTCCAGTGGAGCTAGAGGGCTGAAATTTGGCAGGAATAATCATCATATTGGTGGCTCAAAATTTACCAGCCAGATTTTTGATAGTTTGTTTTATTTACTTTATAATTTGTATTGGTGTTTAAGACTTCATTTAAGGAGTATACAAGAATGGGGAATGGTTGTGTTGGGTCAGGTTAGGTTAGGTTAAGTTAGGTTAGGTTAGGTTAGTTTAACTTTAATTGCCCTTTTGGTTAAAAGGAGAGGGGTTTGGTTGGAACAGATGAGGGAGAAACATGCCTTTGGAAGGTTGGTTGGGTCAGGTTAGCAACATAATGCCCTTTTTGGTAATACTATTTGGTTAATTGAGGGTGTGGTGTGATGGGAGGGCTGGGGGCTGGTCGCTAGGGAGGTTTAGGTATTTTTCCATGCACAAAAAAATACCTGTCTACTTTATTTAGGCTTGTAATCAAGCACTGGTAAAGGGTCTTTATCCAGGAAATGCTGGATATGCTCGGGAGGGCAAAGCCAGAACAATTTGCAATCTATTCAACTGGCTCTGCCATCATTAATTGCCTCAATCATGGACAACCTACCAGATTAAGAGACAAAATTATGGGAAACATGTACAGTATGAGACAAACTCAAAAGAAATGGATTAGCAAACAGGCTTTAAAATTTAACAATTAATTTTAATTTGTGAGAAATACCTTGACTATTGACATTTTACTAAATGGTCACTTTTATTAATTGAAATTGATGACAATGATTCTGAATAAAAGCAATGAATTGAATTCAGACTCATTCGCTATACATAATGAAATAATTGCTATACAAGAGTCACAAATTTGATGATTCAATTCTTCTTCTTCTTCACCTTCAGGAGGGTGGGGGTGGAAGACAGTGGTCTCAAACCCACTGGCTATCAATGATACTGAAATGAGTACCATTTAAAACTTATGAATGTCCTTACTCAAGAGTTGAAAATCAATTACCCACTCAGATATATCATTAATTTTCAAAGAATTTTTGATCTAAGGATCAACAACTAGATTACCTTTTTCAAAAATATTTAAATTGTGTGCTCTCTTCCACCATAGAAGCCTATGAAAGCAGCTTTGCAGTGGCTTTCTCTTTCTTTACTTTATATCATGTGATTGCAGAGAGCTTTCTAAACTGGATCAAATGAATTCACAAAACCTTGAAAAGAAATTTGAATGATTAATGCAAATAATATGTTAGATGAAAAATATTTTGTAAAAAAAGAGTGCTTTCACATAATAAAATATTTTACAGAAAGACTTGAAATGGATTATTTTTTTCTGGTTGGAGATACCCTGTAGGGATATGGAGCTTTTTCTTTTGTCCCTTATTCATGATACCTATGGAGGAGAAAATGACAATTTACTGACAGACTTTTAACAACTAATATTCTACTTCCAAAAATACTAAAACCATGGGAGCATCATTCATTCCTGTTGTCATGTTCACCGTCATCTGGGGTGTTGTAGGCCTCATTTTACCATTTTTTGTTCCAAATACAAGAAATAAAAGGTAAGACATAAATAAAACTGTTAGAAAAGTAATACATTTCTAAAATAAAATTATTCATGTTCAAGTGTAATCCAAGTGACTTTGGTACTAACTGGAGCTTGCTGTTGGCTTTTGTGAGTATTTTCAAATTGTTTTAAGAAGATACTGGCTGAATTTTGTATATTTCAGCTGGCTTTGTTGCTATATGAGTCAAATGAATCCTCTGGTTGGACCTATTCTAAACCAAAGATCTCTTTTTGCAGTCAAAAAATTCTGGGTAAGATGAAATGTGAAACTATAACTGCTATTTTAAAGCTAATAGCTATCAATAATCATTTTAATTGCTCTGTTCATTATTTTTCAGAATGGTTGGGAAGTCCCATCTGAATAAAAATCACTCATTTCCTACATCTATTCTTCTCATTGAAAATGATCTAAAAGCAGATCAAGTTGCTTTTTGTTGAAAGCATTTATGTTTTGATTTCCCCTTCTTTTGTTGAACTTGTGAGTTTTAAAAAGTCTCCAAAAATTAAAAAGTTGCAGGAGTTAAATAGACTTCTTATTTGTTAGATTTAATGAAATAAAAGAATTTAAAAAATTGATTGTTTATCTGCTGTCAAAGTAAGTACTACCAACCATTTTTGGCTATTCAATAATGATAACAATAATAATCTTGTGCAGTACAGACTCAGGCGATGTTGATGCGCGATCAACACCTTTACCAGAGTCCTGCCAAACAAGTCTATGGTCACTGCAGATTACTATTACCCTAACTGATTTATTTTGCAATCCGGCGTTGAAAAATTGCTGGCATGGGTTGACAGGGATTGAACCCATAACCTTAGATCTTAGTTCTCAGTCAGGTGCGAATGATCTCTCAGCCACGGCGAATCAAAAAGTAATACCTGGTAGCACATATTTTAACTAAGTTTTTCAAAAAAGATTTTACTCTTTTTCATCTTGTTAAACTTGGACCATAATTGGTGTAGCAAGTTACTTTTGAAGTTTTTAATTGCAGGATTCGTCATGGGAATACTTCATTTCCTTCAGCACTAAGAGATGATAAATATAGAGAGTGCTTGCCTCCCTGCAAGCTATGCAGAAAAATTTCAGGGTCCCCATTCCGGCACAGATTCATTAGCTATATTGCCAAAAGATTTGATTTATTTGATAATTCTGGGTATCAATTAGCCTTTAAAGTCAAACAAAAAATATTTTAAGTCAATCTGGGCCAGTACGGGAACACTGAAATTTTTGTTGTGTGCTCACTTTATATATATCTCACCTCTATGGTTTAATTACTGCAAGGTTGAAGCAATACTGTATTTATCATAATCTCCTGCAACCACAACAAGACTTGTAAAAAAACCTTAAAGTCTTACAAAAACTACAAGGACAAACACACTTTTAAGGCAGGTTGCAAAGGATTCCAAGTTGGCATCTCTGCAACAATCCATTTTGATTCAGCTTTGAAATAAAATCCCTCAAGACTGGTCTTGGGATAAAGTAATAGAAATGGATCTTATCTTGGCTATGGTTAAATGTTTTATCACTAAAAGAAAAAGTATTGCCTTGACTATCATTCTTTGATTTGTTTCCTTCCTTTAAATAATAGTTTCTCAAAAAATTAGATTTTGCAGTTTAATAAAAGAAAAGTAAAAAGCTTTTTAGAGAAAATTATAACAAATTGAAATTGCCAAAGTCGATTGAACGGGAGCTTCGCTGGGTAGTTCACCTAAAACCACGACATCAAGGGTTAGATATGCCACTGGAAAGCAGGCAGAAGGGCCGAAAACCTTCTAAAATATATTGTAAAATCTTCAACGCTGCATGTCGACCATCTATAGGTTGGATTCTGTAAATTAAGGCAATTGTCAATTAAACAAAAATTCTTTACTTCAAATCCTTATCAATATTTTATTTTTAGTTAAAGAAAATTACATTTGTGTAGTCCATGATGGCTCCAATTCCAGTACAAAGTCGGCCACGTGAATCATAGGCGATTATGCTCTGGCTTAAGCTTCATCCGACGTCAGCTAAGTAGAGGTCAGTTTATCAAAGTGATGACAAGCCAATTCTACAGTACTGTATACTATGGCTGTGAAGTGTGGCTAAACAACACAACCTACTTCAATGACCTCAGGAGACTTAACTCGCTACACTATCGTGCTCTCCGCATTGCCTGTCGTGACTTTAAGCATAGAAAGCGCAGAAGTGAGCTGGATCTTCTTGGCAGGGCAAGGCCGTCAACTTGGTCGCGATACCTCACTGCGAGCAGAGTAATCAAAACCATGAATGTTGGACTTCCGAGAAGGCTCTGTGATGAGTTAACCAAACACTCATATGTTGAGAGGCGTCGTCCTGGAAGACTCAAGTTCTATGATGGTGCGAAGACAAAAATCGGACGTCAGATCTTGTGCAACAGGGCTGGTTCCTGCGTGAACGATGTTGATTTTGATTGGAATAATGAAGAGATGAACAATGACAAGTTAAGAGTCTGCCTAAAGAAGACTTTTAATATGAATTAGAGACTTGTGATCATAATTTTTTCGACTGTGATAATACCAAAAGTCTAATTTTTTCACTGATATTTCTCTATAATTTAATCAATTGTGTTATTTATTGACATGCTTTATTATTGATTATTGACAATTTTAAAATTTAAGCAACGTACTGACTCTTAGAAAGCCATTTCATTAATTATTGTAATTATTGAACGCGATGGAGTTTAAATAAATCATTCATTCATTCATTCATACCTGGGCCTACCTTGTTGCCCATCAAAGTCATGATTCATCCCTAAATTGTGTCCAATCTCATGTGAAATGATCTAAAGTAAAAGTAATTCAGTCGATGGGCATTTTATGTTGCAGGGAAAAATGCCAAACCCTCTCGAGCGAGATTTCGTCTAGACTTCAAAGTAAAATTTTTTTTTCTTTTTTTTCAGCTTGGGGTCCAGAAAAATCCCCATGCTGGGTTTCTACTTAATTTTAGAGTAAAGTGTATCCAAAGTAATATTTAGGTATTGGTTCAAGCTGTATTCATACAAAATATCAGCTCATTTGCTTTAAAATTAAGGGAGCAACTAAAGGAAGAAGACGAAAGTTGGCCATTATCAATAAAATATTGGCAATTTTTCATCCATATCTCAGCTCATAGTCAAAAATTCAGTCAGTAACTTTTTTGACATTTATATGAAAAGTTTGTATGCAAAATTTCAGCTCTCTAGCTTTAAAACTGAGAGAGTAGTTTGAGGATGACGGACAAACGTACTGTAAAAATACAACATTATAAACCACCCCTTATGGAACAAAAAATTTATTTATGTTTTTAGTCAAACTCCCTCTCAAGCGTTGCAAGAGCGGGATAATCTGGTGCAGTGTTTACTAAGGCAATGTTGATGCGTGATCAACACCGTTATAAGAACCCTCCACATTAAACATAAAATTAAGGTTACTGCAGAATACTACTACCCTGACTAAGGGTGTCTTGTTGATTTTTTTGCATCAGGGGTCGAATAATTGCTGGTATGGCCGATGGGGTTTGAACCCAAGGCCTTAGATCTTAGCTCCCAGTCAGGTACTTATGACCTCTCAGCCAAGGGGGACCCGTGATTGAAACTTTTAGCCAGAAACAAGTAATTTACAACCAAAGGTATAGTTACCAAAGCAGAGTTTATATCACCAATCATCTAAGCATTCAGGTTAGACCTCAATTGTTGGTTTTGGTCACAAACGACTCCAACGTAACCCAGCCCTACTGTGCCGCCTTGGTTGTTGTTGAAAGTGATATAAACATTCAGGTTAACATTAGATTGTGAATACTGTTTAACATATTCCCTGAAAGAAAAAAAAGGATGCTTCACTTAAATTGCATGCTTAATTTTCAGGCCATTTTTAACTTACAAGTTTTGTGATGTTACCCCTCCATTTATGGAAAATGGCAGCTCATATGCATAAAGAGGATTGATTGTTATTTGTGTTGTTCATGTAGGAAGTCTGTTAATCAAAAATGAAAAAACCTCAATTGGAAAAGAAACAAGCATTTGAACAATTGAGAGGTATCACCTGTAAATTTGTTGTACATATGGCAAAAATTTTCTTATTGTATTCAAAGATTCACTTCCAAACTTCCTTTTGAACAACTGATCATAAAAAAATGAGAGAGACAGGCTAGAATGTTAAAAAAAGTTTGTGTAAATTAGTGAAATTCATCAATCCAAATGTTAAGATGTAGTGAGTCAAGTGCATTGGGAGGAGTTGATCTGAAGATGAGAGTGTGCGGAAGCGAAAATCTTAGTGTGGTAAGCTAGAATCTCAGAGATGACGTTCACAATCAAGAAAAGAATCAATGCTGAACTGTTTATTTTTTAGGAACAAGGGGCTTTATATGCACAAAGGATATAAAGAAACAGATCAAGAAACTTTTCTTGACAAGAAAACTGGATCAAAGAAAATAACTGACTTCTTGGAGAGAGGCAAAACTGAAACGGCGGGAAAAGTCAATGTGGGAATGAAAACATGGCAGCCTGTTTGGAATGACTTACATTATTGTGAAAGGAAAGTCAAACTAAAGGCAGCCTGTTTGAAAAGACTTTCAGCTTGATAAGAGAAAAATATCCTAGCGAGAAAAATAAGGCATTTGAGAGAATGCTTTGATAGACGTTATATAAATCTTAAAAAGAGCCAGTGCTAAAAATTTAGGTTACCCCCTAGAGAGAAACTGATCAAGCATATCTGACCCTGTCTATGACTCAGAATTGAACAAAAGTTGTTAGACAATTGGTTAAGGCCTACCCGGGTTAAACCCATGTATTTTTGACCTGAACCGTAGAGATTTTTTTGATCCCAAAGGATAAAAATTGAAAATTTGGCTTCCTGACCCAAGTAGCCAAAAAAATTTGGCTTGAACCCATCTCTAAGTTTGGATTAATTATCAACATTTCTTTTATGACTGTGGTTGGTCTATTGATTTTTTATTCCAACAATGTCAAAAAGATTGTAGAGATCAGAACTTTAAACCAGTTACAAAAGGCATGTTCACCTCATTCCACTTGATGGCAAATTTTGCCTGTCTATAATTGTTACATTGTCAGACAGATTTTCAAAAGAATCATCTGGAAGTATAAACTCAGCCTGAAAAAAGTTCAAAATCTCTAAAAAGAAGCCCCAAGATTTTCTTTTATTTAATGGTACTTGTTGACCTCAACTTGGTGTTTAAATGGAGACTCAATCTCAGTGACATTTCCATCCACGATTTTGAGCATCTATGAGTTATGCCTCTCTGAAGTAATCATCATCTGAAACAATAAACTTAAGTACAAAAAAATGAATTTTTTAATAGCAACTGATTCAATTGCCTCAAAAGACAGGGTGAATGGACATCCACCAGTCATGACTATTTCAGCATCAGGCTCATTCATCAGGTGCCCTTTGAAAATACAGTTGTCTACATCCTCTTCTCTTTCATCAGCCATCAGGGGTAAGGGATTGTATTGTTCCAGTTTTGCATAATCAACATCCTCTTTGCCAAAGTGAACTGCCAAGAGTGGAACTCCAGAATCTGAGCTTCTGTCATTCAACCATTTGAAGGATGGCAAAGCATAAGACCCTCCAATGAGGGCTAAAAGCAAAATGATCATTACCTTTTTGTGTTTTGCCTTACAAATATAATCATGTAGATTTTACAACTTACCAAATAGAACAGTAAGTTTAATCATCTGGATTGTATGATAACTAGACTGAACAGATACATCCAAATCCAGTTGCTTTTATATGATCTTTGCTCTTGATACAAGTGGTTTAAGAAAAAAGCCTTCATATATTTGATTCAAGTGTTTCCACTTAATTTTACATGACTTGAATTGGATTGCTTATCAACTTTTATAATATAAAATCCTCTTCTCCTATGGTCAAAGTTTTGTGCCTTAAACATCAGATCATAAACATGAAGAAAAGGCACTAGAATAATTAAGATCTTTACTTTGTTGTGATCTCAAAAATACTTAAATCAAAAGTGATTTTCATGAAAAAACAAGGAACAAAGTAAAATCTCAAAATAAAAACATTCAAAATTAACAACTGTTTTTAATCATTGAAAGGCTTCAAATAAAATATCTTCAATACAAAAGGGTTAAACTGAAGCTGGTAACAAGTGTGGATTTGTCACAGTCAAAGATTAAATTTTAATTGGAAAAGGCACTTTTCAAGAAACTCTAAAGGTCATCAAATAAATCAACCAGACACCCTCATTCAAGGTAACAGTAATCTGCAGTGACCATATACTTCTATGGCGAGACTCTTTTATAGGTCTTGATTACGTATCCAGAATGTTGAAATCAAATGTTATCTACGTGGCCAATTAATCAGTTCAAAGATGGACTTCAATTGGCTCGTCATGACGAAAGAAACATTTTAAAGAAAAATTAAAAGAAATCAATGATGTGCGCTTATTTTAAAGCTAATTCTCTCCCCCACCTGCAAAAGTGGCCTGTCTTATCAGGAGGTTTTTTCCCCTTGGTAGGGCAGCCAAGAATGTATGTGTGCGTGAAGGAGAATGAATGAAAACCAAGTTTTCCTCCATTGCACTCGGTAAGACAGGACAAGTCCCTGCTTCCTAACCTAACCCCAAACAGAAAGCAAACAATTCTCTGTATAATTATCATTATTATTGTAATGCATATTATGAGAATAAAATCTTAAAATCTATAATACCCATCTACTTAATTCTCTAATCTAATCCTAAGCAGGTTGTCACACCTATTGTTATAACCAAATTAAACCAGGGGAATTTCACTTGTTTCAGAATTAAGTTAATCCAGTTGTGGAAGCCCTTCTTTCCGCGTTTGTTATGAGAGCTATCATATGTGTACACAATGTTTGATAATCTCTGTTCCTGGTAGTCATTTATCATCAGTTTGTCATAGAAGTACAATAGGTGTTTGGTCTCTGATGATCTTAATTGCCATGGAGGCTGATGAATATGTCACCCAAGTCTTAGGAGTCATTCTCTTGGTGAGTTCATTAATCATTTACTAAGGGGTCGCCGTGGCCGACTGGTCATGGCAACACGCTGGGAATCTGAGGGTACGACGTTTGAACCCCAGCGGCTCCAGCTTCCAGGCAACCTTTGACCCCAGGCTGCCAAAAAATAATAACAAGCGATTCCTAGCCAAAAACAGTGTGCCTTTAATGTATAAAAAAAATTGGCAAGGCACACTTAAAAAGCCTCCAAAAAAATTCTTTCTGGAATCCTTAATGATGAGTCTCAGTGCAGAGTAGTGCATGCTACATTAATTTTCCTCTGATTCCTGCAGGAAAAGCTCAGCGCTAAGCCAGACAGGTGACGAGTAGAAGAAGATAGAGAACACTTGGCTTGTGACCACTCACAACATTTGTACTTGGTCAAGTTTTCTTCAAGTTATTCTCAGGCCAGCCATCATCGATGTGAACTTCCTTTGGAGGTTGTTGATATGTGGGTTCCCATCCATAAAATGATCTCGAAACCTCTCACAGCTTCTAACCCCTATGATTCTTTTAAACAATTTTTTTTTGTCTTTCACTTATTATTTGAATTAGAATCCAACTTCTGAAATCTTCATAAGTTGATGAAAATCAGATAAATTGATAAAAAAAACCAGCTACATTTTAACCACCACCAATCAATAAGCAGGTTTTTTAGTAAAAAATCTGTTTTTAATTGACTCTTTTTTTATTAAAAAAAAGCATAGAAAAGAATTGATTTTGTTTAGAAATGTTTGCCTGACATCAAATTGATTGAAATTGGAGTTAATGAAATATTTAAGTTTATTTTAGCTGAGACATTAAGTTGACCTTTTGATCTAACATGGCAATTACAAAATAACTTTGACAACATCAAAATAAATGAATTTGATTTTTCCTCTAAAACAGTTCTGAAGTCTCAATTGACTGTTTTCATCAATCAATTGACGGAAGAGAAAAGCCACATGACGTTTAAAATCAGATGATAATTATGATGTGTAAACATTCAAGTTTATAATGTCAGTTAGTAGGTGAAAAATATTTTTGGGAAGAGCTTAGCTAGAAAAATGAGAGCAACATGAAATTTTAGCATTTTATTTATCATGTAAATTCTAATTGTCTAACTACTCAGCTTCAAAATTTTGAATTTACATTCTCCCTCTCACCTATTATTGTGGTTGACCAAAACCGTTCATATTTGAAAATCTGTTTGATTCACAAACATCATTAATATATATAAAACCCTAACATCTGTCCGTAAAGCGGGGGCACGGAAGGTCAAGGAAGAGTGAAGGGGGGCGGCTTAGCTGCACAAAAAAGATACCAAGTCTATTCGTCTACAGGACGCTTCATCGACAGACGATAGGGCTACGACGGTTTGACTAATAGTCAATTTGCCTACTGCCAGTTGACTAATGACCGTTTGGCTAATGATTGCTAACTTGACCCCCCCC
>Ga0194133_10009986_pt1 | contig 10764 bp, 2 predicted proteins | sample TA2KigOf40mmetaG_FD_155448 | JGI IMG/M metagenome (GOLD analysis project Ga0194133, IMG submission 155448) | Freshwater microbial communities from Lake Tanganyika, Tanzania - TA2015055 Kigoma Offshore 40m | ecosystem: Environmental > Aquatic > Freshwater > Lake | place: Tanzania: Lake Tanganyika...
TCTATGCACCTAGATAGACCCACGACGCGGTTATCAAGATGGGCTTAAGTAGCCACTTTTACCACAGCTTCGAAATTATTTTATTTTACATTGAAAATTTCTTTCATCGTCAGCAGGCTCTGATTTTCAACACACTGTTGCTAATCAAATTAACGCATAGATGGTGTTTGGATTGAAGAATGAAAATTTAAAACACTCAGGAGGCTTTTTTTACTTTTGAGATTGGTGATGTTATTCACATAAAATCTCGGAATTCTAATGTGGGCAAGACATTGAAATCTTTAAGAAACTCTTTCACTGGCTTCTCGATAAATTCCTTTTAAAAATGGTCATTCGTTTTCTAACTTTTTTCTGATTCTCAATATCTACTTAGTATTCAGTTAATTTCTTTGGATGCCGTCGAACTTGTTTTAAGTTACCATTTGCTCGCCACTAAAGCCCAGTCGGGGGGCCGTTTTTCACTGCAGAGTTAGTTTAGAAGATGATAGCTACATCAGAAAGTTTTTTTCCATCAAAATATGCATTGGAAATTAAATGAATTTTCGCCAGCGAAAAGCTCATTTGTAATTTCTTTCTTTTTAAGGGTAGGCAAGTTTGACAGGCAGACAAAAGAGACATGGCTGTTTGTTATACATACAAGTTTTTCCGTCCCAGAAAACATAGAGTTGGATGGTGCAAAAAAATTAACTTTCGAAAACATGCATGGCACAATAACACAAGTCAGTTAAAAGTGTTCACCAATTCAGGAATTCGACTTGAGTTGAGTTGTATTGGCATTTTGTAAATCCCTCACAGTCCTAGACCGTATCTTATGCAAAATATCTATTGTATACATACACACTTATCCTAAGTGTTTTCCAAACTTTGGCCTCACCAGCCAGCCAGCCAGCTAGCTAGCTACCAAACCACACAAAATGAGGAATTCTAATTCACTGAGAAGCAGGTGTAATTTCATCCATGTCTTGATCATAGCCGCAATCTTATTCGTAGCGTGATGGCAATTCCGCCATGAGGCAGCCGGTTCAATCATGAATCAATGTGCTCAATTATTCCTACGGGATGCTTCAGATCAACTATCAAATCATTGTTAAAATATCAAGTCGAAGGTGGGACATCTTCACATTTTCAAAGAAGCTATAGTTTGATCGTAAAATAGCTTGAAAAAGAACCCAAGCTGATATTCTCAAGCTTCCCTAATTTTATTTGATAAAAATCAAAATTATCATCACCGAAAAGAAAATTACTTTAAAGTCTCTTTACACAATATGGGTGAGTGAGTTTTGATCAACGTTTAAAATTCGTGATTCGGTCTGAATGAAAGGAGAGAAACTGAACAAAGTTGCAGAGATCCGTGGTGAATTTAACAAAAAGCTGCATTAAATTGAATTAACTAATCAGGGAACAGATGTTAAAGGTTTGCGTGTCTCGAAAATTTTAAAGTACAAAAAGATCTTGAGAGAAACACAAAAAGAACTTCTTGAGATTTAAATTCGAATTTATTATTGCTGTATGTTGGTTACGTTTTGTAGTTATCACCTGCAGGTTTTCGTGTCATTTCTTTCAACGTGGCGTGTTGAAATTGCAATGTTAGGAATGCTCAAAAAGTTTGTGTGTGTGAGGCTGATGTTTGCTAAGATTTTTACACCTGCCACACGCCAATAGTCTTCAAATTGGTCAGTTGAAATAAAAGATATTGTCCCAAACGACACTTAACTGAGTATTAAGGTTACATCAAAAAACTCATTTTTTGCTTTACTTTCCCATCTATTCTCAGAGACTGACATGTGTTCAAGAAGAACTCTTTCTTGTAGCGTTGCCTAAATTGCTGGTTTTCAATAGTGATGTATTACATGAGGTCATGTGAACATTGATTCACGGTTTAAAAACAACCTGGTTTGTTGAGAGAGATTGAGAAGGATTTCCTTATTAAAAGACAATTTTCAAGAAGGGGAAAACAATCGTAACAAATGATTTCTCAAAGCAAAAATCTTCCTTTTTTTCTCCTTGTCTGGTATTTATAAACGTGTTCATTAATTTCAAGTTTAAATGGATTTAGTTGCGAGGTAGAGATGATGATGATGCGAAATTGACCCTTGATCGCGAAGCTGGATTTAATTTTTCGTTGAACTTTGATCTCGAAGAGCGGACACAGAGTTTAAGAAGTTACTCTAAAAGCCCTTTGAAATTAATTTCAAACGTTTGTTGTTTGGATGGCTGGAAAAGCACGTTTGTCGTTTTATAATCCTGTTGTTAAAGTTCGAGTTCTCGAGAAACTTTTGTCTTTTTGCCATAGAAAAAGTCAACAAGGGTTGGTTTTAGTTAAACTCGTAAAAATGCCAAGACTCAGCTTCAGCAGATTTCTCGGGAGCAAATTAATGTGCTATAAATTTAATGCTTTTTGGTGCAGAATTTCCAACAGAACTTTGAAACACGAAAAAGGTAAATTTGGCGGCAATTTTTCAAAAGCCCATTCAAGCTAGAGACTGGGCCAAATAAACGTTACAATTATTTAAGATCCTTTTTTGGTCACAGGAAGTTGTTTTCTTCACCCCCAAGTTATAGTTCTATGTTTCGGTGTCGTTGTAAAATTATAGGTAAGATGTTGAAGGTTAAAAGGTGTGCTTTTATATTTTGACCAAGCATAAGAATTTGGAATAGATCTTTGATGATGAAATGGACAAACGCAAGCAAGTCAGTCAGTCTACGTAGGATGATATTGCAGCATGATAATATTTTGGGAATGAAATCTTGAGAGATTAAGTACAAAGATTCACATGATTGTTTCGGATCAAAAACTTGTTTGCCCTTTAACCATGCATCATTTTACATTTGTTATCTCGTCTTCTTTTAGAAAAAAGGAACAGCTTACTGAGAATCTAAAATCATAGCAAACCTTTTTTTCTTCTTCTCTCCTTCTCAATGAGAAACGTCAGAAGCAATTCAGTTCGACTTTTAAAGTCGTTTGGATCTTATGGAGCCATAAAAACGAGTAAAATATAACCACGAGTTCAAACTTAATGTCGCTATTACCAACCGAGCTCAGAATCGACACAACAAATTCGTGAATGTAAAATAACACTTGAATGATTCATTTGTTTGTCTTTTACGTTGAAATGATAGAAAGACACTCACAAAAGTTCTTTTTTTTAATGTTTGAATAATTAGAAGTCAGAGAGATTTCAACGCTCGGGTGCAAGATTATTTGTCAAAAGACCTTTAAAATGGGAAATGGGACAGATTCAATCTTCTGAGAGAGAAAACAAAGAGGCAATTAGTAAGTGTGAAAATAAAAATATAAATTTCGTAACTTTATGCCTATTTATCCTCCTAGATGTCCTCAAGCTGCCATAGACCTTGATAATTTTTGTTGGAAATTTCAAGTTGTCGTGCTAAATGAGAAAAAAATTGTCCTTCCGAAAGCCGTCTGAACGTTGAAAAAAAGCAAAATTCTCAACATACAAGATTGAAAAATAATAGAAAAATGACCTTGGAGTCACATTTCTCATTAGCAATAAAAATCTCTGCGTTGCAATTTTTGTTATGAATATGGGAACCAGAAATTCCATTGTCAGCTCAGTCTTGAATCTAAAATATAAATTATAATTTGTGTTGCCAATAATCTTGCTTACATCATTATTCTTTATTTATTTTGCATGAATCCAAATTTATTGAAATCGAATGGCTTGGAAAAGAGGGATTGGTCAAATCTCGATGGTGTTTTTCAACGTTAAAAACTCGTAGTTTAGGCATGAAAGCACTCAAAACGGTCAAGGTAAGCAAGCAGTTTCCATATCTTTAAGGCTATCTCAAATCTGATCTATCACTTCAAGTAAGGATAAAACGAAACGTAATAACGACATGATTGCCACGTACAACAGAGAACCATGTTTTAGCACGGACTACTAATTATTCATCTTGCTAAGAGAAGAATTGGAAACCATTAAAGCAAATATTTAGTGTTTCTTGTATATTTTTACTCCATAATTGCAACGTGAGATCTCGTCGGAACATAAAAATTACTCAAATGTTAATCTTTTTGTGTCTGGCCAAATACTAAACTAGTGAATGATAATTTTCTTTTTACGTTATGTACGTCTAAATGTGGTGCGAAATTATTGCTAGACCACGACTCCGTCATTCCTTGAAATGTAAGTTCGCATTCAATAAATGGTGCCTCAAAAACCTGAGAAACTCATTCCATTCCACGAACGAACGGGTAAGATCGATCCACCCTTACAGCAGCAAACGTTTTGTCCGACAGATGAATATTTTCACTTATGCAGAAAGAGACCCGCTTGTTTGAAATTTTGAGTGAGGTATTTTGAGACCAAGGGGGCATGGATGAACCCATAATTATAGATGGACTTTTTTCTGCCATGTCTACAAACTTTACTTGGAAATGAAATTCTAAAATATTTCACAAGGCATGTTCAGACTGTTTTACTGCGAAACTCCCTCCCCAAGTCAGACAACAGTTAAATAATTTCAAGTTGGAAACTATGTAAATGAAAAAAAAGTTAAAATTACTTTAGTTGTTCACGAAAAGGTGAGACTGATTCTAGGTTTCCTTGGCCACGAATTAAGGTGACGAACAATCCAATTTTTAAGCGTCAATTAGTAGGTGAGGCTTTTTTCAGCCGGAGTGTCTAATTGTTGTTAATTTGTACCCTACCAGACTAACATCGTCTTTTAATCTACGTCAAAAGCATCAGAAACATCATCAACAACGTTTAAAGTATTTCGTCTAAATTTCTGTTCTCATCTTCAAAAGAAAAGAAGAATCTCAGTCTCATCAATTGGCAAGTAAATAAAAAAGTTTTGGCCTTTTGTCTTCAAAGATTAGAATGGCTGCAAAAAAAGAATTGTGTCTCAAGATTTAGTTCTTTAGTGTATCGAAAAATAATTATCCAATCTTAAAGTTCAGGACCACTTTGATAGTGAAATAGTTTTACGGACACACCCAACCACTTTTAGTAGGTGGAAAGGAAAAAGGGTTTGTTACACAAACGCGAACAGATAGATAGTCTAAATCTATATATGGTAGACATTAAATCGGCAAATAGTGATGAATTTAATCTGCTAATGTGAGAAGACAAAACAGCAAGACATGTTTCCAATGTCTGCCTGGGACATCCATATCAGTCTAGACTTATCTACATCTAATTCTCAACAAGTCAAACACAAAATTTGCAAGCAAAAAAAGCCTTTTTTGACGGGTGATGCAAACAAAAGGTTTTAAATTTAATCCACAGATAAAAAAAGCATCTAATTAAGAACAAAAAAATCTTATCTCATGAGTAGTGTCTATAAATGAAATATTTTGCAATGACTTTCCGTTTCAATGTCTGTGAATTGAAATTATCAAGCCTGAGAAGATTCCTTGGGCAACAACGTTTCGAATAATTAAACCAATGTAAGTTTTAAGCCTTTCAAGCGCATACAACAAAAAAGGGTGTGTTTTGTTGTACCCATCAAACACAGTTCTGGTCGAAAACTTTTTTGTGGTAAAATATTTTCGAATCAACTCAGGAAAAAAATTCTGTTAAGATTTTCTTGCTAGCCTCCACTGTATTTTGACATGGAAACCCCTGAGGCAGTCATTCAGATGTTTTAAAGTGAAGGGTAAAATGAAACATAAGAGTGGTTTTATGTCTGAGTGGAGGACAAATCGAATTGAAATGCAGTCTTACCAGTAATAAATTTAACAAACAAAAGTTTTTATTACTATTTTTAGTCAAAAAAACCCACAAATTTTTACTTTTAAAGTCTACAAGGATTATAACAATTTCCACCCTAAAATTATTGCCTCGAAATTTTTTTGCTGTCATTTTTTGAAAAAATTAGTTGTTACGGTCGTGTAGGAAACTCACATTACATATTTTGAGTGAAAAAATGATGTTTTGGTAGCACACAAAAATTGGAAAATTTTAGGTATCAAAATAGGTTTTTCTTGTGTCCGTGTGGGGGCGTCATTTAAACGTTTTTTTACAATCCAGTGTCGTGCAGAGAAGCAACTCATTTTCTTAAAATAAGAAACTTCTAATCAAATTTCTTCAGTGTTTTGGGTGGTAAAAAGTCATTATTTTGCCTTTCATTTTTCGGTTTCGACTTTGCAAACTGTATAATTCAAAACCTAGTTTTCTCGTCGAAACAAATTTGGTTGGAATTATTTTGAACTAGTATTTTTTCAAAGTAATTTCTTCCATGAGTGACAGAACCATCCATCTATACCTAAACTCAAAGTTTTTCAAGTAGCTCTGGTGAACGATCTTCATCTTCCAGCAAGGGGTCTTTCGGATGGGGAGGATGATATTTGACCCCCTGGTTACTTCTTCTGGCGGCACTTTCAACTACTTTTTATCTTTATTACAACGTTCAAACAGTACCATTTCCAACTACAGGATGCTTCAGCATTTTATGAAACACATTTTTATGAGGATACGCTTTAGCGTTTCCTTGCCTCATAAAAACATTAATTAATGTCAAGGAAGAAGGGTCTCGCAAAACCTGCCAGCCGGCAAGCAGAGCAGAGTTACACGTCAATTTTGGAAGATTTTGAGTAAGAAAAAGAGATTAAGATTGAACTTAATTGTGAATGTACTGCCATCAAATTAGAGATTCAATAAAAGATAACCGGTCTGACGTCTTAACAACTTTCAGTCTTGCTTTTTCCATCCGCAATAAATTTCAGACAAGGTACAATCAGTGCTCTCACATCGATTCAATTCAAACAAAAAGTCTCGGACCGTTAGCACAGAACAGATTCGAAGTTCCAACAATTAATTCGAGAAGAGGGACCGTTAAGTGTACCATCAAGAAAAGACCTCTTTAAATTGCAAAGGGTATCGAGGACTGACTGCCTTAATAAATCCGTTGAGTACTTATACTTCAGGAAACCAAAGTCATTATCTCGAGAGTTCAAAATCTATAGTAAAAAATAAAGACTTTTCAAGAGTTTGTGTTGAAGATAAGATAAAAGTGAATTTTCACCAAAATACCAAAGAATGTTTCACTAGATCTAATTGGACGAATGGATTGGGCGGCTGAGAGTTTAGACAAAGGGCTTGAATCAATACTTTCACTACTCCAAATTGAATAAATGCTTCCCACAGTTTCGGAAAATTCTTTAGATGTCGTTAACAGTTACGCCACTCAATCAATCAATTAAGAAGTGAATCTTCCAATTTAAATAGAAACTTTGCAAGTCACCTTATGTTTTTAAGAGAGAAGCAGATTAGGAATGACGATTGTATAAATTCCAGCCACACCACAAACTCTAGAGATTTAAGGATGAAAACTTTCTCGTCAAACAATGTTACAGCATTTGCTTGTCATAAAAAAGTTTGGCTCATTCAAAACATTTTTTATCTTAAGCAGAGAAAAATTTGAATTCTTGGCTTCGATTTCACATTCTGAATAATTGTCCATAAATGTTTCATTCTAATGAGATTTTAGACTTTTAGCTAATTGAAAGCAACATTCTTTTGTAATCTATCCTTTTTCAAGCTGGTAATGTTCAAGATATGAAAAAAATGCCAAGAAACCATGTAGAGAATTTTTCTTTTTTCCTTGTTAAGAAAATGTTTTTAGTTGCTGTTGGCAGATTTATGGCTTAATTTGGCTGGCGAATGGAAAGACAGACATTTTTGGGTGTCTCCAAATTCTGGAATGACTGAAGCCACAGAAATGTACAAAACCCTCTAAAGCGAATTTAGACTTTTTTTTATTAACATTCATCGGGTCGAGAAAGCTTCAATGATCCCTTGACGAGCTCAGTTTCCCCGAAATTCTAAATATACCTCATATTTATGATGACTGTACAAGTACTATCGAAATTTTCCCCCACTTTCTCACATTTCCATGCAAAGTTTTGAACCAATTTTTGAATGAATATTCAGAGGGCTTTAAGCTGTTACAAACTTTGCCCTGTGAAAGGTTCTTGGACTTCAAAATAATTTAGGAGAAAATTAACAGGTCTTTGTTTATTTGGAGAACTATTTTAGGTAGTTGGTTATCAACCTAAGTAGGACACATTGAAAAAGAGGGCAGAAAAAAGCCTCCTCAATATGTGAAATTAATCCTCTTCTTCATAACCTTTTTTTTGCAGGCCAGTTGGATTTATTTTATATAGTCTTTGAGAACGAGGTCGAAAATAGCTGGAGTAGAAACGAATAAGATGTGAAATCACTTTTATTGTCGATGTGCAGACATTAACAGTTGACTTCACTTCAAGAATGGCTTCTTCATTCAACCATTTTATGAAGAGAGAGAGTGAAAGAGTTGGAGACAAATTGTTTCTTCCTCCGCCAGTTCGCACATCATTTTGGTCTCCTTAAAAGGCTTGATGAATGTTGAAACACATTTTCTGGTAGATGATGAGGGACAAGCAACACAATCCATGTGACAAACCCCTTTTACAAATGGACCTTCAGCCTAGATGAGATTTGATCAGGGCGTAGAGGGAAAATAACAAGATTTCAACTGAGATCCACGTTCCTTTAAGTCGTGAAAATAGTTAATGGAGGTAAAGGGATGGACAACAAGAGGGTTTGTTTATCTTCGAGTGATTCGTGATAATCTGAAGTGATGCTCTTCTCATTCAGTGGAACACCCCAAAATGAAAAACTCAAAAAGTTTCTCCAGACACTCTATTTATTTCAAACTAATTATGTTTCTTCAGAGACTCTCCAAACAAGAAAGTAACTTAAAGTAATCAACAAAATTATGGCCATTACTTGGCAAATTTTTTTAGGTGCGACTTAATCCAGCTAGTTGGAGATTCTAACACCATGGATTGACAAATTTTAAGCCATGGAAAATAATTTAAAAAAGCAAATTTGATTTCTTCAAGGCCTAGCATCCTATTTAGAGAATTTACATCTTTCTCTAGGGATCAAATAATAAGTTCGAAATTTTAGCTCTTTAAAAAGTATTTTTGACTAGAAAATTTATGCTGCTAAATGCATTCATAAAAATAAAAGTTTGCTATAAATCGTTTGATTTTCACCCAACCTTTTTAAGTGTATGTATGAGTGCTCCAAGTGATGGATAGACCAGAAAACGGGAGTTTTCCAGGAATCCTGAGTAAGTTGATTGAGTACCCAAAAATTAGAATAGCTGCTTCTTTCATGGCGAAATACAAGAAGAGAAAAAGTTGCTCAATAGTCAAGAACAATCGATGTTGGAAAATAAGATGTTGCTTTAGGTTGGATTATTCTTATGCAAATCAAAACATTCTTTCTTCCTAAGCAAACAACAGGCCCAAAAGTGTTTCCGTGATAAAATGGAAACATTTTTCGATGAACAAGTGAGGCTTTGAAGGACTTCAGGCAATGGCTTTTAAGTCTTCAAAATGAAGTAATGATAGGTGGTCGGGTAATTATTAGCCAAGTTCAGAAGCACCAAAAGAAATCGCTCCACCTTGCAAACAATTTTCACTTCTAAACCGATTTTCACCCACTTCAAGACGATCAATAAAAGGACAAAATCTTGACGACTTCAACAACTGATGATTAGAGAGAAAATCGCGTTTCAGCTCAAAACTTTACTACTTCAGTCAGAACAAAGAGAAGTTTTTAACTGAGCAAGTTTATCATAATAAGATTAGGATTGAGCTTAAACCTTTTCATTTCTTTTAAAAAAACAAATAATTTCTTTTCCTAAAAGAGTTATTTTTTAGTAATTGGTAGCAGATGCAATTAATTCAAAAATCAAGCAAAAACTTATATGAAAAGTAAAGTAATTTATTAGATTAAAGATAAAATTTCATAGCAGCCTGCTTAATCCATTTACTTTTTTCTTGTATAATTAGATGGAATCTGATAAAGTTCAACTTTCTAAATCTCCCTTACAAATCTGCTCCCAAAATATCCATCAAAAGTTGCGTGAACAAATCGATCGGGAAGATTCATGATTGTTAGATTAGTGAGATGCTTATCCAAAATATCCGTTTTCATTAAGATTTTGGCTCTGATGAAGATTTAACTTTCCAATGGATGGATGTTTCACGTTTACTTTTCTCCAGCAGCTAATTACTTTGACTTTTATTATCGAAAAGAGCGCCTTGATATTTTACATCTTGACCTGTTAGAGAAGGGATGAAAGGAAGCTAGGCACTTTATTTAAATGTTAACAAGGTTCTGTTATCACTGTCAAAAAGTTAAGAATGCAAAGTTTCTAAGAAAGTATTTCAAGTAAAAAAGAACTTGAATTTAAAAAAAATGAAGCTATCAAAGATAAAAGAGAAGAAACTTAGAGTTTAATTTTACATTTTAGATAGATTTCATGACAAAGAAATCAGAAATATAAGATCTCATCTAATCATCTCATTCAAAAAAACAGGTTGTCATTAAATAATAATTTGCAGACCTCTTGATCTCACCTGACCTTTGTTTAGATTGTCAGCATGATGAGATAAAGTCATCATCATAAGTTTTTCGAAACTTAATTGCAACTTTAGAAATTAACCAACTAGGAACTCTTTCGCGTCTACCAGTCGTAAAATTTATCAAAATTTAAACTTACTATTTATTTTGACAGAAACTCGATCAGTAATTGGAACCTGCTGCTCGAATGTTGAGATTACCCACCGACTTAAACCTCTTATTTATGAACTTTGATATTAGGAAAAGAAATAAACTGAACAGTATTTCAGTAGTAAAAGTCCAACAAATGTTTGATTTATTTTCTCTGTTGGAACTCAATACTCTGCAATCAGCATCGATTTTCATCTTTTTAATCGATCCATAGGAAAAAAATGCAATG
>Ga0194133_10009987_pt1 | contig 10763 bp, 7 predicted proteins | sample TA2KigOf40mmetaG_FD_155448 | JGI IMG/M metagenome (GOLD analysis project Ga0194133, IMG submission 155448) | Freshwater microbial communities from Lake Tanganyika, Tanzania - TA2015055 Kigoma Offshore 40m | ecosystem: Environmental > Aquatic > Freshwater > Lake | place: Tanzania: Lake Tanganyika...
ATGTCAATAAACAATTGTCAATAGATTTTTTTAAATACTGATTCTGGCAGATGGGCTCTATTTAATCTACTGAGTGGCATGATCCGGATGCCTGTTGACCCCGAACGACCTCTGTTGACCCCGAACTACCCCTATTGACCCCAAACAACCCCAGGTTCACCCCTGAACGACGACCTCTTTTGACCCTGAATCACTCGGATTGACCCCATTAACCCCTGTTGAACTTCCCTGACCCCAATTTACCCCGGTTGACCCCTGATCACCCCAAACGACCCCTGTTGACCCCGATTGACCCCAATGATCTAATATGAATGGGAGGAAGAGGAAGAGCCCTTCAAAAAGGAGGTGCCTTCTTGCTTCTTGGTGCTTAAGAGAATATATAAGGGAAACATGGGACTCGCTCGATGATTCCAGAAAGGTGGTGAGGGTTGATAAGGGTAAGGTAAGATGGGCTTATTCTTGGTCAATACATGTCAGTGTTGTTATAAAGAAATGTAACAGTTTGAGCTACACTTTAAGACACCTTTCGAATTTACTGACTAGAACACAACACAAAAAAATTATTGATGCTCATTTCTACAGTGTTCTTTTTTATGGCTCGCCTATTCGGGCCGGATGCCTGTCTTTCAAAGATACAAGGGGACTAAATTCACTTCTGTACAAAATAATAAGCAGGGATGTTTCCCATATATTGAGTAATCGAGAGCTATGTCAACAGAGATCGTTTAGGTCATTCAACTCGGTTCGAATAATCAGAGACATGAACACGCTACACAACTTCATTACTAACCCCGAACTAACTCTGAGATTAATTCAACAGTCAGTTAGTTTTTCCAGAGATCAAGGTAGAGTCTCCTTCTTTGATGGCAGCAGAAAGCGGATTGGAAAGAACTCCTTTATAAACCGCACCAAAAGAATAGCCGAACTCATACCATTCCTTTGGGCTGACTTATCTGCTTCAACATTCAAACGAATGGCAAACATGTATGTCCCACTCTGTATTCCATAAATGATGAATTGTCAAAGATCAATTAATATGGAATATTTAATGTCGTTTCTTTTTCAGTTGCTAATGTGTCTTTATTAACTGCTATATAATAAATGCCTGATGTTACAAACATTGATTCAGAGCTTATGAAATTATTTGGAAAACATGAAGCACCGATGCCTTTGTTTGCTTTTCATGCAATGATTGAAAGGAATTAGTTGTCTAGCAACAGCTATCATATTATGTCCTTTTACAAATTGCTTTCAGAATGATAAAAGAAGGTCAATTGATCTAGATCTCTGCCGCCAGCAGCATGCAGGAGTTGTTGAAGCCCTCAGGGCCAATGGAATTGATGTGCTTGAGCTGCCTCCCGAAGAGGCCAATCCTTTATCAGTTTTCACCCAAGTAAGTAACCTAGGCTTTATTTTATTTTTTTGCTGGGCTATATCATATTTCAGGATCTTGCCATTGTCTTGAATGGCACTGCTTTGATGTGCAGGCCTGTGGATTCAAGTAGAAAATCTGAAGTTGATACCATTCGGGCTATTTTGAAAAAAGAGCTGAGTCAGGTTGGTCATTTTAAAATTTGTAAACTTTTCTTTTAAGGATGTCAATTCAGGGTGCACCATGGCCCTACCTTCATGGTAACACCCGTCCCTTCAGACCATAGAGATCACAGATATAGAGAGCGAAAGGGCCATAAAAATTTATTTTAGGTTTATGTATAAGGTTTACCAACAGCTGACCCCACCTGAGCTGCAGGGATTTAGCTGTCGCTAAACCCAAAATTACTGAGGTACAAATCTTTCCTGGAGCATAGGCAGGGAGGCGTAGTCTATGATGTCGCGTCTATGCTTCCAGCTCACACTGGTGCTGAGTGCCCAACCCAAACAACAACCCTGCGATGCAGCTCTTGCCTTTTTATTGATAAGAAACACTTTGAGCAAATCAACATGAGACGCTGAGTTTGTGTCCTGTTATTATTTTTTATATCCCAGCCTAGGCTATACTCATTATCTTTTTAAAATTCCATTGGGTTGTTGGGGTTGGGTTGGGTTAGGCTGCACCTTGCTAGTCAACTTAGAGAGAACAAAATCAGGGTCCCCATACTGGCCCGGATTCAGGTGTTGAGAGTTTTCGCTCGATTAGATCTATTTTGTAATTCTGGGTGTCCGTTGACCCTTAAAAATAAGTAAAAAAATATTTTCAAGTAAATCCGTGCTGAGGGGACCCCAGAAATATCTCTTCGTGCACACTTTATTTATATCATCTCTCTGGGTCAACTGGTGTGCCCATAGGGGTATGTTCCATACAATTAAGTCAATTTTCATCTTTTAGGTTATTGTTGAGCCCAGCTCTCCGAATGCAATACTCTGTGGATCAGACGTGCTTTTCACAGGCAGAGAATTTTTTATAGGTCTTTCAACACACACAAACACTGAAGGTGCCATGGCAGTTGCTTCAACATGGCCGGAATACCCTTGCACACCAATAAAGGTAAGGCATAATCATAATGACTCAACTTCAGTAGTTTTAACTTGACTCCCCTTCTTTAAAGATTGAAGGTGCTTTCACTTTAAAGTATCACTTATCTATGGCTGGTCCAGATATCATAAGTGTTAGTTCTTGTGGAGAAGCTCAACGTGTACTTAAACGTGTTGAACGTGAAGCATCTTATAGATACCAAACTTTGACATTGCCTGAAGATGGAGCTGCACATTGTCTTTATTTCAATGGTGTATTAATTCACAGAAGTAGAGCTGAAGCACCAAAAACTGATGCTGTAAGTCCCCAAATTGGTTACCTTACAAGTTACCCTGTAACAAATATCTTGTTTTCCAGGTTTTCTCAACTAAAATTGACTACCGCCGGATTCCAGTCTTTATATCTGAGTTTTGCAGACCAATCAAACAATGCCCCATGTCTGCTATGGTGATTTTGGTAATAATTATAAGTAAATGCGCACTTTTTGTATGTTGAAAAATGCATCTCCTCCGTGAGCTCGAGCGTTATGAATTTTTACCATTTTTTTACAAATACAGTAAATTTTCATATCAGACAGTCTTGAAGCTTGGGAGCTAAAATTCAGCATACAGACTCTTCAGGTACGTCATGACCAAGGGCATGCAAAGCCCACTGGCCCAGCAGACTTAGGTATGCTTGCTTGCCTTGGCTGTCCAAACCTAGAAAATTTTCCATATCTCAGCCCACAGACAAAATTTCATAAATCACCTTGGCAATTTTTTGACGTTAATATGAGGAGTCTTCATGGTAAATTTTCTGCTCTCTAGCTTCAAAACTGAGGGAGGAGTTTGAAGTGACAGACACACACAGGCAGAGGGATGGATACTACGTCATTTCGCCATATGCCAGTTTGCCATATGCCGATTTGCCATAGTCGGTTTGCCATATGAGCCAGTTTGCCATAGACTGTTCACCATGTGTGCACGCGCTCTCTCATCGTAAAAAGCGCACGGGCGGACACTAATATTGCTAACCTAACCTAACTTAACTTAATGAGCGTGCGAGCACGCTAACCAAACCCTGCAAAGCTAACAAGACCTAACCCTGCGGGGCTTTGCGAGCTCATGGCAAATCGACTATGGCAAACTGACTATGGCGAATCGGCTGCAGCAAATCGGCATATGGCAAACTGGCATATGGCGAAATATTGTGTTCCCGGGGGGATGACTGTATATTCCCTGCTGATACACTTTACATGTGCAGCTCGGTCATGGATATAAAATTTTTCCAATCATGTTGACTGAAGGTTGAACCTACTTTGAATATTTTTCAGGTCAGAAAAACCAACCACCTTAAGCGGTTATGATTTCAATCATGGACAACCTGCTTCTCTACAGTTGAGGCTTTTCATACTGCTTTATTCAAAACCTCTTATCCTGGTTTGGTACCAGATCATAATCAGATTCCAAGCGTGGAAATAGATGACTCTTAAAAATGCCACATTTCATAAAACAACAGTGATATCCATTCAAATTGAACTTTATAAAAGTTCAAAATCAAAGTCAATGCAAAAGGAAAAGCTTTTAGTTCATTTCCCTGTCAATTCAAATGTTTCAACTTATAAACAAAATACTCTTTTCATTAAGACAAGATCTTATATGCTTCCTTGTGAAATCTCATCACCCAAAATCAGTTTGTACAAAATCTAAATACTTTTATTTGACATCACCATTCGATTTTAAGTAAAATTTTCACTTATTATGTGCTTCTGTAAAATTTTATGGATTTAACTTCCAAATATTTTGATTGGTTAAGGCCTTCAAATACATCCATTACATATCACATAAATTTTATGATTTTAAACTCCTTTAAATGGTTGTCTTCAGTCGGTCCTTTAACAGCTACATGCCTGTCCTATCATGTTAGCCATGAAACAAAATCACTTACAAAGAAAATGACCTTCCAAAATTATTATGAGAGGTTGAGAGGATTCCAATTCAATGTTCCTTCTGAAAAAAATCTTTATGGAGGTTGTTTGATTATTTATTTATTACAGACTCAAGCATAAATTGTACAGCACAAAGACTTTATCAGACTCACAAAGAAATGATAATCTTTACTAATTTGCATGAGAAGAAACTGTAACAAAACTATTGCTATAATTAAAAAAGAGAAAATGAGAAACAAAAACTTTTGATCAATGCTTTCTTTCTTATCTTTACTTTCAGAATGTTCGTTTTAATAATCATCGTATTTGATCATTGCTTAGGTATGAGTCAGTCCATGAAGACTTTATGGTTCCTAGGGTAGAACCAATCCAGTTTTTGGTCATAGCCCTGCCTTGCACTGTTTTGGAGGAGTCAAATCCAAATAGTAAACTTTGTTTTCTGCTTAAAGTGTAGGTATTCTTGAAGATGTTGCCATGAACCTTCTCAGCGACACGAGTCTGTCGAATTTTGATTGCTAAAGATACGGCAGCAAATTCGGCCCACTGTCTCAGAGGAAGTCTTTAAGTGGCCACAGTTACCCAATCTCGAGGTAATCTTTGTCTGTAATCCTTCACAATCAGTTGTAATCATCTAATTGATTTACATTTGAAATAAAGTGGTGACATTTATTCTGGAAGGACTTGCTTACAACACCTTCTAAAGCAGGAATTGCTGGATAGACAAAACATGATTAACAATTTTCAGATTCATTGGACCGTATAAGAAATCTGTGATGACGGACTATGTTCCTTTCCAAATAGGAGACTTAGAGAGACTGAACTGTTTATTTGGACCAAGAAATCTCTTTTGTATGTTTTTATAGTTAAGCTGATTCAAAGGGCAACCATAAAAACACGTGCTTACATAATGAAAGGAACACATGCTGAGCATCACCTTAAATGGCATAATTCAATGAACAAAACAGTTTGTTTTTGTTTGAAAAGATGGTGGACTTTTAAAAAAGTTTCAATTGACCACATTTCATCAAATAAGCAAAATCTTAAAATTGAATTTCATCCTAATTCTTTAAATAAACATTTTTTGCTGAGTATATTACTTTTTGCCCCCTGAGATATGTAGGCTTCTATAAGGAAAAGATAGATTTTGAAATGGAAATTGCTATCATTTGCAATAATTCTGGATAAACCTTTCCATTTGACTAAAAATAATTTACGGATAAATGGTTTTCAATTTTGAAAGCATAAGTTTTATGGCCAGAAATTTAAAATAAGAACCAAATTTTAAATTACATATAGAGACATCTAGATTTGTAGCTAAGTTCCAGCAACAGTAGGATATATATCCAATCCCTCGGTCATTTAAGAGAATTTATTTTATAATTTTGTTGTCACATATATGTGATACTAGCCAACTGGAGCCCGGCACTTCCCGGAAAAATTTAATGCACTTAAAAGTATTAGGATACCCATATGGCCATTTTTGTAAAGCAAAGTTTTTACTGATCGGTTTTAGAGTTTAGGGTACACTGGGATCAAGGGGTCAGGTTGGCAGAGGTCAAACTTGTGTTAAGAACCTTTCCTGAGTTGGTGGGGAGGTCTGTACAAAAATTGGTCGCGATTGGTCTGGCGGTTCAAGCATGAAAGAAGGACATAGGTACATAGGATCAAACAGTCTGCCTGAAACAAAATTTTTAAGGGTACCTATTGGAACATTTTACTTAGCGGAAAATTTTTTCTCCAATGACCTGCTTAGGTTTTGGAGCCTGGGGTATCCCAGGTCTAGGGGTCAGGTTGGCAGGGTCATACTTGCGTTAAGAATCTTCCCCCAGTTGGTGGGGAGGTCTGTACAAAATTTGGTGAAGATTGGTCTGGTGGTTTGAGCATGAAAAGGGCACATAGGTACATAGGTACAAACAGTCTCTTTTATATATATAGACTTACAAATAACCTAACCCTCCTGAGCAACCTGCTTACTTAAAAAATTCATGCCTCCATCAATTTTAAAGCTAAAGAAAAGTTTATAGAACAACCTTTCTAGCCAAATGTTTGTACAAAAAATGTTGTTTCATTAACTTTTCTCTATATATCTATGAAATTATGGGACCAATTAAAGACGCAAATATAAAACTTTGAACTTAAATGTCTCAGCTTCTGTGAAAAATATCAAATATCTTTGGAGCCATTCATGTAAGAATTATGCATGCCAATTTTCAGGCCTCTGGCACCACTTGTGTGGGAGGAGAATGAGGTGACAGATGTCAAAGCACTCTTAAACAGATCCCTATACAAACTTTCTAAACTCCTCCCTTGAGTCTTCACTTGCTCAGAATGGTTAAATACATGAAATGATTTGTTCATGTGTTTTATTGATCGATTGAGAGTATAAAGTTTAATTTTTTTCTCGATTTGCTAAATTGTCTCACAGGATTTCAATTTCTTTGAATAATTAATCTACGTTAAATCTTTTTTGATTGACAATAACAATTTAAAAAAAGATTCTACAGGAAACCTTTTGAAAATGTGGCCTTAAAATAACTTTCTTTAGAAAAACATCAAAAGAACTCATTTCAGTTAGACTTTGCTTCTCCTCTCGATCCATCAAAGAAATTTACATTGACTGATCTCTGGGAGGTAACACTTTTTAAAAGTACCCTTTTCCAGCTCATCAAAATACTTATGAAAAATATTTTTTTACAATCTTTTTATCATTTGACCTAATTTAGTCATCTTTTTACAGCAAAAACGAATACTAATGACTTTTTTTATCCTTTCATCTTGAAAAAAAGATGGCAAGTCGTTAAACAACTTTTGAAAATCATTTCCATAGATTAGTGGATTTCTGTCAATGGCAATTGGGAATATTCTTGAAAATTTTTTTTCATCTAAATTTGATTTTGATCATTAATTTTACTGAAAATATGAAAAAGTGGTGTTTTGTAATCTTAAAAAAATGTAAAGTTCTGTCAATTAATCATTGGTTCTTTTTGAAACCAAATATTTTTCTTAGGAAGTTTTTTTTAAGCATTAATAAAAACCAAATAGATTTTTGTAAAATTTGGAAAAATAAAGCATGAGGGTATGAAAGATTATAGTAAAGGATCAGCAAGTGTGCAACCCAGCTGTGAAAAAAATGAATTAAGTTGATGTGGATTTATTTCAGATCAATTTTTTTTACTGCTTGGGTCTTATCAGGTTAGTCACCACAATGATCTGGAAAAATTTCCGCCAAAAATCCAAAAAAAATTTAGCTTCGGGTCAAAAAAATCTCATCAGGTCAGGTCAAAAATATACCTGGGCCAAAGCTGGATGAGCCCTTATTTACTGCAGGTTAGAAGTATGCTAAAGTCGGGCCAAGGCTCATCTCTAATTTGAACTGATCATATAGTAATAAATCAAAAAACATACAAAACATAAAAGAAGCACAGTTAATTTAGACGTCCGAAAACCAAAAAATATGTTCAATAGCTAAATAATTGACTGAGAAAAAGCCAAAAAACTTCCTGATCAAAATTTTTGAAAAAAATCCGTCAAAATTTAGATATATCCATAAGCTTTCCAAATATCCAAAAATATTTCAAAAAGCTCAAAAATTGAGGGAGGATATGCATTTTGAAATTGACAGTTATGAACCCACTACGATCGCTATACGAAAACCACAGACAGACGGACATCCACTAAAAAGCGAGAGCCCTTACAAAAAAACTAACTCGCCAGCTCCGCTTGCTTCGCTGACGGATGAGTGTTAATGCCATGTTGATTTATTTTTTTTGAGAATTTGAATTTGTCTTACACTTGGGGCTTTTTCTACATAATGTGGATAAATGTTCCTTAAGCTTTAGAAATATAAATCAAAAAATTGCTTTCTTTTTTCCATTTGTAAGACCAATCAATCATCTTGAAACAAGTCAATTAACTTAATTTTTTTGAAAAACCTTCAATATTCTTTGATCTACATTGCATTCCAATTATCTCTGAGAAACAAAAGAATTTCTCGATTGTCTTTACTTTGGAAGTAACACAATTATTCAGTTTACTGCTTTTCTACACCGAAGAAGATTTGATTTAATAATCCAATATTACTTTTTATAAAAAATTGTGAGCTAGAGTGAAAATCTAAGAAAAAAGTTCCTGTTCTTAAATTAATAGTTTTATTCTGTCAAATACAAAGGTATATACAGGCTTACGATCATTACCACATCGGGAAGCAGAGTTGGTCAGTTAGCTGGTTGAGAAGAGGGCAAGAGGGTAGATCACTATTGACGAGAAAAGTTAAGATAAAAATGCCTTTTTGAATCATTTTTTAGCTAACAGTGATCCGCCCTCTTGATCTCGTCTCTACCAGCTAACCGACCAACCCTGTTTCCTAGAGGTGGGCCCTGACCCGACCCGAGCTTACTTTTGACCCGCAGTAAATAAGAGGTTGATCCGGCTTTGACCCGGGTACTTTCCGACCCGACCCGGGTCAAAAAATTTTGACCCGGACCCATCACTACAGTGTTTGCCCATTCAGTAATAGTGATGGGTCAAAAATATTTGGCCTGGGTCAGTTTTTTGTGGCTCGGGTCTGGTCAGCCATTTATGATTGGGGTTGATTTTGGAAATTTCCCCTAAAAACATCAAATTTTTCAATTTTTTTCCCTTCAGGTCAAAAAAAATCTCTTCGGGTCAAGTCAAAAAGTACCTGGGTCAAAGGCAGGTCGGCCTCTTATTTACTGCGGGTCAAAAGTAAGCTCGGGTCGGGTCAGGGCCCATCTCTATTCAGTAATGATTGAAAAACATATTTGACAGAATAAAACAGTTGGATAGGTTACCAGTGAGTTTAATAAAACAGGGGTATTAGAATCTATTTTACCTAACTATCTTCCATTCATAAAGGGACAAAAATATTTTTTTACAAAAGTTGGCGTAATTAAGCTTGATTTAATTGAGTGCATCAGTCATATTTTCATACTTTTTTTGCAATAAATGAATCCTTTTATTTTTATTTTTAGATGGGAGAAAAATTTTAATTTTGTGGGTCTGAGTGATTTAGATAAGGAAACTTTTTAAACATCTAATCCACATTTGATAATTTCTCATTCATCCTTCAAAAACACATGTCAAATTTGAATGATGTTATTCCAAAAGCTATTTAGAGAATAAAACGAATCTGAAAAAATTAAGTATAGACGTGTATTTTTTGTAAGTTGAAAAATGAAGAACCCTCCACAGGATCTCCTCAAAAGAACAAAAACAAAAGTTTCACCATTTATTGTTTTACATATAAAGTTACAAAGGCTTCAAGATCCCCTCTCCTCGTGTTATATGTTTTCATTTTTATTCATTTTCCTTCAAAATGAGTTGAAAATTGGGAATGAGATAAGCCAAAAGGTGTTGGGTTTTTTGTAGGAATCAAGCTTGAATTCTATATAGGTTTCAATTTGTAAACAAAGAGTGGTTAAAAAAAGTGACATTAGATGGCTCTGTTTTTAATTATAAAAAAGTGTTTTAAACTTGATTATTGATTCAAATAAGTGTGCCTTATATGATTAACTTCTAAAGGCGCACTATAAAAAATATCAAAAAATATATGAATGAGCAATGGTAATTTTATTCTGAAACAGCTTACTTGCTAGTTATTATGTTAATAAATATGCTAACCTGACAGAAAATAAGATACGCGAATGCCATAATTCGGGTATAACCAACTGCATTTTTTTTGTTTTTTCAGTGCTTACACGTGTTTTTGAGTGTTTACACCGTCTTTTATGTCGTAAACTGCATTAATACACGTGAAAACACGTGTGATTTTTATTAATAAAATTATACGTGAATATGCTGCCTTATTTTCGGTTGGAAAGATCAACAAAATTTTACCCATTATTGTAAAGGAGTGACAAGAAAACTTCCTTCCACCCTTGAAATATATTAGATTTGATACCTACCTTTCAGGTACTGCTTTCATTTCAATCTTCCTGCTCCTTCTGTGACCTCTATCTCCTCCCTCAGTTTTAAAGCTAGAGAGCTGAAATTTTGCACAGAGACTCCTCATATAAATGCTAATAAAGTTATTTTGAAATTTTGTCAGGTGGCTGAGATATGGTTTTTTTTCTAGGCCAGGTCTCCTCACTCAGTTTTAAAGCCTGCAGCCTAGAAAAAACCAATCAATCATATAAGAAAGGGATTAATGCCAAGTTTGGATATAAAGCCTTCATTAACAAGATCTCAAAAAGTTATGCCTTTGTTAGTAGTCCAAGTTGAAACAAACAACAAACAGATATATTTATAAATAAGTGTTCAAAGGAATATTGATGAAAAGTCTGCGCTTTCACAACTCCAATGGTTTAAGTGAGAGGTTAATTAATTCACTAAAAATCAATGAAG
>Ga0194133_10009989_pt1 | contig 10762 bp, 9 predicted proteins | sample TA2KigOf40mmetaG_FD_155448 | JGI IMG/M metagenome (GOLD analysis project Ga0194133, IMG submission 155448) | Freshwater microbial communities from Lake Tanganyika, Tanzania - TA2015055 Kigoma Offshore 40m | ecosystem: Environmental > Aquatic > Freshwater > Lake | place: Tanzania: Lake Tanganyika...
TAGTGCAAGCTCAACCCAGGGAAAAGAGCTAAGCAGGCTGGCCAGCTCAACCATAGGAAATGTCCATGCCACTCACCCTGAAGGGTTGTGCTCCAATGGATTGCGGAAGTCCAGCTCAACCATAGGAAACGTCCATCCCACTCACCCGGAAGGAGAGAGTGCGTATGGCTGGCCAAAGGCCAGCTCAAGAATAGAAAACTTCGATCACACTCACCCCGGAGTATGGCTGGCTGAAGGCCAGCTCACCCTGGAAACGTGGATGGCGCTCTGGCCGCAGGCCAGCTAGTATATATATATATAACTAATGTAATAAAGTAAAATATTTGGTTAACTTGCCAGTCTTTTTCTGCATTTCATTGAAAAATCTTTTAAAGATTAATAATAAGTCTAACTCTTCTACAGCGCCCTTCATCGAGATAAATTAGTGTCGCGGAGAAAAAATGAACTCTGTATGTGTGCATGTCTATGAAACAAAGCTATTGTTAACTTAGACATCGGTGTGAGGGGCAAACGAAGTGCAGACAAAAGAACTTTTGAAGCAGAAATGGCCTTGACTTGTTAAACAAAACTTTTTTTCATACGGTTTTGTTGGTCTTTGTCGATCAGGAAGTTGGCAGGCAAAACATTAACATACATACTTGTGAGTTGTGCACCGTCCAGTTTTAGGATTCGTTCAGGTAAGAAGCACTATTACTCGTAGTATTGATATACTTTTTCTATATCTTCCCTCTGATATTCTGTCAAATAATATTTTGGATCGTACGAAGACTTGTGGCTCTATTGTTCTAGAAATATTTGTAAGTCTTCAAGAGAGAGTGTATAAATTATTGGATAGCCTTCAGTAGCGGAGGGTTTCGTCATCAAGCCTATAATCAAGAAATTAGCAGCCACAAGTTTTATAATTTTAATTCCTGGTGATGCAATTAAGCCCACGCGTTTGAACCTTTCGTAATTTTATATTGAGTGAGCAATTGGGTAAAAGAATAATGAACTGGACAAATTCTTATCAGCCCTTTAGGTTTGTCGTCTAAAAGCTGACAAATGAAGTGGTCTGACTGAGGCAATTTTTGTCGTCCCCAAACTCGTGCCAGGAATCGACAGCAACGATGAATTACTTACGAGAGCTACTCTACAGGCCAAAAAGGACAGACAAGTCTCTGATTGCGAGGTTCTTTTTCGCAGACGAGGCTTTAGCTGGTGAGTTTACAATATGTAGTTTTACTTTTCATCAAAATTAAGAGTACTGTGATTTCATACCGAACGATTTCGTTAGAAAATTGATTGCGGGGTATAAACAAGTTTTTCGATTCTTCCCCTCTAGGTGTTGCTGCTGAGTTAGATTCATTCGACGGGCGTAAAGATCCAGAACGATGCACTTGCTTAGTCAACAAACTTAGAAGCTGTCAAGACAAGCTTCTTGGCATTTGCTCAGAAATGTTGGAGCAGTTAGAGCCAGGATATTCCAAACGGTCAAGAGAGTTTCGGGCAAAGTTTCCAGGTTTATATAACTTTTTAAGACCTTTTCGAAAAAAAGTTAGCTTGGGTCAAACTAAAGAATTGAAATCAAGGGATAAATCGATTTTCCATGTGATTTTAGATGACATTATGACTGACAATCTTGCGGGCCAGTTGTGGTTTGGAGCCGAGTGCCTTGCAGCAGGCTCTTCAATTTTACACAAGGAAACTGAATCTGAACAAGTATAAAACCTTTCACGTTTAGAAAAAATAGTTTTCATCATTGGTTCTGTTCGATTTCAGATGAGACCGTTGGCAAAAGCAGTCACTCGGTCATTGGATACAGTGCGAAGATTGATACGTGAACAGTGTCTAAGCCCTTTGCCTGAATACACCGAGAAACTAAGAGAGCATCTGAAAATATTTGATCGAGTAAAAACATTTTTCTTTAAAAAAAGCACGTGTTTTAACCAAATTAAATTATCCTCTAAGATGTTTGCTGACTTTGAATACAACTATGTTTGTTGTATGGTTCACGTCAAATCAGTCAAGGAATATGAGCTGCATCAGGCAACATTTTAAACTTTTTTCAAAGTCTCTTGTCGTCTTTCTATGACGTTTTTTACTTTCAGGATCTTATCGTTCTCTTCTCAGACACTTTGATTCGTGCCTTGCGGCAGGAAATGGTTAGTCAAGATATGGTTGATGAGTGTGATCCCAGCTTAATGTTTGCAATCCCAAGGTAAAGAATCTTTTGGAAGCATCAATTATATTTTTCATGTTTTGTCTATGAGTCCGAAATATAGCAATGCAATACAGTTTCAATGATCTTGATTGTTTCTATATCGATAGGTTGGCAATCGTTTATGGATTGTTGATCTGTCCAAAAGGGCCTTTAAATGTTGATCGAAGTAACCAAGATTTTCCAGATTTATTTCTCCCTTTCAAAAATCTGTTACGAAAAATAAGAGAGCTGCTACAGGTACTATTTCAATAATGAAAGTATTTGTGCTAACGAAAAAATGTGCGTGACAATTTAAATTAATTTACATTCAAAGACGTTAAACGCTGGTGAAGTAATGGTTCTAGAAATGTTACTTTGTCAGCAAGAAGAGCCAGCAAAAATCGCGTCGAAACTGAAAGAAGTAGAAAGAATAATTGTAAGAAAACCTTTGCAGTTAGAAGTTTCATGAAAATTTCCCTGAATATTATTGAATTTTATAGGAAAACAAAGAAAAGACTGAAGAGGAAAAAGCTCAAGCGATGAAACTCCAAGCAAAACTCGAATCACCCGAGAAAGTTGTCCCTCCATTGGAAGATTCCACCAAGTAATTGTCATTATTAGGCCAAACTGTTTGGAGTGGGCCCATTTAAGTCTCTTCAATGTTCACACATCGATTACATTTTAGATCGTCTCCCAACTCACTCACAATCACCAAACTCAGTCTAATTCCTTGCGCCTGTGAGGCCAGCCCATCTGATGGCAGGAGTAAATATTCAGAACAATTAGTGAGACTTTTTTAATGAGTATCTTACAAAAGAGAGTCGTCTATACTAAGTATTTGATATTTAAGAGTGCTGCAGAAAATGTATCGTCAGAAATTGTAGATGAGATCTTAAATGAAGTTTTCAAACGAGCTTCCATTGAGACAACTGTCTCGCAGACAAAACCAGATGCCTTTGAAATAGACTGCACTCAACCAGAAATAAGGGTGTCGCCAACCCGTAGAGCAACTTTAAGAGAAAACTCAGGCGGTAAATTTTTCTTCTCCTGAATTTTTAATTTTAAAAGTATTTACTTGTCAAAAAGGGAGTTAAATTTTGTGACTAATATTGCTTTTTTTTCTTTAAGTGATTTACTCTTGCACTTACTCTAACTCCCACCAGCCTCAAAACTCTCGACCTCAGCATCAAAGATCGCCAGTGTTGAGACAGTCAGACCACTCCGGTTAGTTCAGATTTTTGTTTCTTTAACCTTTGCATGGTGAAAATAAAAATTGTTTTACAGTTTTTGAGCTGTTTTATTAACAAACTCAAAAGTAACCAAAATGTTGACCTCAAAACTCACTTGCTTTGTATCATGGGTACTGTTTTTTAATAGGCTCTTCGTCTCATCGAAGGTCTGAGTCCTCCCTAGCTCCTGCGCCTTCAGTTTCGTCTTCATCATTGTCAACAAGGTAAAGCTTTATAAACCTCCGTTTGTGCAAATTAGTTTGCATTTTGTTTTGACAATTATGAGGGAAATAACCTCCAGACTGAAAACCTAAATTTATTTTAGTCTCCCTCCTACGTCTTCTGACCCTTGCCGTGTTGTTGCCGCTCACAGTGGAGGGCTCAAGCGTCGAAATGCCAAACGAGACACTAAACGTGTTCCTTATAAGTACCAGAAAGATCGCCGGTCAAAATTCAAGTCAACAGAAGATTTATTGCACAGACTATATGTCTGCATTTCAGGTATTTCACAATCCTGTGTGATTTCTTTGGAGGGTTAAAACAGATTTCAAGCATTTAAATATATAGGTGCTGCCGATCAGCTTCAAAGTAATTATGCAGGAGACTTTAGATCAATCCTTCGTGCAGTTTTTAGCATGAACGCTACACAAGTAAGTTCTTCTAGTTTTATCTGTAAAATTAGAAAGATACGTTCATCCTTTTTGAGCCGCTTTAAAAAAATCATTTAAAATTAATTACTTAGGACGACACAGAAACTTCTGTTGAAGTTGTAACCGCCAGTGATGACATTCAGGATGGTCCATCCCCAACAGAGGTTCCTAGGCCTACAGAGCAGGTAAACCTATCTTCTTTTTTAAAATGTCAAGATCCCATCATTTTACTTTTACTTCATGGTTCAGGTTTTGCCTCCCATTGATTTAGCCACAGACGCTCTCCACCACGAACTTGGAAGAACTCTTTATGACCAGGTTTAGATTAATTTGTTTTACACCATTCTTTTGGTTCATTAGCTTGGACCTAACGACATGGCCTGGCTGCATGCAAGAGCCTTTCCCCTTCCTTTCCCAGACAAATGGGCAACGGGATTCTTGCCATATGTCCGCTTTTCAATTTTCATCAATCTATATATTTAAAAGTGACTGTTTGTACCTATGTACCCTTTTCACACCCGAACCGCCGGACCAATCTCCACCAAATTTTGCACAGACCTCCCCACCAACTCAGGGAAGGTGCTTAACACAAGCTTGACCCCGCCTACCTGACCCCCAGACCCTGGAGTACCCCAAACTCCAAAACCCAAACAGGTCACGGGAGAGAAAACTTTGTGTAACGTAAAATGTCAAGATGGGTAACGTAAGCTCATCAAATTTTTCCCGGGCAGCGCCTGGTCCCGGTTGGCTAGTCATAAATAAGAATGACTTAAAGTGATTGACTTCGCTAGACACTCAAGAATCCTTAAATTTGTTATAGCATTTGCGACAAACTGGCCGCAATTATGAAGACCTCTCCAACGATGAGCACGAGGAGGAAGGTGCTAGAACACAGCTTGGGGAGCAAATCGGAAGTGAAGCAGAAGCTGGTGCTGTTTATGGTCAAAATTTAGGCCTTCATGTGTCAGAGGATCATTTGGTAATATTTTCCCTAATAAAATTGCAGTTTGTTTTCATTAATTGTAATTTCTTTGTAACAGGTGAACGAGTTTTCCGTTGCGCCATTGTCCACAGAGTTTTATCAAACTGAGCCAGCTCTATTAGACATTGCGTCTGGAAGTAGGGAGGAACCAGCAGAAATTACGCCGGAGGACGGGTACGAATTATACATCGGTCGACCACCCCCTTGGGTTCCCGACGCCATGGCTCCACACTGCTTCGGATGTTCAAACCAGTTCACAGTGATTCGCCGTAGGCACCACTGCCGAGCTTGCGGAGGTGTATTTTGCAATAAATGCTCCTCTCACTCCATACCTTTGCCACAATTCGAACTAAATGACCCTGTGAGAGTATGCAATAGGTGTCACCTTTTAATAGACCAGGGGCACTCTCCCACTTCAGATCCAGTCAGTCCAACACAAAACACTTCCTGGAATAGAAGCTTTGGAATGGTTACTTAACAATCGACGGATGGATCATTCGCCTGAAAGCTTTTCCTCTTTTTATTCTTGACTTCCTTCTTGATCAGTAAGAGCCTTTAGTGAGAGAAAAACAATGCTTTGATAGTAAAATGCAACTAACTCATTCTTCACAGCTTGCTCGCCAAAAACTGACTCGTGTCAAGAAGCAGAACATTTCCAGTTGCAATAAAAATGACTTCTTGCGTGATACTTAAAAGAACAAAGACAATTTTATTTTCTAAAATACAAAGAGATACTAAGTTTGAAATATTTCAACAAATTTTCAAAGCCAATGTTTCAAATAGCAGTTACAATTTTATCGCAAAGTAAATGCCAATTTAAAAATTAAGCTTCATTCTTCTTCTTTGTAAAGGATTGTTTGAGCTGCACATTTATTTGTGAAACTTTCAAAAATTGTATGCTGTGAAGAATTTAATTCACCCAGACCACTCATATTTTTCAGTTTGTTTTGTCGCGTGCCTACTTTATAACAGTAACTTGTTTCTAAACTATATACTTGCATAGAAACTTAGTGCTTATCCATTTATATTTTTGATGAAATTACACCTATCGTTGGAGACTTTACTTAACTTTTGCTTTTGGAAGACTGGAGGGAAGGGAATAAGGAACAATAATTTGCAAAGGTTCATAGAAACAGAGCTGACAGCTCCAATGAAAAATGATTTTTTATAAAGTAAACGGTGAACATTGCTAAAATGGTCATGTTGGGAATTTTTTTAGATCAAATAAGCTATTGTAAAAAACGTGTTTACTATATTGCTGTATAAACACAAAAGACAATTATAATTAACAAAAAGACGTATTTAGCCTGTTTCATTGACACAGATTGACCGGGACAAAACACCTTGCAGGAAAAAGAAGCAAAATTGAACTTCAGAAGAAAAGAAATGCTGTATTTAGAGCATCCGGTAGCCCTTAATGTGTGCCTTGATCAAAATTCACTTTTTTGGTTGGTGAATAATCTTGGGTTTGGTAGCTGCCCCCTGAAAAATGAACCCATTTAGACACCTGCGATGCAAATTTCAATGACTTTTTACCTTGTCGTGAGTTGGGAAGGGTTTTTCGTGGAAAGATTTCACTGCTTCAGCAGGAAAAGCACTCTCTTCACTTGCTTTGGCACCCGATACAATCACAGCCTAGAGTATTAGCAACTATTTTAAGAAGCAAAAACTATGAATCACATCTGGCCCTAATGATTAAAGATGCTGACAAATTATTTTTATCTCTTTTAGTCTTGATTCCTCTGCCACGTGTGCACAAATTTCACCGATGGCAGTACGAGTTTTCAAGATAAGGGCATTTCAAAAATTCATGAGCGAAATCAAGTTTTTTTGTACTAAATTACCGATGGTGGTTTTACAGGTCTATCTTCACCGTAGGCAGCCACATCGTCAGTGGAAGGCTTCGGTGATGGAACTTCCTTTTCTTCTTTGTTCTTATTGTGCTGCACAATACGGACACCACCTACTTTGACGGCAGGTGGATGGCCAGCTTTCAGCTCTGAATCGTTTGTTTCCATGGTTCTAGCTGAAATCAATCACCTCTAAAAAGAAAGTTCAGCTTAAAAATAAATCATTCCAATCGAAGTTTTGAGTTGACAAAATATCCAATCTGAAAATTTTCCACCAGAGTTGAAACTGACAATTCGTGTTTATACTTTGAAGTTTGATTGCAGCTCATGCAGAAGAATTATAAACACCACTCGTTGCATGCAGACGTTTACATCTGTGGGACAGTCGCGGTGCGCGAAAATGATGATCAATTTGGCGAAAAAACAAAATTTGTTTCGTAACTATCGTAACTTACATAATCATGGCAACCTCTCACGTGGTCGCAATTTCGTTTGCGAAAATTGGCACATTGGCGTCTATTTCAGGGACAAACTGATCAGTAGTTACTTAAAAGCCTTTGATTCTTGCACTGAACGTTTGGAAAACACGTGGATAATTTTTAAACCATATATTTAAACTTGCAAAAATTTTGAGCGATTTCAGAACTATCATCAAGGTAGAAAATTTAAGTTCAAGCATTTGAAAATCGAGTAAAAGGTAAAAAAAAACTTATCTTATCTAAGGTGGCAAATACTTAGCTTTGCCAATATCAAAAAAATTTTCTGAAGGCAGGAGAAGTGTTAAGACCCCATCTCAGGCCTTGAGAGTTACACATTGATGAGTCCACTTGAGCTTTCACTGCAACCTCATAGAAAAGATGGAACAGAGAGAGAGAGCTTTAAGGCTTCAAGTGAACATTTCTAACGACTTCTAACATTTAACGTAAGCGTAATTGCTCTCGGGAATATAGTAAGGTTCGGTTTGTTAAAAAATAAATATTGCATGTTGCACAGAACCTATAAGGGTTGGTCAAAAAGTTGGCTATTGACGTCCGATTCAACGTAGTCGATCCAATACCCAATTCCACAATCGACGATGTCCCTGTTCAAGAGTCTGGAAGGAAGAGAAAATATTTTAAATCTATGCGACAGGGCTTGGAAAAACTTTAAACACGTACCTCGTTTGCCCGACGTAGTTGGTTGAGTATAGATGAATCATTGGAATCTTGTCTTCAGCTGCTCCCAGCATCCGGCATGTCAGAACCTTCATATAAAAAAGATTAAGATAAATTTCTTCCCTGTTCTTGTGTGTTCAAAATTCAAAAAGTTCATACTTGACTCGCTTCGTGCAGTATCTCAAACAGGGTGGCTTCAGCACCTTGGGGCCACTCGTCGAAACACTTTGGAATGATGTTGGATAGGTAACATTCAATGGCCTAGGAGGGAAATCAATCTTTAATAAGACTAGGCCACCAAATGGGAAAAAATTTTCTACTAAACCTGAAATGGTAATTTTAGGAAGTCTGATCGAATTTTTCTAAGATTAGTCCACTCAACGTTGGCATATCCGCCAAAGTCCAAAAACTTGCAGTAACAGAACGGTGAAGATTCGTCGAGAGAAACAACCTTAAAGTACATTTTTTCCTTAGCCGAGCACGAAAAGAAAGTCGCATTATATTATTACCTGAGCTCGATACCATCTTCCATCCACATGGGCAACACACACCAAATCAACAACAACATCGGAATAGCTGATAACAGGGCACTGACCTTTTGAATAAGTTTTATTGAGCAAGATATCAAAACGCTCCAGTGCCTGATAGCTTGGGTGAGTTGTGTCTTGAACAAATATGTGAACTGCAAAAAGATTTGAAGTTGTCAATTCAAGAGAAAAATCGTTTGAACGTGGTCAAGTTACCAGGGCTTACAATAGATGATACTATAATTTGATGAAGCGTGTTGTGAGCAAGCATTATCTGTTGATTGTTGTAGTTAGGTGCAACTATTGACAAAACAAAACCCTGTCACCTTTTAAAATTCTTTTTTATTGTATTTTTGTTTGGTGATCTCACCTAAATTTGGCTTATTGAGCTGTTCAAAAGTAAGTTTTGGATTTTGTTTAAGAGGGAAGATGTCACGAAGATATTCCAAGCAACGGTCTATTGACTGCCTCGTTCCCTCAATAATCACCTTCTACAATGAACGAAATAGTTAGTCCCAATTCAAATAAAACATTCTTTGTGCGTTCCGGTCACCTGACTATCGGAATCTTGGTAAAGTGAGCCTTGTTCTTCCAATAAATGTGATCGTATGAATTCTCTGACAATAGAAAAAAAGGGGAAAATCTTTGAATCTTTAAGCGAAGAAACACGCAGGGTTAACTTTTTCAAAGCTTTTGAAAATTACTTACCTTCTAAACTTAACACTTTCTATACAGCACTGGCATGCAAGAGCAGCCTGGTACTCACTCTGTTTCAAAACTGTGACATCGCAGTTTGAGTCGTGTCGTAAGCGATTAATGGTTTGCCCTTTGGGGCCTATCAATTGTCCTAGAAAAAGACGAAGAAGTGGAAAAAAAGGAAAACTTTCGCCCCAATTTAAGAAAATGACGCCTACGACAAAGATGTCCTGGTAAATCAAAATGATAGGAGACCCTCATTCCTCCACCAGCCTCTGAACCTTGGCCACTATCACTGCTGCTGCAACTTGGATGAGTTGAAAAGGGAGCTGACGCAGTGGTTGCCTCATCAGATTGTTTACGACTTGGGGCATATGTTGAGCCAGAAGCATCGCGAGACTTGCATACGAGCTTTAAATCAAAAACGAGGTTACACTGAGGTCTCAAAAAACGATCAAGCTCCGCTAAACAGCAAGGCAAGCATCTCTTTTATAAATACCTGTTCTGTTGTAATTTCAGTAGGTGAAGCGACCCCGGAGTCTGTTGAGCTACTTTTGCGTTGAGTTGAGGGCTGGATACAAAAACTCACTTCACTTAGAAATGGGCTATAAAAATCAAAGGTTTGAAGATATTTGAACTCACCACAAACTTGGGAAGACTTTTGGCCCGATTCTCCAAAGCTGAAAGATCAGGAAGGTCGTCGTCGTCAACCATGTCACTCCATAAAAGAGGTTCTTCTGCCTCGTGTCTATCTAGTAAGGCATCAGCGTCCGAAACACCGATGTCCTGTAAAAGACGTGAAAAGTCAGGGGTTAACTATGATTTTCTTTTCAGACCGGGAGTGTTACCTTTTCATCAAAATTTGGTGCTATTTCCATGGTGCTGGCAGCCTCCGTGTAAGAGCTAATTTCTGTGATTGGGGCGACCAATTCTTCAGTAGAGTCCTGTTCAGATTTGGTATTTTTCTTTCTCTTGATTTCTTTAGCGTTACGTTGCCTAGTATGATAGAGCCAAAATGAAGATGCCAAAAGAGCAGCTGTAAGAAAACAAGAACATCCTCTTAAACTTGTCAAGTACAAGTTGACAATTCTCTAGGTAACATTGCTAACAACTACCCGAAAAGTACCTATTAGTGACCCCGATAGTTACAACTTCACCGCCTTACGTCAAGTTTCTTTTACTTCGATCTAACCAATCGAGCGAATTGTAATTTTGAATCATTTCTTCGACAGACAACGACTATTTGTATGGTTTACTCGTCGACTTACCGAAAACTCCAAGGCTCAGAGCGCGTCGGAGGACCGACGAGAAGGAATCAGGCATGAGTTGAATATCTTAACAAAGAGGTTAGACTCGATGAAGTCCTCTTTGATTCCCTTGCTGCGACTTGGAGCCAATTTCAAAGAGACAAGCATCGATGTACGAACTGTACACGTGTTAAGAAGTATAACCGCTTCAGGGATACCGGTCAGATGGGAATTTAAAGCCAGAGCAA
>Ga0194133_10009993_pt1 | contig 10757 bp, 19 predicted proteins | sample TA2KigOf40mmetaG_FD_155448 | JGI IMG/M metagenome (GOLD analysis project Ga0194133, IMG submission 155448) | Freshwater microbial communities from Lake Tanganyika, Tanzania - TA2015055 Kigoma Offshore 40m | ecosystem: Environmental > Aquatic > Freshwater > Lake | place: Tanzania: Lake...
ACGAGCCGTCTCGCAAGATGGGGCCGGGTGAGCTTCAAGGCTACTTGGCGAACCTGCGGCGTAACACGTCGCATGGCACTCGCCAGAAGCCCCGTGAAAAGTCCCCCCGTGATTGGGGGGACTAAGCTTCTCACGCGGGGTGTAAGGTAAGTGCTTGATCGAAAAAGCACTTACCTTACTTATGTGGTGATATAAAGCACAGTAACTAATCTCATTAACTGATAACTTTTAATTCCCAAAACCAATACAAAGGAGACAACCAATGGCGAGCAAGCGTGACCTAGAGATGACGTTTCGGCGTGAAAGCGGCGTAACCGTCAACATACAATTCTCTTTGATTCCTACCGTGACGCCTAATGGCGTCAAGGGGTCAAAGATGGTATTCAACCCAAGGCTTCTCTCAAGCCTGAAGAATCACGAGTTCCAGCGGCTTCTGGAACAGGCGGCTCACGTTGTATTCCCCCTGTCGCTTGCGGGCCGCTGATAGCGGCCCCCTTGAAAGGAAACGGTAAACTCTTATGGTCTATCTTCGCTCAAACGGATCCCCTTGCGTCTTTGCCGAGAACCACGACGAGGCGGTCCAGGCCCTTAAGACCTACTTCAAGGGTCTGGACCTGTATGACGATGACCGGGATAATCCTTCCGAAATCGATCCGGTAGATGTCAGGCGGGCCGAGGACATCTCGGATAAGGACGTCAGGGGGTTCCTTAACTACCTCACCACGCAAGATGAGGTCGAAAGGGCACTTGATAGGATTCGGAACGGCGAGGTCTGGGAGCTGGCCTGCTAACGCAGGCTGGCCACCCGGCCCACCCCGGTCCCCCCTTTTAATTTAATCTACATCTACATGTCAGAATTAGCTTAAATAATTAGCGTCTCAGTAATTATTTAGACCCGATCCGCCATGTAGATATAATTAAAACTATGGGGAGCCACCCCCCGTCATCTTTAATTAAGTCATGAGGAGGAATCGAGGGGAAAGCCTCGATTCCTCCCGATAACATCTATGTGGGTCACGGGTTCCCCGTAGCGGGAAGGGAGTTGACATGTACCGTATTCCTGAAGAGAACATCAGCAAGCTCGAAGAGCTGATCGGCAAGCTGGCGCGCCGCGCCAAGCGTCTTGGCGTTACGCCCATCAGCATCCGGCGGGTGGGCATCGACGTGGTGAAGGGGTACGACGAGAACCCCTTGCGCCTCGTGCTGGTGGAGGTCGAAGGTGAAGCTCCCGTCCTTCAGGGGTGGCGCTTCCTTGCGACAATCGATCACACTCACGATGCGGGCAACATTGTCCGTACCGTGCCGGGTGCTGAGATTCCGGCATCCTACCGTGATGCTGATCCGACCTGCGACCATTGTCAGGTCAATCGTCGCCGGAATGACACGTTTGTCCTGCGGCACGAGGAGCGGGGCAACCTGATGCAGGTAGGGCGGTCCTGCCTGTCATCCTTCCTCGGGGGCATCGATCCCAAGGCTGCGGCTGAGATGGCGGAAATGCTCGCCGTCGTCGCAACCACGGCTGAGGACTGCGAAGAGTACGATCCAAGGTTTGGCGGTGGTGGCGGCGGTGCCCTGACCTACTGGACTTCTCTGGTCCTTGGGGTGGCGGCTCAGTTCGTTATCGATAACGGCTGGGTTAGCGGCAAGGCTGCTAGCTTGGAAGGCACCACCAGTACGGCGGACTTGGTTAGGGCTTGGATTGTTCGCCCTAATCCAAAGTTCATCTCGCCTGCGGCTGACGCCTTGGCTGAGAAAGCCTTGGCTTGGGTCGAAGAGGAGGTGAGGCCCAAGGAGGTCAAGTCAGACTACGAGCATAACCTCGTGACGGTCCTGACGCCTTCGGCTATCCGCTGGAAGGAGATCGGCATCGCCGTCTCCGCTATCGGGGTGTTCCAGCAGGCTCAGGCCCGTAAGGCTCAGGCTGCTTCCGCCGTAAACGAGTACGTCGGGAATCCGGGGGATAAGCTCTCGGGGCTGGAGTTGACCCTGCTGGCCACTCGCCACATTAACGGAACCTACGGGGCTTCAACGCTCATGATGTTCCGGGATGCGGCGGGGCGGGGCTTCAAGTGGTTCGCCTCTAACCCGCCTGAGATGCGGGAAGGGGAAACCTACACGGTGGCGGCTACCGTGAAGAAGCACGAGGAGTTCAAGGGACGCAAGGAAACCGTCCTCACGAGGTGCGTGGTCCGCTAGGGCCACTCACCTCGGCCCCTCCTGTCACCTAAGGCGCGACGGCCCAACGCCGTCGCGCCTTTCAGCCTAAGCCTAGGACTTTAACTCTATCTATCTACGCCGCAGAATACTCTGAATAATTATCTTTTTCATAATTATTTAAACTCTATCCGCCCTGTAGATATAATGACCCCTTGCGTGTCATTGTACCTCCGTGTATCATTTTAATTAAGTCATGAGGAGGAAGCGAGAAGAAACCCTCGTGACTCTCGATAACCTCTTGTGAGCCTTGCGTGTAGCCCCCTTGGGGCGAAGGAGTTCAGTATGAAAATTGCTACCCATAACGGCCCGTTCCACGCCGATGACGTGCTGGCGGTGGCTGTTCTTAAGTCTGTCCACCCTGATGCGGAGATCATCCGTACCCGTGATCCTCAGGCCCTTGCAGGAGCCAACATTCGGGTGGACGTGGGTGGCGTCTACGACCCGGACAACGGGACTTTTGACCATCACTTCAAGGGGTCTCCCGTAGGCCCGCTGGGTGTAAGGTTGTCCAGTGCGGGCATGGTCTGGCAGGTCTTCGGGGCTGCTGTGGTCGCCCCTCTGGCGGGTGACCTTGATCCCGCCCCCATCGCCGTGCAGGTCTACGCCGACCTGTTCGCTGCTGTGGACGCAGCAGATAACGGCGAGGCTGAGGGCATGGCTGCTCCCGGAGTTGAGAATTTCACGTTCTCTCACGCCGTGAGTAACTTCAATCCCAACTGGGATGAGGACCAGTCTCCCGAGGACTTCATGACCCGCTTCACGCTGGCTGTGGAGTTCGCCACGGGTGTCCTGACCCGTGCCATCACTCGTGCCGTGGGTACCGCCAAGGCGGCGGGACTGGTGCGGGAAGCGATCAGTGGCGACCCTGATGTGGTCGTGCTGGACCGCTTCATGCCGTGGCACGAGGTTCTGGTGCCCGAGACGACGAATGTCAAGTTCGTCGTGTTCCCCAACCCCGAAGGGACTTGGATGGTGCAAGCCGTCCCTCCCTCCCTTGGGAGCTTCGGGCAGCGCAAGCCCCTGCCTGAGGCGTGGGCGGGCCTGAGGGACGCCGATCTGGCAACCCTGACCGGGGTGCCTGATGCGGTGTTCTGCCACCCCGGCAGGTTCATCGGGGGTGCCAAGTCCAAGGACGGGGCGCTGAAGCTGGCGAATCAGGCGGTCCTCGAATGAGGACCGCACCCCCCTCCCACCCGAGGGGGGATTAATCTACATCTACATGATGGAATTAGCTTAAATAATTAGAATTTTGGTAATTATTTAGACTCGATCCATCATGTACATGTAGATATAATTGAGAGTACGGGGCGCCACCCCCCGTCATCTTTAATTAAGTCATGAGGAGGAATCGAGGGGAAAGGGCGAATTGTCGCCTATAACCCATTGTGAGCGGTGGCTGAGGGGCTGCTGCACTTGTGGGCCGAGGAGGTCGTTTATGGACTTGGATCAGATTCTGGCGGGGGCTACCGGGGCACTCATGCCCCGCTTCACTCATACCCTGTGCGGGACGGCCTGCTGCGTCGATCAGATTGTAACGATGCGGCGAGCAGACCTCGCAACCGCCGCTAAGGCGGCGCAGGATGCCCTCGCCAAGGGTGCCCGCATCAGGGTCCGTAAGGACCGAGTGGCGGTTACGGACCCCGACGCTAGGGGTCAAGGAGGGTGGGGGGTTCACGCCCCCGTGGCGGTATTCCTCCTCCCCCGCTAATGGGGGAGGCTACTACAAAAAAAGGAGATGAGCATGGCAAAGAAAACGTTTCTGGGGTTTGGCGACCCCTCTTCTCAGTGGTTCTGGCCCGCCAAGGGCCTGACGCCACAAGAGCTCTTGGACTACGCCCAAGGGCTGATTGATGAGGGCCTGTCCCTCCCCTGCCTGCCAGATGTCACTAAGCCTGTCTACTCTGATGAGTAGGCGGGCTTCCCCCTTTTAATTGAATTTATATCTACGCCACGAAACCAGTCTAAATAATTGCCTTAAGCGTAATTATTTAGACCCGTTCCATCATGTAGATATAATTGAGAGTACGGGGTGCTACCATACCTTTCGTCATCTTTAATTAAGTCATGAGGAGGAAGCGAGAAGAAAGCCTCCGAACCGGACCATAATACTTATGTGGGGCGAGTGCCCTGTCGGGGTGTAAGGAGGGGGCGCACATGTATAAGCAACCAATTGAGTTTCCAGTTCCCACGGTGGACGAGCCCAGCTTCGATGAAATCGAGGATATGGCGATTGACGGGGCCGGCTGCTGGGCCACCGATGGCTGCTGGGTGGAGCCTGACGGATGTTGCCCCCACGGGCATGTCTCGTGGCTAATCTACTTCGGCGTCATCTGATGCGGAAGCGCTTGGCACTCCCTATGCTAGATTGGCATGGGGGGTGTCCAAGGCGAATGAAGGCGAAGGTTAACAACTCAAACAGAAAGGAAGCATGCAAGTGAGTACTATGACGAGGGCGGAGTTGATCGAAGAGATCATGTGGAATTTCCCTGACTATAACTCTGAGTCGATTCGCCTCAAGAAGCGTCACGGGGACGAGTCGTATGAGTTTATGGTCGAAGACTTGGAAAGCCCCGGTAAGCTCATTCCGAGGACGGTCACTCAGCAGGAACTCATCGAGGCGTTGCCTAAGTTTCTTGCTCAGGTTCGGGATCCTGAATCCCGCAAGGCACTGGTCGAAGACGCGGGCCATTGGGACCAGTGGGATCTCGTCGGACTGGTTGAGGTCGCCGTATACGGCGAGATTGTATTCTGCTAGATAGATGAACCCTGTTCGGCTCCCCCGCTCCCCCTCAGATAATCAATCGAGGGGGAGCGGGGGAGCTTTTTGCCCCCACCGGTTTGGGTGTAAGGTACATCTACATGGCAGAAATAGCTTAAATAATTATAATTTTGGTAATTATTTAGACTCATTCCATCATGTAGATATAATTGAAAGTACGAGGTGATGCCCTCATCTTTAATTAAGTCATGAGGAGGAATCGAGAAGAAACCCCCCGAATCTCCCGATAACCCCTTGTGGATCACGAGTTCTTCGAAAGGAAGGGCAGCGCGTATGAGCATGGAAAAGCTTATCGGGGTTCTGGAATCTGGGAGGTACCTCCATCTGGATCAAATCCCTGAGATGATTGGGGATCCGGACATGGACAAAGAGACTGCCGAGCTCTGGCACGGCTTGGCGTTGCAGGCCCACGAGAAGCGCCAGGTTGAGAAGGTTCAAGATGCCGTCGATGTCCTCACATCGCTCCTGAATGGCGGCACCGTCATTTCCGGCAAGCAGATCATGCTCCAGAGCCTCAACAGGACGCATCCGTTCTTGATTGACTTGATGTTCTGGTCCCTGCTTGCTGCCCTCAAGCAGCGGTGCGGCAGAAACGGGCATTGGGATGGACGGATCAGCCCGGTCCTCCAGAAGCTCGTAGACGAGTACGTTGTCTAGTGACGGAGGGAGGGTGGCGACGCCCCCACGCCACCCTCCCTCTAGCTCCAACGGGATCAACCCTCCCGTTGGAGCGTCGGATCACCAGAAGTAGACAATGATGCAAGGTATATCTACATGGCGGAATTAGCTTAAATAATTAGAATTTTGGTAATTATTTAGACCTGTTCCATCATGTAGATATAATTGAGAATATAGAGCGCCACTACCCCCTTCTGTCATCTTTAATTAACTCATGAGGAGGAATCGAGAAGAAACCCCCCAACCTACCCGATAACACTTGTGTGGCAGTTGCCACGGCGAGAAAGGGAGGCGCTTATGCCGAGGTTCCAAATCAAGACGTTGCTGCTTGCCAACGTTGAGGTCACCTTTGACGTGGAGGCTGGGAGCGAAGAGGCGGCGCGAGTCGCCGCTCTGGACGGTGAGGGTCAGGCGATTGCGACAGAGATCGATTGGGAGTCGGCGGACTTCCAACAGGTTCTCGTGGACGGGGTTTGGGTCAATACTGAGGAGGTGCAGTGATGCTTAAGTTCAGCGTAGAGTCCAACCTGTTCTCTCATGGCAGGGGTGAATTCGGCGAAGACGTCCTCGGCGAAGCCATCGCCATCGTGGCTGAGGATGGCCGGGGCAGCCGCTGGCAGGTGACGGAAGCTATACCCCTGACGGAGGGCGGCGCAAACGAAGACGGCTTCGCCGTCTCGTGGCTCCGCTCTGAAGCCGAAGATCTCAAGGCTAAACTACAGCGTCAGGCCGATGTGATGACCGCTGACAGGATCCAAGGCCCTTCGGCTCGCTGGACGGAGCTCCAGCCCTGCTACGCCTCGGAGGCTTGGGAAGCCTTTGAAACGGAAACTGGTTCCCCTGCCGCCTACGGCGGGGCGTATCTCTACTGACGACACCCAAGGACCCCGGCTCAAACGAGCCGGGGTCTCCCCCCTTTTAAATTAATCTATATCTACATGGCGGAATTAGCTTAAATAATTAGAATTTTGGTAATTATTTAGACCCAAACCCCCATGTAAATATAAAGACTTTCATGCGCTTAACCCCCTTCGTCATCTTTAATTAACTCATGAGGAGGAATCGAGAAGAAACCCTCGGAGCCGTCGATAGTATTAGTGTGAGCCGTTGCCAGAGGGGCGGCGGACAGCATAAAGGAGGGCGCAAGACTATGGGCTATAAAAGTCAGGTGGCGTTTGCGGTCACGAAGGACCGTAATGAGGAGTTCCTTGCCCGTCTTTCCGAAAAGGCTAGGGGCCTCATCTCTCAGGCAGACACCTACGAGAACGGTCAGGGAGTCCTGTACCACTTCGAGTGGGTGAAGTGGTATGACGGTGAAGAAATTGAAGAGCTTATCGAGAATGAATTTTCCCAAGATGCTTTCTTCTTACGCCTTGGTCAGGAAGACGGAGATATGCAAGAGCAGGGAGAATGGTACCGTGGTGGAGAGTTTGATTTAACCTATACCCGGCATCTGACCTTCTCAGGTGCTCCGACGCCATGATTTCCTGAATAAGGGGGCGTGGGTAAAAATCCCACCTGTCTGTCAAGTTGAGCTAAACTAAAACTACAAAGGAGGGCGTTAGAGATGCAGGTAATCGTTAAGCGGGTGGGCGAGGTTCAGGAAGTTGTGGACGTTCAGGGCGACATGTACGATACCCTCCAGAGCCATATCGGCGGATGGATAGAGCACGTCCAGCTTCGCATCGACGGCACCATCGTTGATGTATGGCTGGATGAGGAGGGCAAGCTTAAGAGTCTGCCCGTCAACCTAGTTATCCCCGGTGACGTTCTGGTGGGTACCTTGGTATTCACTGGTGGGGCAGACGAGGTGGGCATGACGCTGGGCGTTTCCGAGGACATCGAGAGGGCAGTCCGTAGACTTTACGAGGCTCCCCATCAGGTCCGTATTGACTGGCCCTGAATAAACACCAAGGCCCCCTGCTCCGATTAAAGGGGCGGGGGGCCTTGGTGTAAGGTATCTACTATCTACATGGCGGAATTAGCTTAAATAATTAGAATTTTGGTAATTATTTAGACCCAAACCCCCATGTAGATATAAAGACTTTCATGCGCTTAACCCCCTTCGTCATCTTTAATTAACTCATGAGGAGGAATCGAGAAGAAACCCTCGGAGCCGTCGATAGTATTAGTGTGAGCCGTTGCCAGAGGGGCGGCGGACAGCATAAAGGAGAGGCGACTATGGCTACCGCAAATTTCGTGGGCGTTGACGTGGACACTCTAATTGCCAAGGCTCTTGAAGCCAAGGCCCGGCGTGAGGCGGCGGAGCGGGATGAGGACGCTCTGGTTGAGGCTCTGATGGAGCGCCTTAAGGGCGACGATCTGTTCGTCGAGGGCAAGGACGGCAAGCCCCGCTACGCTGGCTCTACGGGGTCGGTGACGCTGGCTCGCCGCATCACTGAAACCTTCGTCGATGCGGCGACGGCGATGGAGTCCAAGCTCCTGCCCCCTCGCTTCCTCGCCAAGATCTTCACGATCTCGGGGAGCAAGATTAATGCTCTTGTCGAGGGTGCCCACATCACCCCGGAGCAGGCGGCGGGCCTCAAGACGGGTTCCAAGACCTCGGAGTACCTCCAGATTCGCCCCAAGAAGGCGTAGGGGGTACTCCCCCGCCCCCCGCTGGCCCCCCGTCGGCCCGACTAGGGGCCAGCGGGGGGCCTCCCCCTTTACTTGAACCTATATCTACATGACAGAACCAGCTTAAATAATTAGAATTTTGGTAATTATTTAGACTCGATCCATCATGTAGATATAATTGAAAGTAGAAGATGCGGCCCTAGCACCCCCGTCATCTTTAATTAACTCATGAGGAGGAATCGAGAAGAAACCCCCCAACCTACCCGATAATCCCTTGTGAGGGTTGGATTTCGAAAACAGGAGGGTGTAAGGTATGGACTTGATCGACAAGATCATGGCGTTTGAGAATGACGAGATGGGCGACGTATCCGAGGTGATTGAGTTCTTTCAGGAACTCAAGGACACCGGGATGATCAACAGCCTGCAAGGGTACTACCAGCGGGCCATGGCGAACTTGATAGAGGCGGGACTGGTCCACTAGGGCCAGTCCATGGGCGCGGCGGGCAGGCGAACCCTGCTCGCCAAAGGGTTACTCACGCTAACAGGAGGCACGAATGCTTAAGGCTATTGAGGTGGATGAAACCGAGTACTACCGGATCGACGAGGCAGATCGGCCTCTGGTCGAGAGCATCCGGCAGGTGTATCTCTATGACGATGCAGAGGTGACTAACCTCTGCGAACTCACCCCGTCCTATTGGATGGAGCCTCTCTACGTGAACGTCTACCTGCGCGACGGGGTAGATGAGCGCGTGGCCGAGGCCCTGTATGAGAAGTACGGGTACGAGCCCAGCGAAGGCACCTACCTGCACGCTTGGCGCACTAACGCTCTCGGCCCTATAGAGCTTCACCCCCCCGACGGGCTTGAGTTCGACGAGGTGCTGGAATACTTCAGGGGGAATCACGTCTTGTGATCCCTGAGGCTTCCCCCATCCCCCCTCTCGCCGTTCAGGGCGAGAGGGGGGATGGGCTTTCCCGTAGGGCTACCAAGCTACGGTGTAAGGTATATCTACATGGCGGAATTAGCTTAAATAATTAGAATTTTGGTAATTATTTAGACCTGTTCCATCATGTAGATATAATTGAGAATATAGAGCGCCACTACCCCCTTCTGTCATCTTTAATTAACTCATGAGGAGGAATCGAGAAGAAACCCCCTGAACCCCCCGATAATCCCTTGTGGGGATAGGGTTTCGATAAAAGGAGGCGCGTGCATGACGTTGTATGACTTGCCCGAGGATTACCGGATATGCTTTGTCGAAGTGATTGAGGAAGAGGGCGAGGTAAGCGTTCTCGTGACGCTGGACTTGCCATACAGCTATCGCGACGACGAGGGCAAAGTGGTCCACCTTCGTGGCGATCTCGCCTGAGGACTACTTCGAAAAGCTCGCTAATGTCGGCCCAAACTCATAGTAAAGGAGAGTATATATGCAAACGTACATGATTATCCGGTTCTTTCAGGACTTGGATCGCGATTGGGAGCTTAGAGAGACTGGCTTGAGCCTTGAGGAGGCTCAAGCCTGGTGCAACGATCCGGAAACCAGCTCCAGGACCTGCAAGGATCCTGACCTTATCAAGCTTACTGATGAGGTAGGCCCTTGGTTTGACGGGTATCAGCCAGAGCCAGAAGAGGAGGACTGAGACGGGCCGGGAGGAGGGGGGGACAAACCCCCTCCCTCCCCCCTTTAGATTAATCTACATCTACCTCAGAGAATTCATTTAAATAATTAGAATTTTGGTAATTATTTAGACCTGTTCCATCATGTAGATATAATTGAGAATATAGAGCGCCACTCCACCCTTCCGTCATCTTTAATTAACTCATGAGGAGGAATCGAGAAGAAACCCCCTGAACCCCCCGATAATCCCTTGTGGGGATAGGGTTTCGATAAAAGGAGGCACGAATGTTTAAGGCGGTTGAGGTGGATGAGACGTCTTGCTACCGGATCGACGAGGCAGATCGGCCTCTGATCGAGAGCATCCGGCAGGTGTACCTCTTCGACGACGCCGAGGTGACTAACCTCTGCGAGCTTGAGCCGTCATACCGGCTGGAGCCCCTCTATGTTAACGTCTACCTGCGCGACGGGGTAGATGATCTCATGGCCGAGGACCTGCACGAGAAATACGGGCAGGAGCCAAGTGAGGGCACCTACCTGCATGTGTGGCGCGTTAATGGGATGAGCCCTATAGAGCTTCACCCCCCCGAGGGGTTTGAGCTCGACGAGGTGCTGGAATACTTCAGGGGGAATCACGTCTTGTGACCCCTGAGGCTTCCCCCATCCCCCCCCCTCTCGCCCTGAACGGCGGGATGGGGGGAGGGGCTTTCCGGTAGGGCCACCAAGCGAGGGTGTAAGGTATATCTACATGGCGGAACTAGCTTAAATAATTATAATTTTGGTAATTATTTAGACTCATTCCATCATGTAGATATAATTGAGAACGCGGGGTGATGCCCTAGACCCCCCGTCATCTTTAATTAACTCATGAGGAGGAATCGAGAAGAAACCCC
>Ga0194133_10009994_pt1 | contig 10757 bp, 11 predicted proteins | sample TA2KigOf40mmetaG_FD_155448 | JGI IMG/M metagenome (GOLD analysis project Ga0194133, IMG submission 155448) | Freshwater microbial communities from Lake Tanganyika, Tanzania - TA2015055 Kigoma Offshore 40m | ecosystem: Environmental > Aquatic > Freshwater > Lake | place: Tanzania: Lake...
CCACCAAGTTCATATTTTTACCTGCTATATATTGTTTAAAACATATGAGATAGATTGAAACAAATTAGAAACTTTGAAAAGAACCATGTGTGAAATATTTGAAAAATGTTTTTATTTATATTTATCATTTCAGAGACAATCAGAGGTGAAAAAGTTAGCATTTAAGTAAGCAACATTTTCTTTCTTGTACTTTTCCACATATTTGTAAAGTCTGGGCAGTGTTGTAGAAAAAGTTTTGAAAATAAGGCTTTTGTCTTTAAAGTCAAATTCAAGATTTTCATCAATTAGTTTACACAAACCATGAAATCTTTCCTCCAGTATTTTCTTTCTGGAGACATGTCTTTGACAGACTTTGTAAAAGTAAAAACAAACACGAATTGTAGAAAAGCTTTCTAAAAATGTGGAATCACCATTATAAATTTTTGTTTGTGAGATTTTACTGGAATATGACTTCAAAGTTTTGAAATTAACATCTAAAATTTCTCCTGATTTCAGCACATTTTTCTGGAATATTGAATACTTTAAAGTTGTTTCAACTTCATTAGAAGGTAGATTGTCAAAAGCTTCCAGGTTGAGGATAAGACTCACACTGTGGTTCTTATTGGAACAAGATTGTGATTTCTCATCTTTGACCTGGATTTCATGGCAAATCAAGTCCTCAGAAATAGTAGACATCCTAAAAGATGTTTCAAATTTTGCTTAATTTCATTCTGATATAGATGTATGTGGGCTATTGAGCCTCATCCCTGGAATACAAGAACCCGTAAAATCCAACTCGTCGAACAGACTAACTTGTCAAAACCGAACTCGTTGAACTACAAATTCGTCGAACAGGGTTGGGGCAGTGGTTGGCCAACCCTGACTCCAGAGCCCTATTGGCTAAAAAGAGGGGGTTGGTTGGGATAGATGAGGGGAAACATGCCCTGCAGGGTTAGGAAGGGGGAAACATTCTTTGGGGGGGGGGTTGGTTGGATCAGATTAGGTTAGGCTTAGTACATAGTTAGACGAGTTCATCCGTTCGTCGAGTTCGTAGTTCGACGAGTTCGTTCATTCAATGATTTTGGATTCAACGAGTTTGGATCGACAAGTTTGGATTCAACATGTTTGGAATCGACAACTTCCCATTTACTAGGGCTAAGCCTTTATCACTACGAGTTTTTTCCAAACGAGTTGTCCCTTAATACATTTTTCCTGAAAAAATATTGGCTATAACCTAACCTAACTTAATTCCCAATTTTTTGGGGGAAAGACTCATTGAAGAGAATGTTTTCCGGAAAACCTCATTTTACCATTTTTGGGAAAAACTTGTTCGAGGAAAACTCATAGTGCCCCAGACCTCTTTTGAACACTGGACCTGGTGTTTTCCAGAATATTTTGAAGCTTTAGACCTCTGGGATCAGGAACTTGCGGTTCGGGGGCCATGAACAATTTGTCCCCCCCACTAGGAGTCAAAGGTTGCTTGGAGGTCGTGACCAGATTTCGAAACCATGACCCTTCAATCCCAAGTCAGATTCCATGGCAGTGTACCACATTGGCCCCTTAATGTCAAGGATTTGAATCTCAAATACCTGAGCATTTGTTCTTATGCTATTATATCAAAGGGAGTCAGGGTGGTCAAGTGGATTACTCGCTGGATTTTTCCATCCGAGCGGCCTGGGTTCGACTCCCACCCGGTGAAACCAACAAAAAAGCCCACCTAGTGTGCCTTTAATGACCTCATCAGTAACAAGGTGTACTTTAAAAAATGTTCAATCTGAAGGTATTAAATAGAACCACCTGTTGATTTGATCAATTTGACAGTGAGTGCATGAGATTCCAAGAAAAAGTTCTTCAATATCAAAAGCTCGGGCTGAGACCTCAACCAAAGGATAATGATCTTGAAATGGATTCCAGTTTTTGATTGTTATTGGGCCATCAATTTCAGGTGAATCTGAAATCCAATCCTTCATTTTTGACATTCTTAAGAATTATGAATTATGAATTACCCAAACTTGATTCATTGTGTGGCATTCTATTTTCAAAATATATTTTATCAGCTATTGTCAACACTTCCTCCAACATTTCATCACCTTCTTGTTTTGTCCAACTGACTGATTTTCGAATTAGGTTTGAGCAAATTTCAAACTTACTTCTCACACCATAATGACCAAAATTCCTTTCAAATATAAATCTTTGATTCAAGTCTTCATTTTCACATCTATTGATGTAGAGCACAAGACATCCAAGTATCAAAGTATTAACAAGAAGACCAAAAATAAGTCCTTCACTATCCATCCAGAACTTTTTCTTTTGCTCCATTTCCATTCTGGATTTGTCTCCAACAACTATTATCCTTTTAATTTCTTTATATTTTCATTAAATTGAATATATACTTTTGTTTGTTTGCAGTTGGGCTTATAAATGTTTTTTTTCAAACTTCTTTCCATCTCATAACATATATTTACAAGTGTTTGAGTAATGTTAATGCCATCTGTCAATTTATTCATAAGTATCTAGAGATGTATTGAAAACAAAAGTTATCTTTCATTTTATAAATCTTATTGGTACAAATTTGATTTTTTTGTTTAGACCAAAGTGGAACAGGTCATCATCAGAGATTCATCCTGAAACCTTTTTATTGCCAGAGTTGGGTGAAGCTTTGAAAAAAGATGTGAATCACAAAAGGATACTTTGTTTGGTGCTATAAATTTGTGGAATCATGATTCGTCAAATTAATGATTTGTCAAATTTAACGATACGTCAAATCACCTTAGGTTAGATACATAAGGTGATACTTATTTTATACCTAACCTAACCTAGGTTAAACATGCTAATGTTTTTGTCTTTATCAGCAGCCTGTTTGATGAACAGGAAATTTGACGTATCATGGATTTGGTAAAAACGGAGATTCGATGAGCTGAAAATTCAGTAAAAATAGAAATTTGGCATAATGAATTTTTGGTATTACAGCAATTCGACAAATTTTCATAACACCCTTATTTGTTCATCTGATATTGCTCTGAATAATTTGTTTTATGAAATACATGTTGACTTTATGAGCGAACCTTATTGATCTCGTAAATGGAATAGCTTTAGCCCAGTATAATCACATTTGCCACTCTGACAGTTAAAAGTCTAAGAAAATGCTACAAATACTTTACTGAAGATAAAATGATAATAACATGCTTACTAAAACTTATATCTAGAAACCAACCTATCCTGGACAATCTTACGTTTAAAAATAGTGGACAATAACCATAGTTAACGAGTTTTGTAACACAATCCTATTTATCAACAAGAGAGGCTTGAGCTCAGTGATCAGTTGCGCTCTGGAATTGAATGTGGACAGAGAGGTTGCGTGAAAAAATAATAAAAAGTACTGCAATCCTTATGTGGATATACATGAACATTGAAGAAATGCTGCCGTTGATCATTGAGCCTCTAGCAAAGTCTATTAGACTTTGAGAGTGTAAAAATCAAGTGGAGTCAAACTGAGAATTACCCGACATCCAAAATGGCTGCTAATTCAAGTATCACTCCTGAAGAGAGATGGGCCCTGACCCGACCCGAGCTTACTTTTGACCAGCAGTAAATAAGAGGCCGACCCGCCTTCGACCCGGGTACTTTCCGATCCGACCCGAAGATATTTTTTTGATCCGAAAGCAAAAAAATTGAAAAATTTGATGTATTAGGGGAAATTTTCCAAATTCAAACCCAAACCATAATTTGCTGATCTGACCCGACCCGACCTGGGTCAAAAATTTTTGACCCGGAACCATCACTACTACTGAACATAATGGTTCTTGCACAGATAAATGCAAACCTTTTACTAGTTTTATCTCAGATCAGACTTTTCCCTCTATAAAGGGTTGCTGTTTTGACAATATACAGTTAAAAAAATGGGGAAAATCATCACTGGGCTTCGGATTTTGCTCACAAAAAGTACCAATCATCTTATTAGACGACAGAGAAGCACTCATTTACAATAGTTTTCAATTAATGAAAAGTATGTTACCCATGCAGCATCAAAGGTTCCATCATTTTATTTCTATAACGGAGTCATATTAAAAATTTGTGCTGTATTTCAACTGTCAAACGTAAATTACATTAAGAAAAGGATTAAGGTAAAAACCCAAATTGTTTCTCAAAATGAATTAGCAGCATTTAGGATTAATTTTACAGATTTTTCATCCGTACATTTGATAATTACTTTGACATTAGTGATCCATTGTTTATTTTCCAAATGAGAATGATTTTCCATCTAAAATGAAAAGTTCAATTCATTTACGTAACAAATCAAAGTCCGTATTATCAGTTATGCCATTTTGTTTTAATAATTAGTCTCGACAAAGTAACTGATATGAAAAAAACCAAATCTAAAAAAATGTCTGAACAAGAAACCTTTTTTTTGCTTAATACTTTTAGTTTCAAATTTTGAAGTACCGCCTATCTCATTAGACGACAGCACATTGCTCACCAACTATACTTATCAGTTAGTGAAAGGTGTGTGATAGAGGCAGCATCAAATGTTCCCTCATTTTGGTTTTTTGAACGGATTTATGTTTAAAATCTTTGCTACATATTCAGTATTAAATGTAAATTACATGAAGAGAAGGATTTAGGTAAATACCTAAATTGTTTCTCAATGTGAATTGCTAGCAGTACTTAGGACTAATTTTACAGATGTTTCATCCGTATACATTTACTGATTATTTTGACTTAATGATCCCTTTTTATCCTCCCAACTAGAATAATTTTCTGTCCAACATAATAGGTTCAAATCATTTACGGTAACAAATCATAGTCTATATGGTGAGTCATGTCTTTTTGTTTTATTCTCGACAAAGTAACCGATGTGAAAAGTAATAAATCTTAAAAAAATGTCTGAACAAGAAACCTTTTTCTTTGCTCAATACTTTGAGTGGAATTTGTCAAAGCTTGCAATGATCATTTTGAATGTTATCATTGCCATCTTAGGTCCAGTGTTAATAGGTGCATTGGTCTGGTATGACCACAACACCGTCAACTCTGTTCGAAAAAACATCATCTCACAGTTGATGACCTACTTGTACAAGTCATTAATTACTGTATGCATCATCAATAGTGTCTATTACTTTGTCAGAGTATTCTTATCTCCATTGTCAAGGTCTGAATGTGATGGACTTGTGTTTTTTGGACGTTGGACCTTCGTATACTTGTTCACACATACCTGTATTAGACAGTTCTTCAAAGTTTTGTACATCTACAACTGGGCATTTCTGGTTGGACTAAATGATGATTTTGTTGCCTTTTATGTCACTGTAATGGTAGGTGTTTTTGCAACTTGTTTAACCTTTGCCACCTACATGCTTGGCTTCCATGTGAAAGAACTGGACTTTAATCTCTGCACTGGAAAACATCCAATGGAAAATATCAAAGCTGCCATGAAAGATTTAAAGCTTCCCTTCAATGCCAGCAATCTGAAGGGATTTACAAGCCACTATATAGATGACCCAATGGCAACCTTCTCAGTCATCTTGTTTTGGTTTTTTGTTCTTCTTCTGATTCTGACATGGTAAAAATTTTATTCTGGTAAAATCATGGTGCTACTAGTTTTTCACAAACAATGTTTTCCTTAATGTGGTTTTGGCTATGTTCATACCCTAACCTTTTTATTGAGATAATGATTTTCTAAAGTTTGTATTCTGGAAAAAGATTTGAAATAATTTGGGAAAATATTGTATATTCAACATTTTCCTAATCGAAAGTATAGTCATTTCCCCACTAAGCATAAATCAAAAGCAAGTACTTGATTTGAAACAAGATGCTAACACGAAGAGGATTAGAACCGACCTGGAAAGCATGAAAAAGTCAGGATCATCTCAAGACATGAAAAGACATAGACCAGCTCCATCTGGGAATGCAATAAATGAGATGAACAACTCTGTTCAACAAAGCAGCTCAAGCCTCTACACATTAATATCAAACTCACACTCGAACAAAAAGGGAATCAATAAGCAAGCAAAATCAGGTCACAGACCAATGCAACCTTGAGATCCTCCAATCGCAATGGAATGTGCCAAGGCCACAATTAACCAACCAGCACACAGTGTTATTCAACCAATCAACATCAATCCCTTTGAGACGACATAACTTTCCGCCAATCACATTAGGATGCCACTGGATGGACCAATACTGAGCGGTCGCATGGATGTGTCACCAGAGAGAAACAATGACAAACCACCTCTGCGTTCATTGAAAAAGAGTAGATCCTCAATCTCTGCTAGTCAGAAATTTTAGAGCAGCATGTCCCAGCAATCTGGATAATGAGCATTGTACTCTCCGAACATACCAAATAGGGAAAAGAGTGCTTGCTTATATTTGTAAAAAACTCCTAGCACCAAAATTATGACTTTTTTCACTATTATCAATATTTGATTGCTGTGAAATATAATTTGTTTAGGTTTTATCCGTTCTTCAAGAAGTTATACAAATACTTGAAGAGAGTCGGAATGATATTCGGATGGAGTCAGGGGGATCAAGTTCAAGCATTTACGACAAGGAACGATCTCGAGATAAAACAGATTATGCTTGGAACTGCACAAACGGTCCTCATCTTTGTTTGCGGATTCTTATCTTTGGTGCCCTACACCATTCTTCAAATCAAGATTGAATTAGACCCAAACTTAGTAAACAATGAATTACGCACATTCACCTATCTATCAAAAATCATAATTCCTTTATTTTACTTTATAATTATGCCAATCATATTTATTCTCTTTCACCGAAAATTTAAGAGTTATGTAGCAAGAGAGTTGGAGGCAAGACCCATAATAACCTGCATTAACATGACAGAAGAAACAAATGAAGTAGAATTTCATGAAATTCCTCATTGATATTCAAAATCCTGTTCTTGCTTAGAATAGAATAGAAAAACTTTTATTACCACGAGCTCTATCAATAAATGTTATGTGACGAGAAGTTTGAGACCCAGTGACTATCTTCCCAGTCTAGAAAAGAAACAATGTTGAACTGTTTATTGTTAAATTGGTAGCCCTTTATGCAGGACAAAGTTGGATGAGAGACAAGAATTGATGTATACTTCCAAGTAAGTTTGCAACATGAGAAGCCAGAGCTCAGTGAGCGATTAATCTATGGAAGGGGATACAAGAACTTGTCGAATCCAAACTCTTCAAACCAAACTCGTCAAATTATGAACTCGTCGAACAAACGAACACGTCAAATTGCAAACTCGTCGAACTACAACTTGTCGAATGAATGTACTCATCAAACAGAGCTCTGGGGTTGAGTCCCCAGACCCCAGAGCCACGAATGAGCTTTGGTTAGGTAAGGTTAGGTTACGTTACGTTATGTTATGTTTGGTTAGTTTTGACGAGTTTGTAATTCGTCAAGTTTGTTTGTTTGACGAGTTCGTAATTTGACGAGTTGTAGTTTGACGCGTTCGTTTGTTCACCAAGTTTTGACGAGCTTGTAGTTTGATGACATCAGAATTGACGACTTCTCATAGCATCTCTTAGCAATCTAATGTGGTTGTTATATCTACATCCATAATCAACATACATTTAGATTTAAAAAACCATTTTACTGTATTTCTCAGGATAATTTTTTTCCGTAAAACTCTCGCCAACCTTATTTTCTCAAATTTTAAAAATAAGAATCATTAGTGAGTAAAGTGTGTAGAGAGACGTCAGACGAAGGCGGAAGTTGTGAGCGAGAAGGAGATGAGAGCGACATGCAGGAATCCCAGCCTGAACAAAAAAAAGAGCGTTGCCTACACATGTGAGGGAAGTATCAAAATAGGAACGTATGTTGGCTTATTTTTGTAGATTAGGAGATTAAGAGCTGCCTGGTGGTATTGTTGTTACACCTGTTTAGGGTAATTCCGGGATACAACGAAACACGTTTGCATATACAGGACAAATCGAGGCCGTGAAAATGTGTGACATAATAAAAAAAATGTAAAGGGCAATTATTTATTTCTGCACCTTAGCCATGGTAAGGTCAAGTTTTATTGCTCATATACTTCAACTTTTTTCACCTTAATTTACAGGAAAGATACACCATTTGTAGCTATTTGCAAGTGGGCACCCATCCAAGTACTACGTGACCAGACCCAATGTTGCTTAACCTCTGTCCAACATCTTACCACTGAGCTACAGATGCAGTATAATATGATGAAATATTTTACATATTAATTATTTTTGTAGATTGGTACCCTTATGTACAAAGAATTTATCAGCCTTTGCAGGTAGAGCTTGCTGAGAGGGGTTACAACAAAACAAGGGCCCTCATAAAAAATGACATGTTTGTTGTGCGCCCACGATGTTTTTTAAACCACACTTTAATATACCAATAAAATATAGCACAATATAAAATCCCACCAATAAATTGTACCACAAGACACAATTTTTCTCTAAATACACCACATTTGTGGTAGGGTGTCTCAAAACCATGTGATACACAATCCCTTTTTTCCGGTCGGGAGTGGATGGCCCCCCAATCAAGAAAAGAATCAGTACTGAACTGTTTATTGATAGAAACAAGGGGCTTTATATACATAAGTAAAATAAGTAAAAGGATCAATAAAAATATTGCTAACGTCTTGGAAGAGGGTAAAACTGAAATGAATTAGGGAATGAAAACAATGGCACCCTGTTTAGAATGACTTACATTACAGGGAAGGAAAGACACACTAACAACAACCTTTTTGAAAAGACTTGACACTCTGAAAGGTGAAAAATATTGTAGTGTGAAAACGATGGTATTTGAGTTAATACTACGATAATATTCCAACAGTTTTGCTTTGTAGATAATTCATTGAAGATGACATAAAAACTGAAATAATGGTAATTTCAAGAATCCAGTGGGAGAATATTTTGCTGATCTGGCCATGTACAAAAAACAACCTCAAAAAATTATAAAGTTTTGGTGAATAACTTTCTTAATAAAGCATGCAATTAATGAATATAAATACTCACTAGAATCAATGCAGGAACAAAAGAGAGTGAAACAATGATGATGATGAGTTCGCAGATGAAATTCCTATAATACAATTTTAATCACTGGACAGACAAATAAATTACCAATAAACACACATTACCCCCAAGTAAATTTGCTTCTTATTTTGCTCCTTTCATCATCTTCTTGCTTCAATCTTTGCATAACAAATTTGTGAAGCTGCTCTGCCTCAAAATTGTCTTCCTTATCCTTTTTGGCAATCAAATATTTATTGTGTCTCTAAACAATAATTAATCAATTCATGTTTTGAAGATAATTTGGCATTTTGGTCGGTCAAATTTGCTAAAAGATCTGAATTGATAACAAAATTTTTACCAATGGACATTACTTTAAAACTAATCACTACTTTTTATTTTTCCACTGTCTATTATCGGGCCTCTGTATGCATAATTACGGACCTAAAAGCGAAGGACAGGAAACTACTAGAAGCCACCCACCACAAGGCACCTAGGATAGCCACGTGCAATTACAAAAATCTCTAGATGCATTCTGGATCAGACCTATCAAAGAGCAACACCACACCAATGGCCGTCCTATATAACGGCATCAACATTAATCAAAATTATCAAAGCTGAAGAGCCTAAAAGAATAAATCGTACACTAACTAGCAAGATATGGTTGAATCAAAAGAATCAAACCAGACCACTTTTTTTTTATTTTTCAAAACTAAAGATTGTCAGACAATGTATATAACTAATAGAAAGCATTATAGACCAACAAGGTATAATCTCGACCTCTCTTGAGACGCAATCAGAGTCGGTCTGAAAAAGCCTTTTTTCTATTCTTCAACTGACAAACGTTACTTGAATTCCGCTTTTTCAACCCTTTGAAAGTTTTATCAATTGAGAAAGGATTTATTAACCTTATGATTATTTTAGTTCTAATAATTTAGATGTTTCCTGTTTCATTCAATCGTGCATTTTTATATGTCAAATGTCACTTTGATTGGGTATTCTTGTTAGAAGCAGTTAGATTCTTAAAAAGGCACGATTATTTATGTCTGTGTAATTGAGCAGAAAAAATCAAAATAACGTGTGCAATACATCGGAGGTGTGAGAATGGAAATGGAAGTGCAAGAGCAATTGGCGTGGTGTGAGTGATAAGCTAAATAAGTTTGTGATGACCTTCACAATCAAGAGATGCATCCATACAGAATTGTTTATTGATAGGAAACCGGGGCTTTATATACAAAATGGTATGAAGGAAACTTTCTGGCTAATTTGATGAGGGTAAAAGGAAATAGGCAGGAATGAGAACATTGACGACAGCCTGTTTGGAATGGCTTGGGTTGCGGGAAGGAAAGACAAACTAATGACAGCCTGTTTGAAAAGACTTTGAGCTTGAAAAGTGAAAGATATCGAAGTACAAAAAAATAGGGGAAATGAGTAAATACTACGATAATAAATTGAATTTCAAAACAAGACATTTAAATGGCTTACCTCTGGATCAAATTTGTCTGGAAAAGGCTTAATTTCGTACATACATTTTGATATGATAATCTCAAACTTTTTCTTTCTAATCCTTTCTCTATTGGCTCTAGTAATATGTGCTATAATTGCAGCCATGTTGAAATCTGAATGACATTTGAAATGGAAATGAGGAAAGGAAAACTTTTAAAGTTCGACTCAGGAAGATATTCTACATGCCTTTCATTTCATTTTTTCAAATTAACTATATAACTTTTTTTGATATATATTGCAAATTATCTTAAATGGCAAAACTTTTACTAAAGTCACTTCAACTTATTTTTTTTTTTGATC
>Ga0194133_10009995_pt1 | contig 10757 bp, 11 predicted proteins | sample TA2KigOf40mmetaG_FD_155448 | JGI IMG/M metagenome (GOLD analysis project Ga0194133, IMG submission 155448) | Freshwater microbial communities from Lake Tanganyika, Tanzania - TA2015055 Kigoma Offshore 40m | ecosystem: Environmental > Aquatic > Freshwater > Lake | place: Tanzania: Lake...
TAATTAATATTTACTTTATTACTTTTTTCTATATTTATTTTTTTAGAGTGTTTTTTACTACATACTTCAATCCATTCACTTATTACTGTTTCTTTATTCATTCTAGTCTTTTACTTTACTAATAATTTATACATAAATATTTATTAAATAGGATATATCAAAAAATTATTTATAAACTAGTATTATAATGGATAAATTATATGTTATTATGACAATATTAGTAATATTAATACTTGGTGTTTTATTATATAATAAAAATGAATATTTTAGAAGAAGAGATCATCGTGGAAGATATAGACGTCATTATACTGATTTATCAGGTCGTAATGTTTGGTTTGGTTGGAATGGGAGACGCTATCCTTATTATTACTATCCTGAATTATATTATAATTACTTTCCTTTTCCTTATTCATATTATAATCCATGCGTTGAAACAGTTAATGGTGAAATTATGTGTTATTATTAATTTTTATTTTATTAGTATATATTATTATGAATAATAAGTTAACTTATTTAGAAAATTTAGATAATATAAGTAGAACATATGATAATATAATTATAGTTTCACATTGTAGAGATGAATTAGTATTTTTTTATGATTTTATTACTCATAGAACACTTTTAATACTAGTTACAAAACCTTCTAGTGAAAGAGAATATTATTTAATAAATAAATTTGTGATTATGAAAGGTTGTGAATTAATTATATTAGATGAACCCAATACTTTTAATACAAGTTTTAAATTGAGTTCTAAAACTATGAGTATATTAAATTATTATGCAAATTACCCTTCTTATGACAGATTAATTACTCAAGTTTATGCGACTCCTGAGTCAGATATAGTAAGTAATCAAGTATTTTTAATTATTAAAAGTTTACAATTAAATAATCATTACATACCTACTTATGATAAAAATAATAAAAAAAATATACCTGAAATTTTTAGTAATATTGCAAACTTATATGCTAAAACATATTTAGATAATAAAGAAGATGTTAAAAAAAGAATTTTAATGTTTTCTAATACATATAGAAGTGTAACTGGATTAACTAAAATTTAATTATAATTATATATTATATTACAATGAATAATAGATGGACAGTTGATGAAGAAAAAAATTTAATAAAAGATATTTCGCAAATGAAAACATATAATGAACTTTCACAAAAATATAACCGTTCTGCAAATGCTCTTGAATTGAGAATTAAGAAAATAGTTTATGATAATATAGTTAATAATAAATCTCCACAAATGATTGGTGGCCATTTAAAATTACCAGTAGATAAAATAAAACAATATTACTATTCTTATAAAGAAATGTTAGAAAAAAATGGTAAACCTGCAATTAATATTGATTTAGATAATAATATTAATGGTGGTATGTTAGATAAAAAAAATATAAATAACTCTATAAAATCTATGAATAACTCTATAAAATCTATTGATAAAAATATAACAAATCAAACTCTACAAACTCTACAAACTGAAGATAGTAGAGTAGTAAATATGCAAGAAGAAAATAAAACTTTTAAACAAATTATTGAAAATATAAAAATGAGACATCAATTACGTAAATTGTTAAAAGCAGGTAAGTTAAGCCCTGAAATGAAAGATGTACTAAAAGATATTCTTAATAATTAAAAAATATTAAAAATTTGATATTTAAAATTAATATACTTAAATCATTATAATAATTAATAAATTATTATAATGGCAACTATTACTCTCTATATAGGTTGTATGTATTCTGGTAAGACATCCGAGCTTATACGTGAATGTAGACGATGTTTAAATATTAATAAAAATATACTTGCTATTAATTTTGCAGGTGATAATAGATATTTTACTGATAATTATATTTCTTCTCATAATCTAGAAAAAATATCATGTATTAAAGTTAATAAATTATCTGAAATTAATGATACTACTATATTAAATGCAAAATATATTTTTATAGATGAAGGACAATTCTTTACTGATCTTAAAGAATATGTTATTAAATGGTGTGAAGAATATAATAAAGATATAATTGTTATCGGTCTCAGTGGTGATTTTATGAGACGCCCATTTGGACAAATTCTAGATTTAATTCCACTTGCTGATAAAGTTTTAAAATTAAATGCTCTTTGTAGTATCTGTAAAGATGGAACTGAAGCATTATTTACACACCGTTTAAGTAATGAAAGTGAACAAATAATTATTGGAAATAATAATTATGTTCCTGTTTGTAGAAAACATTATCTTGAACTTAATTAATTTTTGTATATTTTTTTATAATAATCTATAATATATTATGGATTATTATAAAAAATATATAAAATATAAAAATAAATATTTAAAGTTACAAAATAATTTAAGTGGTTCAAATTTAGAATTAGATCAAATAAATAAATTTTATATTTATGATATACATGGAAGTTTACTCTTAGATGAATCATTTACTGTTCCAGATAATTTGTATATTATACAAATGAATATTTGTGGTCTTAGTAATTTTTTAAATGAAAAAATATTTACAAACGATGATAATACACTCAAAAATTTTGATGAATTACTTAAATATTTTGAATCATCGTCTGAATATATTATAATTAAACCTAAAACAACAATTTGTGATATATCATTAAGTGAAAGTTATGATAACACTATATATGGATTAATTAATATATTACCTGGTAAAGACATCTTTTATTCAATAATTTTTAATTTAGATAATAATAAAATTTGTAATAAAATGGAAAATTATTTTAAAATTGAAGAATCTAAATATATTCGTATAAATATTCAATTTAAAGATTTTGATTTTAATAAATATATTTATTTAATTAAATATATTATAGATAGCCAACAATATTTTAAATTTGATTATTTTTATAAATTTACTGAATATATAAAAGGTATTAATATTGATCACGCCACAAAAATAACTAATTTAAATTTTGAATCAATAATAAAAAATATATATAAATATTTTGTAAAAGATAAAGATATAAGTAAAAAAATTTTAGAGATTCCAAATAATAGTGAGAATTGTGAGGAGTTAATAAGGGATTTAATAAAATATATAGAGGAAGATAATAAAACATATTTAAGATTATTATTTAATATTTTTATTACTGTATTTATATTAGATTCTATTCAAAGTAATTATGATATAAAATTATCAGAAGTTAATAAACAATTATTAGATAATAAAACAAAAAAAAATAATATTTTATTTATTACATCGTGCTTGAATATTCCTGAAAAATATGACTCTGATAATATGAAAAAAATAGAAAGATGTCAAGCAAAATTAGCAAATATACAAGACGATAGTGATATATTTATAAATATAGATGGATATAATATTTATAATTTCTTACTAAATAATATAGATAATATTTATACCCATATTAATTCTATAATAACAATAACACAATCAATAGAAGATGAAGAATTTTATTTTATATGGTTAATTCTTGATAAAATATTATTTAACAAAGATACTATTTTTGAAAAAGTTCACGAAATAATTCATGATATAGACAAAATAAATAAACAAATTTATTTTTTAATATACATACTTTGTTCATCAAGCGACAATTTAACTGTAAAATTAAGAGAAAATTTTGAAAACTATTTTGATACTTTTCAAGATTATGAATTTAATAAAGATGAAACACTAATAACAGATATTTTAGGTGAAGAACAAATTAGTAAATTATATAAATATAAATATTATTTTATCTATATATTAAACTACTATTATATAAATACCATTTTAAATCAAGATAAAATTCGTGGAGTTAATATAGAAACTATATTTATTAAAACAGTAAAAGATAATTTTATTATCACTAGTATAAATAAAGATTATTTAATTGATAAAATAAAAGATAAATTAGGCGATTCAAATTTAAATTTATCATTAGTTAATATAAATTTTAATGATGATAAAATAATTGAAACATATTTATATAATGATACTACGCAAAAAGATAAAGTTAAAAGTAAAGATGATAAATTATCTAAACCACCTATAAATATTATATATTTAAATTCAGATAAATATTATGAAATAATTTCTAAATTATTTAGTATTTATTTGATTTTATAATTTATTTAAGTTAGTGTTATTAATAATAACTTATTTGTAATATTTTAAAGTTTTCTTAAATTCTGCACTTATATCAATAATCATTGGTTTTGGATAATCAATCTTAATATCATTATATTTTGTATTCCAATTTAATATTATTTTATTATCTATGTCTTTTAATTCTGGAACATATTTTTTTATATATTCACATTCAGGATCATATGTCTCTGCTTGTCTCCATGGACTAAATACTCTAAAATATGGCTGTGAATCTGTTCCAGTTGAAGCTGACCATTGCCAACCACCATTATTATTTGCTGGATCGTAATCAACTAATTTTTGAGCAAAATACTTTTCTCCAATCATCCAATCACATCTCATTATTTTAACAAAAAAATTTGATACTATCATTCTACTTCTATTATGCATCCATCCTGTTAAATTCATTTGTCTCATTGCTGCATCTATTATTGGAATACCTGTATTTCCTTCTTTCCACTTTTTAATATAAGTTGGATTATTTTCCCATTTAATATCTTTATACTTTATTCTAAAAGGTGTTTTAATTACATCATGATGATACATAATTTGCATATAAAAATCTCGCCAATACATTTGTGTTATTAATTTATTTGAAAGAGGAAATGTATCTATTAATTTATGATATACTTCTCGAATTGACAATACATTAAATTTCATATATGCTGATAAATATGTTGTTCCATGTAAACTTGGAATTTCTCTGTCTTTGTTGTAATCTTTAAAATTTTTAATATTAGCTAATATTTTAAGAGCATTTTTACGTCCACCTCTTACTAATATATTTTTATTCTCTTCATAAAAATTATGTATATTATCTTTATATTCACATTTTAATTTAAAACTTTTACTGTTATAATTAGTATGATTATTTTTAATTGGTTCTTGTTTTTTAATTTTTAATCCTGCTCTATAAAATGGTGTAAAAACTGTATATAATCCACCATCTTGTTTTCTAACACCACTTACACCACATAAACTATAATCTTCAAATTTATAAAAATCTATTTTGTTTTTTTTACATAAACTTTCTATATTTTTTTCTCTTTTTTTTGCAAAAGGTGTATAATCTTGATTTATATATATTGCATTGATATCTATTTCTTTTATTATTTTTTTAAGAATACTTATATTGTCTCCATAAAAATAAAATAATTTTGATTTTTTCTTTCTTAATTCTTTATTTAATTCTTCTAAACATTCTATCATAAATTGAACACAATTATTAGATTTATAAGAATTTTCATCTGTTATTTGAGATGGATTAAATATAAATATTGGTAAAACTTTCTCTGATGATGTTAATGCTGTAATTAAACTTGTATTATCTTCTAATCTTAAATCTCGTGTAAATATAAATATTGATTGTTTATAAAGTTGTTGTGTCATATAATTAATATAATATAATTTATTTATTATTAAATAGTGTTTAATAATAAATTAAAAATAATAAATAAATAAAATTAATCATATAAGTCTAAATATATAGTATTTCTTTGTATTTCTAACTCATTTAAACTATTAAAACTTTTTATTTCTAAATTTTTAATAATTTTATTATTTATTTTATCATGTTTCCAATATTCATAGTATTTTTTATCTACAATTAAATCATATCTATTAACTTTATAATTATTATTATGTAATTCTAAAAATGATGATTTCTCTGGTGTTTCATAATTATCCTTTTTATGTTGGTAACATGTATGTGTTGAACCAATAAATGTAAATGGTTGTTTCATATATTCTAATATTTGTTTATCAGGATCATGACCTATACAAATTAATACATTACTATCTCTAATATGTTCTATGATTTTATCATTTAATTTATCTGGAAAAGGTGTGTTAATATAATAATTTATATTTTGTTTTGTATCTTCATTAAAATATTTTAAATAATTTGTTTCAGAAATTTTTTGTTTAAAATTATTATTATGCATTACTGTATTTAATTGCTCTAAAAAATTCTTTCTAAAAAATCTTTTTTCTAAAAAGCCTAACATGCCAAATTCTGATTTTGGTTGTGAATCTATGTAAATAAATTCTTTAATATCTTCATTAAGTAATACTGGTAGTATATCTAAACCTGCGCCTACATAAACTGCTTTTGTCATTAATAAAAATATATTATTTATTGTTTAATATATTATTAAATTAAATTTTGTTTCCATGTTTGTATTTCTCTATCATCTGTTCTCCAAATTCTATGAAATATAAAAGGATTAACAATATAATGTGCACCAATATTATCTAAATATTTCATAAAAATAATATCTTCCATGTTATTATATGCTTTAGTTAATTTATCATAATTTAACATATTGATTCTTTTAATTTCTTTAATACGAACTTGTGTAAAATATGATATTAAATCTTTGTATCTACACATATATCCACTAAAATCTATCTTATGTTCCCATTTATCTTTGTAAGTTGGAACTAAACTTAAAATTTCATTATAATTTTTTTTATAACTTTCATCTTCTTTCTGTGTATTAACAGGCCAATATTGACTACCTGAAACACTTTTGTATTTAAAAAATTCTTTTGGAATTGATAATAAAATATCATCATCGTCTATAAACATAATCTTATCTTTATTTTTACCTGTAAATTTTCTAAATATTTTATTTAAATGTTCAAATTGTGTCATTTCTTTTTCTATATCTACAAAAATTAAAATATATGAATTTGTGTAAATACTATGTAATCTTCTAACATATGCTGTTATAATATTTAATATATAATATTTTTCATCTATATTAAATTTATTATGAAAAGACATACTAATATAACATTTTCTAATATTATTAATCAAAAGACTTTCAAGTAATTGATATAACAATGTTATTTTATATTTTGTATCAATATGACATGCAGTCCAGGTAGTAATTTTAATATTATTATTATTATTTTTAATCTTAAACATAGATTTAATCTTAAACATAGATTTAATCTTAAACATAGATCTAATATAATCCATTGATTAATAGTTATAATTATAATTATTTATAAGTATTATTTTAATTCAATTTTTATTATTTAAAAATATAATAAATTATATATAACTTATAAATGCCTGTTCATCACATTGAAAATTCTAAAACTCTTCAAGATTTAATTTATATTAATGATTTAGTTGTTATTGATTTTTCTGCTACTTGGTGTGAACCATGTAAAAAAATATCTCCAGCTTATGAAAAATTAGCTAATACTTTTACAAACTGGGTTTTCACAAAAGTAGATGTTGATATAGTTCCAGATTGTGCAGAAAATTATCAAGTTACAGCTATGCCTACTTTTGTTTTTATTAAAAATGGTTCTGTTGTTGGACGTGTTGTTGGTGCTGATATAAATAAAGTAATTGAAATGTTACAAAAATAATGCTAATATTTATATTTTACTCTTATTTTTTATTATTTATACATAATAAAAATTGATAATACAATACTTTAATAATTAATAATATATTAATAATTATTAAAAATGGCTAATAAATATATCTATAATATTGATGACCAAATATTAAATGAACTTGCAGATGATATTTATAAATTATATAATATGCCCGACATTGTTAATTATGTTCATAATGGTAGACCTATACCAACAAAATATGAGAGAATATTAGAACGTAATATATCAAGTATTTATTCTAACATTGATGGTTATATATCACTACAAAAACTCTTATCTAATACATTAAAATACTGTTTTACAAAACCAACAAATAAAAATACACAAGAAACAAAACAACTAAAAGAAACTATAATGAGAATTAAAATTAGTATTAATCAACTTAAACAAATTTCATCTGATTCACCTGAAATATTAATTAAAGAAAATGAAATTAATATGATTAATAAAAAAATAGAAGAATCTAATAATACAATTGAAAATAATAATATTATTAAAAATAAATATGTAAATATAGCAGAAGCATCGTATAATATTCTATTACGAAAAGATAATTTTCCTAAATATTTTTATATTAATATTTGTAATAAATTAGGTGTTCGAATTAATTTTGAAGAACATTTTATTAGAGATTATAACAATGAACGTATAAGTGTTAAAAATGGTGTAATTAAAAAAGAATTTACAAATGATATAGATAAAGAAGATGCTATGATATATAAACAACAATATAAAAAAAAATCTATGTATGTTCCTCCTTGTTTTAGAAAAGAAGAAGATAAACATAAAGAAACTATAAAGGAGGAAAATAAAGAAGAAAATATTTTAGAATCTTACGATTCTAGTAAAGAAATAAATAAAGAAGATATTTCAATAATACCTGTTATTTCTAAACCTAATAAAGTATTAGGAACATGGGCAAAAAAACCTAATATTATTTCAGATAATAATAATAATAACGATGATAATAACGATGTAAATATTAGTCAATCTCAAACTATCTCTTTATGTAATCCTCTTAATAATAATAACAGTGACGACGATGATGATTGGTCTAAATATTAATATTTTTTTATAAAGTAAATTTTATTTTACCTAATTTAATTCCTTCACATGATTTATAAATTTTATTAAAATATACTGAATAACTTGTAATTATTATTCCCTTTTCTTCTTTGTCTATTAATTTATACTTAAGTTTCTTTTCTAAACTATTTGTTTTTACATGTATAGGAATAAATATATATTCTATTTTTTTTAATTCCTCCAAGTCATCTAAGTTATCTATATTTGTTAAACTAATATCTAATATTTTTAATTCTGATAACGACTGTAATTCATGTAAATCATCTATGTGATTTCCTGATAAAAATAATTTCTCTAAATTTAAACATCTATCTAAATAATTTAAATTTTTAATTTTATTACAAGATATATTTAATGATTTTAATTTAAATAAGTATTGTAAAATTGATAAATCAGTTATTAAATTATTCTCTAAGTTCAATGTCTCTAAACCTCTAAATTCATATAAAAAACTAATATCAGACATATTCTGATTTGATAAATCTAATCCAAGTATTGAAGTTTTGTTTGGAAAATATAATAACTCTTTTAAGTCGTTAAAATATAACGTTCGTTTTAACTTTATTGTTGTGTTTATCATTAATACATTAACAGAATCATCAAATAAAGTTGGCATTGCATAATCTTCGTAAATTGCTATTATGTAGTTTGGTTTTAACAAATTATTTGAAAAATAATTAATTAGACAACTCATACTTATACTATAAATAAAAATAAATAAAATATATTTTTATAGTTTACTTAAAATTTATATTCAAAAAACTATTCTGGTTTTTGAATATAATATTTAAAAAAATACCTCTACAGGGAATCGAACCCTGATGACAAGCTTAGAAGGCTTGCATGTTATCCATTACATCATAGAGGCATATGCCAATACTCAGAATCGAACTGAGGTTAAGAGTTTATGAGGCTCGTGTGTTACCACTACACTATATTGGCAGAATGGTGGATGCAGGATTCGAACCTACGAAGCAATAATGCAGTGGATCTTGAGTCCACCCCCTTTGACCGCTCGGGAAACCCACCAAAAATATTTATTTATATTTTTGTTAGGAATAATATTTAAATACCTCTACAGGGAATCGAACCCTGATGACAAGCTTAGAAGGCTTGCATGTTATCCATTACATCATAGAGGCAAATGGTAGCTACAGGAATCGAACCTGCTAAGCATAATGCAGAGGTTCTTAAGACCTCCCCCGTTTCCAACTGGGTCAACTACCAAAAATATTTATTTATATTTTTGTTAGTATTTTTGTTAGTATTTTTGTTAGTATGGTCCTAGTGGGGCTCGAACCCACGACCTCTGCGTTATAAGCACAGCGCTCTAACCTACTGAGCTATAGGACCAACATATTAATAATTATATAATTAATATTTTAGTTAATTACTTCACATACAATATATATAATTATTTATTTAAGTATGTTTATTAATAAAAATAATAAATATTTGAAAAAAAAGTTTAAAAAAATCAAGAGATAAAATATATATTTATCTATATAAACTTATATTTTTATGACTAGGCATTAATTTAAAAATTATTTTTAAACTTAATACTAACTCATAAAATATAAGTTTAGAAAGCTTTTCTACGTTATTAAAAATATTACTAATTGCTTAATAATATAATTAATAATCGGTAAATTAATAAATATATTTTTATTTATATTTAATAATTTGTGTAGAAAAGTTAATATATATTGTAACAAAAGTTAGCAATATATATGAAGATTGTGTATTATTACACAATATATTCAAAATCTTAATTAACTAAATTAATACCACATAAAAATCCGTATATATAATCCGCAAAAACAGCTACTATAAACCCCTTAATAGAACCCATAAACCCCTTAATAGAACCCAAAAATTCCCTGCAAATACCACTCCAATTAATAGCAATAATATGCTATAAGGTTGATAATTATAATATTATATTATATTTATTATATAATCAAATTATTTTTTTGTTCATAAATTGTTATTTTCCCTTAAGATATCTATGTGTAATACATATTATATAAAATTATATAAAATTATATAAAAATATACATATTAAATTAATACTAATAATATTAATATTAACACATATAAGTTAAATTAATTTAATTATATCTAATGCA
>Ga0194133_10009996_pt1 | contig 10756 bp, 2 predicted proteins | sample TA2KigOf40mmetaG_FD_155448 | JGI IMG/M metagenome (GOLD analysis project Ga0194133, IMG submission 155448) | Freshwater microbial communities from Lake Tanganyika, Tanzania - TA2015055 Kigoma Offshore 40m | ecosystem: Environmental > Aquatic > Freshwater > Lake | place: Tanzania: Lake Tanganyika...
TGGAATTGAACTTGAACTTGAACTTGGACTTGGATAACCAACAAAAATATAATAATTTCCATTATAAACTACATTTTTAAGAATATTACCAGTACCACTTGCATAGGTACCTATACTATTACCATATTTATCAAACAAATAACAATTACCAGAAGTATCACTTCCTACAATCCATTGTGTACCATCCCAATACACAAAGTTATATTGACTAAAACTACCAGTAGCTATTTTAGTCCAATTAATACCATCATATGATTTATATAAAAAGGATTGATTATTAAGGTTTCCTCTACCAGCAGATAACCAAATAATACCATTCCAAGCTATTCCCGAACAATTTGTATCAAAAAATGTTGAACCAAGACCTTTCCAATTAAAACCATCCATTGAATAAGCCAAAGTATTCGGAGCACTACCTCCTGCTATAATTGGTTGTTGTATGTACACATAACTTTTATTTGCGGACCAAGAAATATCATTTGTAGTTGCTAATAAATTATTGTTTATATTTCTGATTGTCCATTTTTGTCCATCTGTGGATGTTGCTAAAATTGATGTACTATTAGATGATCCAGATGCCCAAAATAAACCATTTGTAAATGTAATTGTATTACCAGATGAACTAAATATTGTTGTAGAATTATCGAGACCAGTCCAATTTTGACCATTGCTAGAAGTAGCAATAGTATACGCATCACCTGAATTTCGTGTACTTCCCACAGCTACCCATATATTGTCACCATATGCAACTCCATAACCAATATTAAATAAAGTTGAAGTTAATACATTCCAGTTAGTTCCATCATCAGAATATGCAATTCCATCATTCGCATTAGCATGTTTTCCAACTGCAACCAGTAAAGAACCATTCGTTGCTATACCATAACAATTATTATAAAATATATTATTATTATTAGGCATAGAAACACTCCAATTAGTCAAATTATCTGAATATACTATCAGATTATTTTCATTAGCATTTAAAGGATTTCCACAAGCATACCAGACTGATTTAAAATATACAACTTGATAACATGTTCCTAATCTAGATCCTCCAGTATATGTCCAATTAATGCCGTTTCTTAAGTACGCTGCAAAACCAGAGTTATTATCACTATATTTACCACAATTAAACCAAGTATTATTAGCCCAAAGAATATAATTAGAATTTATTTGTACAGATACTTTACTCCAATTAATACCATCAACTGAACTTGCAACATATCCATTACCTCCAGCAAGAATTGTAGAACCATTAGTTGCAAGACAATTTACTGATAAATTATTAAAAATAGCAGATAGATTATTGAAAGTGGATGTCCAACTATTTATATCTGTTGAATAAAGAATCGAGTAATTAGTTGATGTTGCATTTGCTAAAAAAAACGTGCTATTGTAATTAATAATACTTGTTGAACTGCCTAAAACATTACCACTGGGTTGTTGAATACCTGTCCAAGCTATACCATCGTAAGAGTATGCTAAAGATGCAGTTGTACCAGAACCACCTGCAATCCACATATTTCCATTCCAAGTAATACTATTACCAGATGTAGTAAATGGTCCAACAATACCAGTCCAAGAAATACCATCATAAGAATATGCAATTGTATTAGTTCCTTGTCCAACTGCAACCCACATACTCCCATTCCAAGCAACTTCATTTCCTGATGTAGTAAATGGTCCTGTAATACCTATCCAATTAGTTCCATTATAAGAATATGCAATAGTAAAAGTCCCTTGACCTACTGCAACCCACATTGTACCGTTCCAAGCAATACCATTACCTGATGTTGTAAATGGTAAAGAATTGCCATTCCAAGTAATTCCATCATTTGATATTGCATATGGAGAATTAATAGAAGTACCTTTACCAACTGCTATAAATATATTATTACCATATGCAATTGAATTATATTGATTCGATATTAATGATGATACCCAAGTAAAACCATCATAAGAATAACCTAAAGAAATTGTACCAGTTGTTGTCAATGATAGTGTTGCTGCAACTATCCATTTATTTTGTGCCCAAATAATATCATTGACCTGTGTAAATAAAGAATTATAAATAGGATTCCAATTAATTCCATCATATGAAAATGCTAAAGAAGCTCCAGTTACTAAAGTAGTACTTACACCACCAGCTAACCACATTTTACCATTAAAAGCAACTGCATTACAAGTTGTGAAATAATTATATTCAATACCAGTCCAAGTTGTTCCATTAGTTGAATAAACCATTGGATAAATACCATTACCTGCTGCAACAGTTAAATTTCTTGGAAACGTTATTGTATTTTGTCTTAAATTATTAAAAGCAATACCACCAATACCGATACATAAATTAGATAAATCTTTTTGTTGCCAACCCAAGCCCGTAGTGGAATAAAATATTGCAGCTTTAGTTTGAGAATTTTGAGAAATACTGTATCCAATAAACCACATATCTCCATTCCAAAGAATATCTGCATAACCAGACGTAACAGCACCACTATTTGATGTTAGCCAATTAATACCATCATAAGAATAATTTATAGCTGAATAACCAGTACCACTACCTTCACCAACACCAATCCAAATATTTCCATTCCATGCAATACTTTGAAAAGTACTTACTAATGTTGTATTTTGTGGCGTCCAATTAATTCCATCATATGAAAATGCAAAATTATTTGTACCAGAACCAACTGTAATCCACATAGAACCATTCCAAGCAATATTTTGAGGTGTATAATTAGCAATATTTATAGCTATCCAAGTAATACCATCATAAGAGTAAGCAATATTATTACTACCAGAACCAACAACAATCCACATATTTCCATTCCAAGCCACATTATTAATATATGTTGAAACACCTCCTAATATATTTTTTCCTAAACCTGTCCAATTGATACCATCATAAGAATAAGCAATATCATTAATAGTTCCAGAACCAGTAGCAACCCACATATATCCATTCCATGCTATACCATAACCATATACCGAAATTATTGAATTGCCAATACCTATCCATTTAATGCCATCATAAGAATAAGCAATCGTATTTGTTCTTTCTCCAACAGCTACCCACATTATACCATTCCAAACCACTCCATTGCCTTGTTCACTAAATATAGTATTACCTAATCCATTCCAATTTAAACCATCATTAGAATACATTATTGTATTTGTTCCACTACAGACAGCAACATATCTATTGGGAACACTTGGACCAAAAGTATAAACTTGTTGATTAGTGGGCTGATTATCTAACATTGGTATAATATCAGAAGTTTTAATTGTAACTGGATTTTTATAATTAATACTATTTTTCTTGGATGTATTTCCAAAAGACGATTGATTAATTGTATCTGATTTTATATTAAAATTGCCTTGTACACTAAAATCACTACTACAAATTAAATTATTTCCATTAGTGCTTAAAATAGGTCCATCTGTAAATTCTATTGATAGAATATTGGTTTGTGGTTGTTCATCCCAATCATTTGGTAAACTAAGTACGGGTATTGGTTGATCATTAAATACTAAATAATCTGGATGAGCAAAATTACCTAATTGAAGTGTATTAGTTACAGGTTCACTTGTTGTACCATTGGTTACTGTATTATTTAAAATTGAAAATCCATTTAATTGTAAGTCTTCTGACAATATTCCGTTAAAATTTCCAGTAGGACCAATAGGACCTGTGGGACCAGCAGTACCTGATGCTAAATAACCAAATGATATATTTGAAACAGATACAGGTCCTTGACTAAATGCAAAAGCACCTTTAAAACCAGTTATACCAAAGCTTTGTGTTGATTGTTTCAATACTGTTCCATTAACATACCAAATTATAGTATTTCCATTTATCATTGATATTGTATAAATATCACCATTTGTGTGTTGATGACTAAGTGAAGCATCTTCAGCACCAACAAATAAACCAGTGTATACGTTTACCACACTAGTATTTTTTTGAAAATTAAAATTTGGTTGCAATATTCCTGGTGTAGCTGTATTTCCTAAAATATTATAAAGATATCCATAATTACCTGCACTAGTAATATTCATTTGATTAACTCTAAAAGTCAAAAATACTCCATTGTTGTATGATTCAATAGTAGATATACCACCAGTTCCTCCATAAAAATAATTAGGACCAATAATACTATTATATGAATTAATAGTTGTTCCATTGTTTATTTGTACTTGTGCAGGTATTAGAGTAAAAAGTGCAGGACCTGTATAACCTGTAGGACCTGTAGAACCAGTATAACCAATTCCACTAGCACCTGTAGCACCAGTAAAACCAAATCCTGTAGGACCAGTTACACCTGTTGCACCTTGAGGTCCTTGTGGTCCTTGTGGTCCTTGTGGTCCTTGTGGTCCTTGTGGTCCTATTGCACCTGCTGGAACATAATATGGATTTAATACCATACCTGTATTTCCGAATAATCCTGTTGTACCACCTATTGTACAATAATATTCTGTTTTTGGTACATTTGTCCAAGAAGTACCAGTTATACCTTTATTACCAAAAGAAGATAAAGTGGAAAATATATATGCATTTATACCAGAAACACCATCATATAAAAGTTGTACATTAAAACCAGAATCACCATTAGGAGGTAGAGTTGAGAATAGTGAAGTTGTATTATTTTCAATTTTAAAAATACCAGATGCACCAGTTTGAGTTGTTAAAATTAGACCATAATCAATACTAGTTATATTAGCAGGATCTTTAGTTATCGGAACATAACCAATTGTCATATTTAGATTATTATTTACTGTTTGAAATGTAGAATTTATTAATGAAGAAGTAATATAGACTTGTTGTGTATGTGTTCCTGTAGTTCCTGTAGTTCCTGTAAAACTTAATATATAATCACCACCAGTATTACCATAACCTGTCATACCAGCACCAATTTTCCATTCATTATCTCTAGAGAGTGTAATACCTGGAATACCTTGAGGACCAGTATAACCTGTAGGACCTATTATACCTGTAGGTCCTGTTGCTCCTGTAACACCTATTGCACCAGTTGCTCCAGTTGCTCCAGTATAACCTGTTGAACCAGTAGGTCCCGTAACACCTGTTGCTCCTGTAGAACCAGAACCAGTTGGACCTATTGAACCAGTAGGTCCCGTAACACCTGTTGGACCTGATGGACCAGTTGAACCTGTTCTTCCAGTAGCACCTGTAGAACCTGTAGGACCGCTTATAGTTGAAGAAATTGTGTAGGTTTTTCCGGTTTTCCAATTTCCAAAAGAATAAATTGGTGTGGTAACATTTACTTCATAATCTAAACTTAAATTCAGACTACTAGATAAAATTTTATAAAATGCATTAGTACCAGAATTATCTTGTTCAATAATTTGTAAATAAGGGGTTTGTCCAGCAGTTATAATTTGAGAAATAGTGTTCCAAAAAGAAGAACTATTTTGATTACCAACTGCCATTGAATCAAATTTAAAACCTGTAGTACCTAATAAAGATGTATTATTTGTGGAAAAAAAAGTTCCAGATACACCTTCCAAACCAGTATTTCCACTAAAAATATAACTTAAAGTAAATGCATTATTTTGACCTTGAGCACCTGTAGGTCCAACTGGACCTGTTGAACCTGTAGGACCAGTTCTTCCTGTTGCACCGGTATTTCCTGTAGGACCAATTGGACCTATAGCACCTTGTGGTCCAACTGCTCCTGCAGGAACATAATAAGGATTAATTGCTGTTCCAGTACTTCCCCCTGTTGTTCCTCCTATTGTACAATAATATTCTGTTTTTGGTACATTTGTCCAATTAGTTCCAGTTATACCATTATTTCCAAAAGTAGATGATGATGAAAATACATAACCATTAATTCCAGTAACACCATCATATAAAAATTGTACATTAAAACCTGATGCTCCATTAGAAGGAAGAGAAGAAAATGGAATTGTCGAACCATTATCAAGTTTGTAAATACCTGTAGTGCCGATGCTAGTTAATAAGAAACCATATTTAATGCTAGTTATATCTGCCGGATTACTAGTATAGGGTACATATCCAATAGTCATGTTAAGATTATTACCAGTTCTTATAAATGTAGAATTTATTAATGAAGAAGTTAAATAAACTTGTTTTGTATGTGAACCAGTTGTTCCTGAACTACCCGTAAAAGTTAAATAATAATCATTCCCAATTAAATAACCAGTCATACCTGTTCCGACATTCCATTCATTATTTCTAGAAAGTGTAATACCAGGAATACCTTGAGGACCAGTACTTCCAGTAGGACCGGTATAGCCTGTAGGACCTGTACTTCCAGTAGGACCAGTGTAACCAGTGTAACCTGTAGGACCAGTTCTTCCAGTAGTGCCGGTAGCTCCTGTAGGACCAACTGGACCTGTTGAACCTGTAGGACCAGTTCTTCCAGTAGCACCAGTGGTTCCTGTAGGACCTATAGAACCTGTTGGGCCTTGTGGTCCTATTGGACCAGTAGGAACATAATATGGATTTTTTGCTGTTCCTGTGCTTCCTCCTGTTGTTCCTCCTATTGTACAATAATATTCTGAATTAACTACATTAGTCCAATTAGTCCCAGTTATACCATTACTTCCAAAAGATGGTGAAGCTGAAAATACGTAACCTTTAATTCCAGTAACACCATCATATAAAAATTGTACATTAAAACCTGATGTTCCATTAGAAGGAAGAGAAGAAAAAATAGATGTTGTATAATTATCAATTTTATAAATACCAGGAGTACCTGAACTAGTTAATAAAAATCCATATTGAATATTTTTTATATCTGCAGGATCTTTTGTTATTGGTACATAACCAATGGTCATATTAAGATTATTACCAGTTCTTATAAATGTAGAATTTATTAATGAAGAAGTTAAATAAACTTGATTTGTATGAGAACCAGTTGTTCCTGAACTACCTGTAAAGGTCAAATAATAATCATTGCCAATTGAATATCCTGTCATACCAATTCCTACATTCCATTCATTATTTCTAGAAAGTGTAATTCCAGGAATACCTTGAGGACCAGTACTTCCAGTAGGACCAGTATAGCCTGTAGGACCTGTATTACCAGTAGGACCAATAGAACCTGTAGCGCCTGTAGGACCAATAGGGCCAATTGTACCTGCTGGAATATAATATGGATTTATTGAAGAACCAGTGTTACCACCAATTGTACAATAATATTCAGTACCAGTAATTCCGAACCAACTTGTACCAGTTAATCCATATGATGAACTTGAAGAAAATACATATGCATTAATACCAGATGCACCATCATATATAAGTTGAACATTGAAACCACTATTACCTGAAGGAGTTATAGCAAAAGAACCTGTATTACCATAAGTAATTTTATAAATATTATTATTAAATATTTGTAATCCATAACTTATATTATTAATATTGCTAGGATCTTTAGTTATTGGGACATAACCAATTGACATATTTATATTACTGCCTGTTTTGGTAAATCCAGAATTAATTAATGAAGGTGTTTTATAAACTTGTTGAGTATGACTAGCAGTAGGTCCAGGAGTACCTGTAAAGGTCAAAATATAATTTTCGTTAGCATCATAATATCCTGTCATACCAGCACCAATATTCCATTCATTTTGTCCAGCAATTGTTATACCAGCATCACCCTTAGGACCAGTACTTCCGGTTGGACCTATTCTACCTTGTAAACCTGCTCTTCCTCTATCACCAGTTGAACCAGTAGCACCTGTAGGACCAGTTCTACCAGTAGCACCTGTAATACCTCCTGATATATTACCATTAATTGTTCCTGAAACGACTAAATTTCCAACTATATTAAATGAACCAGATGTTAAAATTGTATAATTAGGACCAGTTGCACCTATGACAGCATTACCAATATGTAATGAGTTTGGACCGACAAAAACATCTCTCCACACGTTTCCTGGTTCACCCAAAGAATATTTATCGTTGGAAATTGGTACTATATTTTTTGTTTCTAAATTTTTACATAATTTGCAAGTTTTTCCACTAGTATAACATAATTCACATTTATTTTCTTTTTGTGTTTTAACATAACTAGAAGAACTAGAAGAACTAGAAGAACTAGAAGAACTGGAAGAACTAGAAGAACTGGAACTTTTGGTACTACTTGAACGCCTATGCGATTTTTTTTTGGTTTTTGATGATGTACTATAAGTGCTATCATTTTTTTTATGTTTAGAAGATTTTGATGAATTACTACTTTTAGAAGAACTACTTTTTTTAGATGAACTTTTGTGTTTTCGTTTGTGTGATTTTTTTGTTGTGCTACTTTCGCTACTTTTGTAGGTACTTTCAGTTAAACTTTTTAAATCACTTTTCTTTAATTTAGTATCTTCTTTGTTTTCATTTTTCTTCAAAATATTCATTAGGTTAATTTGTTTTTCTTTTTGAGGATTTAAGATATCCACTAATTTTTTTTTTTCTAATGAACTATCTGAATTTTGCATTATCAATTATATATTAAATATTATATAAAAAAAATACATAATATTTTTATTCATTAAACAAATACGTATATTTATAAATATTTTATTTTTGCAATTGAATAAGTATAAGGACCATTTCCTAATAATTCATAATCTTTTTTATTTCGTTCAATTTTCAAAGTTTGTCTTGAAGAATGTACCAACCAATAAAAACTACCATTTGAATTTTCAGATGTTAAAGTATTATAGACCAATAATCCAGTTATACTAATTGATTTAATTATAAAAAATTAATAACTAAACAAATTTTCATTATAAATATTAACTTCTAAATACCATCCTTCATTTTGGATAAAATCCCGTAGTTTATTTTTTAATTCATTTAAAATTTGTTTTTCTTTTATAGTTAATTCAATATCATAAGTTTCATCAATATTTAATTTTATTCTATAAATACCATCTTCAAAAAAATTATCATTAAACCATTTACTTTTTTGAAGTCTTTCTTTTAATTGAATACTATTTACAACTTTAATTTGCAATTCATTATTATCTTTTACTTTAACAAAGTCGCAAACTTGATAATTTAATTTATTACAAATTTCTTTTATTGAACTTTTAATATAATCTTTATCACTTTCTGGTTTAATTATTAAATAATATTCAAGTGAACGAAAATATTTAGAATCATAAGTAGTAGATATACTATTTTTATTATACCAACCATAACTTTCTATCATTTCTGGCATAATATTTAATATTTTATTTAATAAATTGTTTTCTTTGTCGTTCAATTTAATATCAATATCTTCTGTTATTTTTTTTGTATAACTTTTATAATCATCAATCCATATTTTTCTATTATCTTTGTAATAATTACTTTCTGTCAATCTTTTATCACCACAAGTTAAATTAGTTAATATTATATATCTTTCATTAGTATCTTTGTTTCTTTTAATATTTAAGAATATTGAATTATTTTTTAAATTTTTTAATATATCTATTGTTGCAAATTTATCTGAAAGCAATAAAATATATTTAATAGTATGTTCATTAAAAATACCCATAATGTATATATTACAAAAATAATTTTTATATGATTTTTAAAAAAATTGAAATACTATTTAAAAATATAATCTTACTATTAATAATACTCACAATGTTCAAAACCTTTACATATTCTATTTCTCGAAAATTTTCGAAATATAATAAAGCAAATGCTTTAATGAAAATACCAGAAAATACTATTAAAACTATTACTTTACCTATTCTAGATAAAAATGAAGGATTAAGAGATTATTTAACAAAAATTTATAAAAAAACTGGTGAAGGATTCTTAACTACTTTGACTATAGGTTCTATGACTACATTACTTTATACAGCATCACCAGTTTTAGGAATAGGCTCAACATTAGCAAGTATTCCTTTTAGTTTTTATTCAATATATAAAATTGGCAAGTTAGAAACAAAAACTATTATACAAGATGATAAAATTAAAGAAATAGAAAATGAAGAAAAAAATAAATGGTATAATTATTTTTCAATTTCGAATGGAATATTAATTTCCCCAGCAATACTTTATAGTTTGACTATTAGTCCTGTAGTTTTACCAATAACTTTGGTTTGTACAGGTGGAGTTTTTGGTGCATCTACTTATTATGCTTTAAACAAAAAAGATTTATCTTTAATAAAATATCATGGACCATTAGTAGGTTGTTTAGGTGGTTTAATTGCAACTGGTTTTGGTAATTTAGCATTAATGTTTTTAGGTTATCATCAATTAGCCAACACTATTAGTTTAGGAACTGCTGTAGTTGGAACTGCCGTTTTTAGTGGTTTAATTGCTGTTGAAACTCAAATGGCTATAAAATCATTCGGAGAACAAAAATTAGATTCAACTGGAACAGCATTAGCATTACTTTTAGATGTTACTAATCTATTTTTAGATTTACTTAAAATTATAGGAGAAATTACAAAAAGTATTAATGGAGATAATAATTAATATAATTTTTTTTATAATATTTAATAAAATAATTATATAATTATATATATTTATATACAATCGTACTATTCAAAAATAAAAAAAAGTAGACTTTTCAAAATACGACCTCTGCAACCACCATATTACAAACTCCTCATCGACTGAATCAGAGTTGTGAAACATTGCAAGATTTCAAGTAGACAGAAGTGTTCGTTGTAGTCTATATGAATAAATAAGTTCTTCAGACTATTTATTTTTTAAATTTTTTATTAAATATTTATTCTACAGGTTGGACAAGTTCTATTCTTATAAAGCCAGTCAGTTATA
>Ga0194133_10009997_pt1 | contig 10756 bp, 10 predicted proteins | sample TA2KigOf40mmetaG_FD_155448 | JGI IMG/M metagenome (GOLD analysis project Ga0194133, IMG submission 155448) | Freshwater microbial communities from Lake Tanganyika, Tanzania - TA2015055 Kigoma Offshore 40m | ecosystem: Environmental > Aquatic > Freshwater > Lake | place: Tanzania: Lake...
TTCTCAAGCAAGAAACAGTTAGATTTTCGAATTCCATCCGAGGCCCCCACTTCTATAAATATTCCTTTTTTGCCATGAAGATAAGAGATAAGAACATCTTGAAAATCTGCAGAATACTGAGATTTCAAATATTTTAGACTGTATCTGCCAAAAGACCATTTACCATAAGGGACCTCGGTTGTGTAAAGTAAGCGCTCGAAAATTCTCGATTCTTTTGAGTGTCCATATCCAGAATACAATGCTTTAAAAAATAAAATTACAAAGGCTCTTTTTTCTGTCTTGGGAGTGATTACAAACTCTCGGTATATTTCCATAAATTTCAAAATACGCATACGCTAGGATAACCGAAGTGGAGTAGATGTTAGACTTCATATAGGGAATAAGCCTAAAGAAAAATGGATGAGTTGCTTTGTGATATATTTAAGTTTATTTCAATTTTCTATTTGAGCTTTCTACAATTTCCGTAGCGAACAAAATTAGAATCGCTAGGTTTCTTAAAAAAGCTAATGAAATTCCTGAAAATGTTAATACCTTTTGGTCTGATCTTGCAGGTGCAGCTCAACTTAGAATTAGTAGTTACAGCACTGCTTTGAACTTTTTATTATTAAAATATTTCATAAAAAAGATAAATAAAATACCAAAAACCAATTATTTAATGTCACAAACCCAAGAAGGACAATTTTACATATCAATCCCAGTGTTTCGATTATTTCATCAATGGTAGGAAGAACCAACTAGAACTCACTTTTTGCAGCTGAGTCGCAAATTGACAGATAAGAAAGAATTAGAGCTGTTTTATGCTTTACGAACACTACATAATTATGGAATTCTAGAAAGTGCAGTAGCCTTTTTTCTTGAAAATAGGATTGAAGTAACATTTGTAAATTTACGCCATTTCTTTTATAGTCAACAAATAATTGATTTACTTAGAATCTCAGGGAGAAAGTTAAATATTCTGGAGATCGGGGGGGGGAATTTGCAAATTATTTTAAGGCTTAGACTTAAATCTATATTTAATTCATATACAGTTATTGATATTCCAAAATTTTTGGTTCTTAATGCATTCTGCACTTCTGAATTTTTTAGGTCTATTAGACTAAGTTTTCCAAAAAAGTATGAACTGATTAATTCTGAAAATTCTAATTTGTTTATTTCGTCGGGGGAATATTCCGATTTCTTTGAGACCAACAAAGACTTATATTTTGATTTAGTATTAAATACGCAGAGTTTTATGGAAATGAGCAATTACACTGTAAGCGACTATTTCAATTTAATTTACGAAAGAGCCAATACAAATTGCATATTTTTCAATCAAACTTCAGACAATATTCAATGCCTCAGATAGATGGGAAATTAGAAGAGAATAATCCCAGAAATTATCCATTTAGAATTGAAGATAGAGTTCTTTTTGCCGGCGACGACCCTTTTACATCTTTTATTTCGAGATACCTGAATTATAAACCATCGAGAGAAACATATACAACGATTAGATATATTAATTATGTAGACAGATCTGAATTTGACCGAGAATCTCTCCACAGAGATTAATTAAATATAGGGTTAAGATTTTTCTTATGTTATAGTAATCGGATGTTCAGAAATCTTGACAAAATTGGGTATGAGCAATACTTGAAAAATTATCCATTTAATAAGAGTTTAAACATAGAGGTATCCGAATATTTGGATAAACACCAACTTAAATCAATTTCACAAAAGGTCAAAAGTGATACTTGGAGCACTGTGAGTCCCTCATACACGGACCCCTATCAGGTAGAGCTCGATGATTTGATTCGACTGCATTATTTAGCGACTTCAAGAAAAGTAACAACAATTTTAGAGTTTGGAGTTGGGGTATCTACTTTTGTTCTAAATCATGCACTAGTGGAAAATGAGAAACGATATAGTAGTTTTGTTTCTTCAAATCTGAGAAGATCTAATTCTTTTCAGTTACATTCTGTAGATAGTCATAGGAAGTGGATAAAACATGTTGGCAGAAATTATGACTTACAAAATACGAAGTTATATAAATCGAATTGTAGAATGGGTGCTTTTCGGGGACAGATCTGCACCTATTATGACAAAATTCCAAATATCTGCCCAGATCTAATTTACTTAGATGGCCCACATCAGTTTTCAATTCGCGGGAGAGGAGTTAGGGGAATTTCCACCAAACATTTAGACCGAGTTCCAATGGCTGCAGATATTCTTGGAATTGAATGGTTTTTACTACCCGGTACTTTAATTATTGTTGATGGAAGAACAACCAACGCTCGTTTTTTAAAACAAAATTTAAAGAGAAATTGGAGATATACTGAAAATTCAAATTTTGACCAGCAATTCTTAGAATTAATTGAGCCCCCTTTAGGCACCCTAAATAAGAGACAATTACTTTTTTCGCAGGTGAGTACAACTAGAATATTACGAAATAAGTAGTGTTTTTCTAACTAAAGCATTAATTCTTTGACTATAGGTACCCTCAAGTTTTGGCAGGAGTTTTTCCATCAAAGCAAAATTTAACGGGCTTTGAGAGGGAAATTTTTGCAGTAAAGTTTTTTTAAGATTTTCAATTTCATGAATAATAGTTATGGGATTGTGACTTTTTATAATATCAAAATGTTCATACTTCCACATTATTCTTGGCGTTCTCCTATTTTTCCTGTCACCCGGTAAGTAAATTATTGCTGGAACATCAGAAAGTAAAACTTCAAGAAGTAATGAAGTTGGTAGGGTTATAACCCCACTAAATTCATACAGATTTAGCGCTTTCGATGTGTCAATTTCAATTTTACCAAGTTTGGATTTACTTTCAAATATGCGCTTTGATTTCATTTGTGATAACGGGTGTGGCCTATAAACTAACCTGTCAAAATGAGTCTTTGGCAGTATTTCAATTAGTTGTAACACGTCCGAGATTTCATCATAATTGTTTCTTTGGCCTATAAATAGTAATTTTCTGGGTCTGGTTTTATATGGCTCTGGGCGGCAATGACTCGAATATTGTTTATAAGCTAAATCAGCTGTGGTTGAACCGATGACATGAGTTTTGCTTTGATCAAAGCCACTTATGCGTTTCAGTTGCGCAACCTGCTGCTCGTTCCATGCGCCTACTACATCAAACTTACCCGAAACCAAATTTTTTGATGTCGGACCATCCCAATTTTCAATTAACATAACGTATTTTATTTTTGATAATTTCTTAAAAGTGTTTAGGAGAAAATGGATATTATCCCTTCCTGACGTTAAGAGAACTATCATATCAAAATTTGCAATCTCAATTAATTTAAGGAATTCTTTGCATTTTGGTAAACCTATTGATAAAAATGAGGACACTAACTTGTCTGGAATTCTAATAAAACCAATTGATGAAATCAACAATAAATAAATCAGATTGTTTTTACGAATGTGACTTAAGATTAACCCAAGCGTGCTCCTACTAGATAATTTATAATTACTAAATAAAATTACTTTTAAATGGATTCTAAACGAACTGTTTGAGTAAAAACTCTTAGAAATATTATAGGTAAACTTCAATTTTGCGCGCTTTTGAGTTTTTTTGCATGCAATCAATTCTCTGTATGTCTTGTCCAAAAAATTTTGTGAATCATGGATGGAAACATTTTCGATAAAAAAGTATTCAACTCTTGAGTCACTTAAGTTTTGTAAATTTAAATCTGCAATCTTTTTTGCCGAGCTAAAGTCACCACCGAGTACCAGTACTTTCTTCACATGGGGAAGTATACCCGAAATAGTTTTTCTACATGAATTGACAAATCATATTATTTTTCTAATTAATGATGCCTAAATTTAGTCTAAATGCATATTTGAGATTGGAATTGCAAAATATTTTATCGGTGAATTAAAATCGAAAAGATAATTTGAATACGGCTCGATTTCTTTAGTATTACAAATCAAGTGATAAATCTCATTAAATAACCTCTGTTCTGCACAACTTTTACTAAGATTTATTATTGGGAAAAATTTTTTCAAATCTTTAGAAAAGGAGAAATCATATATTTTCATCGTATCTAAATATCTCGGTGAGTGGCTTGAACCAATGAATATAACTGTATAGCCACAAGCCAGGCACTCAAGAGCTGCGGTAGTGCAATCTGAGATCACAAGATCTACTCCAGGTAGATCATTAACAACATATTTTTCGGTTGATTCAGATATCAAGAATTTGATGCCTTCTTCAGCAAACATATCAAAATATCTTTGCCGATTTTTTCCTTCACTTTGCTTTGGACCTGGATATCTCCTTACAATGATTTCAATATCTTTGAGATTAGCGGTTTTTAGTGCCACCTTGAGAAGTGCTTTAACCATAATTCTTAAATTTTCTTCAAAAATTTCATATATGTAACCTTCTAAATAAAGAATTTTTAACCGCGAAATATTATTGTCGAGTTTTTTATACTGAACTTCATTGAATAAATCCAGACCCTTGGATATTCTATAAGAGCCAAATATTCTCACTCTGCCGGTAAAATATTTGTGGTTTTTTTGAATTTCTTTTTTTTGTTGTTCGGACCAAACTAAAATTTCTGATATATCTTTGGGTATGGCTGGGTTTGAAGAAATATTGTCCCATGAGTCAGGCATTACATAGGTCTTGATCTTTAACTCCGTACAAGCATCCACAAAATCAAAAATCCTAGGATCCCTAAGGGTTGAAATACAGATTGCAGACTCAATATTTAGATTATTCAAAATTTTAAAAATTCTTTTTGAGTCGCCTTGACTTATTAATTCTTTTTTTCTCAGCGTAAAAATCAATTCTTCGGCAGATAGATACTTAGATCTTAGAGCTAATTTCCAATCTATTATTTTAAGAAATTTAAAAATCTGACGAAAAACAGAAGCGAGATTTTTAAAGGTTCGAATTTTGTAAGAACCAAATATTCTTGTTCTTAATATAATATTTAATGGTTTATTTCTTCTTTGAAAAAAATTTTGAAGATACAAATAATCTGTCAAATATTTTATATCTTTATGTGTCCAACTTGATGAATAAGAAATTAAATTTTGAAGTTTGGAAACTTTGGTCTCTATTTCTTCAGTTGTTAAAATCAAAAAATTCTTGCCAAATAATTGATTAAGCATTTGATAGTGAATTAAATTTTTTAATGATTTTTCATCACAAATATAAAGTAGCTTATGCTTCACAAACAAACACTAACATATTCAGTTGATAGAGAGGTTTATATAAAACTTAAACTTTACCAATTATTACGTATATTGATGGTATGCTTTATAATAGATTCTAGAATTATTTAACGAAAATTGGAGCAGTAGTGATTCCGTTGGTAACGTTAATTCCTGCTAGGGGTGGAAGTAAGGGAGTTATCCAAAAAAATTTACAAATAATCAATGGAAAGAATTTAGTTGAACGAGCCGCAATGGCTGCCCTTCAAATCGCTCAAAACAGAATAGTCATTTCATCTGATAGCTTAGAGATTTTGGATAGCGTCAAGCATTTAGATGTAGAAGTATGTCGTAGGAGTGACATTAATTCTCGAGACATTTCAACGACAGAAGAAGTCATTCAGGAAGTGATTTCTAGTCTAGATATATCCGAGGGAACAATGTGTTTAATCCAACCCACTAACCCTTTTATAGATATAAGCGGCTTGAGAAAGGCCATTTTTTTGGTTAATTCTAACCTAAATGTTGATTCAGCTTTTTCTGCAGTAGAAAAAAATTATTTCTTATGGAGACTTGAAGATTACTGGAAGCCAGTTGGACACGACCAGTATAAAAGACTCCCTAGGCAAAGCCAACCTCAAACAGTCGTTGAAACTGGATCATTCTATGTTTTTAAGATTAGTAAGTTTATTCAGGAGCCATCAAGATTTTGTGGAGTCACTGAACCAGTTCTAACTAATTATTTGTCAAGCTTTGATATTGACACATACGATGACCTAGAATTTTGCCAACAAATAGCAACTTATATTGAAAAATAATCAGAAAGCTTTCTTTAATTATTAGAACTTAAGTTAATTTTAAAGTTTATTCATAACTAGGTATTTGTTTCAATCGTTGAGCGTATTCTGATCTACCCAAACTCATCGATAATTTTAGGAGTTGATCTGTATTTATCCAACCCATGACCCAGGCAGCTTCTTCAGGAGATCCCACTAAGACTCCTTGGCGCTCTTGAATTGCGCTTATGTATTGAGAAGCTTGAAGTAAAGAGGAAGGCGATCCCATATCAAGCCAAACAGTACCCCGCGGTAAAATTTTTACACGTAACTTATCATCTTTCAAGTAGGACTTATTTAGATCTGTAATTTCTAACTCGCCACGTTTTGAAACTTTCAGTTCTTTAGCCCTGTCCGAGGCGCTTTCATCATATAGATATAACCCGGGAATTGCCCACTGCGATTTCGGCTGGGCGGGTTTTTCTTCAATTGATTTAACTATTCCGTTTTTTTGAAACTCTACGACGCCAAAATCAGTAGGATTTTGTACCTTATAGGCGAAAATTTGAGCACCCACATTTTGAAAATCAGCTTGTAAACTTCGCCCTAAGCCATATCCATGAAAAAGATTGTCACCCAAGATTAGGGTAGCAGAAGAACCACTAAGGAATTTTTGGCCAATAAGTAGTGATTCTGCAATTCCATTTGGATTGTCTTGAACTGCAAAACATAAATCTATGCCCCAATTTGAGGAGTTTTTGAATAATTCTTTGAAATTCTCTAATTGATTTGGACTAGTAATCAGTAGTATCTCTCTTACCCCAGATAGCATCAATGACGTAAGTGGATAATAAATTAACGGCTTATCATAAACTGGCATTAGCTGCTTACTTACAGCCGAAGAAGCAGGTCGTAATCGAGTTGCGGCACCTCCAGCTAGAATAATTCCCTTCATTTCAAATACCCCTTTTCTACTAAATATGAATTTAATGCTTCTTGCCATTTCCTTTGGGGTAACTTCAAACTTTTTGCTTTACAAGTGCATAACGAAGAATTTAGTGGCCTTCTTACCCCTGAAGAATTTTGTTCCTCTCCATTCTTGATCTCTATAGAAATATTAAGCTGAGAACAAATCTCAATTGCAAAATTAAACCAACTCGTAGACCCTTCATTACAGAGATGAAAAATACCACTACCATCTAAATTAACAAGTTCAAATATTTTCTTTGAAATGTCGACAGAATACGAAGGCGACATTATCAACTCATTGGTTATAATGAGTGACTCTTTCTTCTTTGCCATCAAAATTATTTTATCAACAAAATTCATACCTTTACTACTATTTCCATGAGAGCCAAATACACTTGATACTCTTGCTATCAAATTACTGCCTGAAATTGAAAGAATTGTATTTTCGGCAGCAGCTTTTGTTGCACCATAAACATTAATTGGGGAAACTGAATCTATTTCTTTGTAAGGGCTGCCCTTAAATCCATCGAAAACATAATCAGAAGATAAGAAAACGTATTTGGCTTTTATGGCTTCAGCCATCATCGCCAGATTACTTGAACCATGTGTGTTTATCATCCAGCTCTTAGCGATCTCCACTTCACATTTTTCAACTCTATGAAAAGCAGCTGCGTTAATAATTAAATCGGTTGGGTTGTCTTCAAAATAACTTTTCACTTGGAGGTAATTTTCAATAGATACTTGATTATGTGAAACTTTATTTACTTTCCAATGGTTATATTCAAATTGCTTTGATAAATCGGTGCCAACTTGACCAAAAGCCCCGAAAATCGTGACTTGCTTCAAAGTAATTTCCCATCAGGCGCCAACTCTAAAAGTCGTTTTTGCCAATTGATTAATTCGTTATACCAAGCAAGAGTTTTAGTTTGTAAATCAGGTTTAATGGCACCAGAATCCAGTGCCTTAATTATTTCTGCAGCACCTCGGTCTGGGGTCCAATTAGCAACAAAGCCAAGCGTTTTTTTTATTTTACTAAAATTTACTTGATATGATCGGTGATCAGGTTCTCCATACCAAGAAATCTTGCACTCTTTACCAATTCCTTCTGCAACCAATTCTGCTAATTTTATGATTTGAAAGTTTTGATCATTTGAACCCACATTAAAACATTCACCTGCTAAGAGCTTTTTTTCTGCATTTAAGGCAAGAATAAATGCCTTTGAAGTATCTTTAACATGAATCATTGGGCGCCATTGCAAACCATCGCGTAAGATTGGTAATGATCCATTTTGCCATAATCCTAGAGTCATTCCATTAATCGCAATATCAAATCTCATACGAGGGCTTACTCCATACATGGTCGCTTGTCTAAATAAGATAACCGCCATGTCAGAACCTTTTCTATGTAGATCAAGTGCGGATTGCTCGGCGAGAAGATTTGCTTCAGCGTAGGTTGTTAAAGGGTTGGTGCCAGACGTTTCATCTAGTAGACCTTCTTGAAAACCATATACGCTGCAAGAAGAAGCAAGAATGTATCGGTCAACTGACAAATCAGCGGAAATTTCTTGCAATCTTCTCCTAGCCCTGTAATTTATATCTAGAGTTTTTAATGGGTCAATTTCTCCGATAGGGTCATTACTTAGTGCGGCCAAATCTATAACTGCAAATGCACCTTGTATTAAGTTAGTTTGGATATCACGAGTATCTATCTTGACTTTTTCAATGTGAGGATTATTAGGAATTGTATCTCCAAAGAAAAATCGATCAATAATCCGAACCTTGAAGCCAGCTTGAACAATTAATGGAACGAGAATTGATCCTATAAAACCACTTCCTCCAGTTACTACAACCAACCTTCTTTTAATTTTTGGCCCCCTGGGTAAATTTAAGTTCGGTTATTCGGATTAAGTAGTTTACCAAGCACAGCCTATATGACTTTTCCATTACCACGATCCTTCCTTATATTTGAGAAGAATGAGAGTACTGAGCCAATAATAAAGATAACTGCTAGGAAGTAGGAAACATCCTTTACCCAAAAAATTGAACCGGAATAAAAGCCAGCTAGGGTAATGCCAACTCCCCATAGCAGAGCACCTAGTGCGTTTGCACTTAAAAACTTGTAGTAATTCATCTTTACTGTGCCGGCAATTGGTGGCACAAAGGTTCTAACCCAGGGGATGTATCTAGCAATAACAACTGACCACCAGCCATATCTTTCATAAAACCGCTCAGATCTAGCCAGCATTCTCTGCATCCGTGGTGAGTTTTTGCGCTCCAAATAGGGCCTACCTAACTTTCGGCCAATTACATAACCAACCTGATCACCAATAAAGGCAGCTAAGAAAATAACCGAGATGAGAAAAACAATATTTATATCATCCCTGGCAGCGGCCACAAGCCCTGCGCTAAATAGTAAGGAGTCGCCAGGTAGGAAAAAACCAATAAGTAGACCAGTTTCAATAAAGATTATGAGAGCTATTACTAGATAAAAAAGAAACGGCACAACTGGTGATAATTGAGTGTCAAAGGATGCAGCAAAGTTAGACATTTACTTTACGCTCCTTTTTTAACTGCCGCTGCTACTTTCTGTACAACATTTTGATCAAAGACACTTGGCACTATGAAGTTTGCATTTAACTGCTCACTACTAACACAAGATGCTATGGCACCTGCCGCTCTAATCAACATATCATCGGTAATCTTAGTGATATTGCCATCTAGTAAACCCCTAAAGATTCCTGGGAAGACTAAAACATTATTTATTTGGTTAGGTTGATCACTTCTACCAGTTGCCACAACAGCGGCATATTTTCGAGCAATTACTGGATCAATCTCAGGATCTGGATTAGCTAATGCAAAAACTATTGCATCCTTTGCCATCGCTTTGATATCTGCCTCACTTAATACATTTGGCGCACTCACTCCAATAAAAATATCAGCACTAACCATGGCATCTGCCAGAGAGCCTGAGAAATCACCGGGAGAGCAGTTCTCCACAAACCATTTGCGCATCGGATCAGAGTCCCCCTTATCATTATAGACCAAGCCATCCTTATCAAAGCCAATAATATTTTTAGCGCCCTTTGCCACTAATAATCTGGCAACTGCAGTCCCTGCTGCACCCACCCCACTTAAAACAATTTTGGTATTTTTTAAATCTTTTTTAACTAAGTTAAGGGCGTTTGTTAACGCCGCTAAGACAACAATGGCGGTGCCATGTTGATCATCATGAAATACTGGAATATCTAGTAGCTCTCGCAACCTTGCTTCAATCTCAAAACATCTAGGAGCTGAGATATCCTCTAGATTTATTCCACCATAAACTGGTGCAATAATTTGCACAGTTCTAACAATCTCATCAACATCTTGGGTATCAAGGCATACCGGCCAGGCATCAACATCGGCAAATCTCTTAAATAAGGCTGCTTTTCCTTCCATAACAGGCAGTGCTGCCCCTGGTCCAATATTTCCAAGTCCTAAGACCGCAGAGCCATCAGTTACTACTGCAACTGTATTTCGCTTAATAGTTAACCGGCGCAGATCTGTTGGATCTTTGGCGATTGCTTGGGAGATTCTGGCCACCCCTGGGGTGTATGCCCGAGATAGATCATCTCTAGTTTTAAGTGGCACCTTGGATGAGAGCTCAATCTTGCCACCTAGGTGAAGTAAAAATGTTCGATCTGAAACCTTTCTAACATTTAAATTGGGATTCTTAGAGATCTCTGCAGTTACTAACTCTGCGTGGTTTGCATCTATCGCATCGCAGGTAACATCAATTACAACTCGATCTAACACAGATTCCACAACATCTAGAGCGGTAATAGATGCACCCATCGCTAAGATCACTTGGGTAATTTGGGCAACAG
>Ga0194133_10009998_pt1 | contig 10756 bp, 8 predicted proteins | sample TA2KigOf40mmetaG_FD_155448 | JGI IMG/M metagenome (GOLD analysis project Ga0194133, IMG submission 155448) | Freshwater microbial communities from Lake Tanganyika, Tanzania - TA2015055 Kigoma Offshore 40m | ecosystem: Environmental > Aquatic > Freshwater > Lake | place: Tanzania: Lake Tanganyika...
TCTTAAGAGCTCCACCAGGTGGAAAAAACCTTCAGTGAGTGAGTGCTGGTAATAACCGGGGCCCTAACACTACACACAGCTAACTAAAATCGTCACATGAAATGTTCTTCGAAAGGACTAGTTGTTGATGTCCTAAATAAATTGATTTCTAAGCTTGATTTTAAAGGAAACTGTGCTCAGGTCCACCCAGTCAAACAGCCACCTTTCACAGATGTTTTTAGATTGGTTTAAGATGCTTTTCTTGCCTATTCTCGATGAGCTGATGTCAAAGAATACAAGCTTGCCTAGTTGTCTCTCATTTTGATACGCTCTAGATAAAAGGTTACATGCCAGCTTTGATGGATTTATAGATTTAATGATGTTAAACAGGAATACTGAATTTCGCATAAGGAGGATATGGTCAAGACTCTGCATATTTGATTTTTCAAGTAACTTTTTTCTATTCAATTTGAAATCGAAGTCTCTGAGAAGCAGTCTAATCGAGTGATAGAAGATTGATCTGAGTTTTTGTGATTGATGGTATGATAGATTGACTGACCAAGCAGGGGAGCAATAAACTAGTTTACTAATAAAATGTGATCTAAATACAGTAAAGGTGTCCTTAAATGACAAATTCCTTCTTAAATACCTCATACCAAACATTTTTGACCTACAGCTTGCTATGATCTTGAGAATATGTTGGTCCCAGGTGAGTTTATTATCAATCAAGATGCCAAGTACTTTCATTGTGTCTTTTGAGTCGATGTTTGTTCCTCCAATATCTACATTTAGTTTTTCTAGACCAAATACAGTTAGCTCTGTTTTTGTAGTATTGCAAATCATTCCGATGTTCCCAAGCCAATCAAAATGCCGCGAGATGGTCAATTTTAATAAATTATTCAATTTTCTTCTTTAATACTGCTACAAGTTTTTCTTTAGTTAACAAGTCGAACGCGGCTGTTAGATCAACAGAGTACATTCCCACTAAGTTTTTTTGATCTCGTTCATTACTGATGTGGTCCACTATCTCCACCACCGCAGTAGCAGTGCTGTGTTCCTTTCTAAAGCCATGTTGTGACATGCCATGTAATTGATCCTGATCTAATTTTTCTATTCTAGATAGCAAGCAAAGCTCATAGATTTTAGCAATTGTAAGTAAATTAGAGACGGGTCTAAAATTAGAAACCTCTGTCCTCGGCCCTTTCTTGTGCACCGGTACTATTTTTGCTATTTTCCATAAATCGGGTATAGACCTATTTGTAATTAGTTTGTTGAACATGATGGTTAGATACGGTGCTATTGTGTCTACAAATAGTTTTATAAAAAACCCACTAAGTCCATCCAAGCCTGAGCTTTTCTTATTAGTCAGTCTTTTCATGCTATTTTTAATTTCCTCCAAACTGAAATGGTTAAAGTCCTCTACACTTATATCAAGTGAGCTTGTATCAGGAGAGTAGTTCCCTAGAAGTTTATTAACTTTATTAGTAAAGAATTCCACAAAAGTATCTGCAATTTTATTCTTGTTTGTGATTTCAGTGTCATTTACTACTAATTTATCGATTAGGTCTGTTGATTCCCCCTGTAATTTCTTGATTTCATGCCAAAACTCTTTAGTGCCTTTCATCATATTGCTTTTAATCTTTTTTTGTCTCACTCTATTGACTTCTTTTTTCAAAGTTCTTGAAGCACGAATAAGATTCACCCAATTGAGAGCTGTCTTATCTTTTAGCCATTTTTTTCTTAGACTATTGCGCCAATTTCTTATCTTAACTATTTTAATTGATGTTACTTCACAGGGGTTTTTTAAGCAAATTTTTCTGGTTTTTACAAATTTTCTCTGAGTCCTTAAGAGGCACGCTCGTATCCGATAGTCAATTTCGTTGACATCATCTATGGACATTATGAGTGATGACTCTAATAGGGATTTGAGAAATAAATTAGCCTCCTGATAGTTAAATTGCCAATTTCTTATTGTAATCCATTGCTTTTTTCTAACGATAGGGGAGTAAGTGAAGATTTCCATACCAATAAGGTAATGATCGCTTAGATGAGTAAATTCCTTGCGAAGATTAAATTTTTTGTTATTAGCCAGAACATAGTCAATTGTAGATTCCTGTAGAGTATCCCCAACCCATCTCGATCTACTTACACCTACGTCAAAGATGGCCAATCCTTTCGAATCGCACCATTCAGTGATGTCAGTTAAAAATCTAGACGATTGTTTAGAAATATCTATATTAAAATCTCCAATGACATATACTTCTAATCTAAGGTCAATCTCTGAGAGACTACTCATTAATCTATCAAAATTTGATTTCTCACTTTCTAGATCATAGCATTTAAAGCCTCTATAGATACCCGCTATCAATTTGCCGTTAGCAGTCAAGCATATCATATCATCAAGTTCAGATCCAAGATTAATTGTGCCTAGCTCATATTTTTTAAAGCAGACTAATCTGGCTTTACCTCTTGATTCTAAAGTTCTAGATAATACTGTATCATACCCCGTAATAGAAAGACAACCAAGATCAAAACCTGACCTGACATCAGCTTCAGCTATAAAAAAGGCATCAAGGTCCTGTTCTGTTATGATACTCTTGATAAAATCCAGTTTCCTGAGCAGCCCCGAGCCACAGTTCCAGTATAAAATATTTAGTGACATCTTCTAAAAAATAAAAAGTGAAATAGTATTTCTTGTATTAATATTATCTCAATAAATTTGTCTGATAAAAAATTCCAATTTGCCAAATAAATATCTCGATATAATTAACTCTAAAATTGCTTTCCAATAAAAATTAAAGATTAAGTGCATGCAGCGTGCATAAAAAATTCCAATTTGCCAAATAAATATCTCGATAAAATTAACTCTAAAATTGCTTTCCAATAAAAATTAAAGATTAAGTGCATGCAGCGTGCATAAAGGTAAATAATGTTCCAATAATATAGAAAAAATTTTCTAAAGGAATAATCGGTTGTGAGAAGCTTTTTTTGCAATTTGTTAAAGAAAGAGGAGCACAAGCTTCCATTTTCTCAGCAACAATAAATGGAAAAAGAGTGTAAACAGTTTTGTTTTTTCTTTAATTGGATTTCCACAATAATGGTACTTACTAAGGCATTTTTCAAGTCTATCTTTTTCTTCCACTTACCTACTTTGAGGCTGGCCTCTTTATGCTAACAATGAAAGCTGCCACTTTCTTTACAAATATTTCTTCACTGATGCCAAATAAGCACAAAATATTGTAGAACTACAATTCTAAAAACCTATTAAAACAACAATTTCACGACTGGTTGCTTCCAATTTCTGATCTAGATATAGGTACTGCAAATAGAACAAGCTTTTTGGAGGATAATTATATTTTTTTCAAATTGGTAAATTGGTCATGAAATTGGTTCAATATGAGATTTAGAAAAATATTTAGATGGAAGTTATTAAAACCAAACTTGCTGAAAAGTCAGAAAGCTTTGTTTTATATCAAATTGTATAAGATAATATTTTAATCTTAATGTATTGTTGTTTAGATCACCTAGTAAAAAATATCGTAAATGATGAGAGATTCAATAGAGAATTCAGAATCTTCCCTTTGAGAAGTACAAACACCATCTTCAGATTTTCTCCTTCTTTTGGCCATCCCATGATTTCTTGAAACAAGGAGTAATAAACCATTTTATTTCCAAATGGTGGGATAGAAAAAAATGTGCGAAAAGAGAAAAGTGAGTATTCATTCACTAGTTTTATTAGCTCATGGGATACAACATGATGCAATGAAATTACAACATAACGTTCTAAATAGGAGCTTGAAATGCCCTCAATAGTTGAGAATTTTTAAAGTAATGACAGATTGTGTTGGCCAAAAATTATTGTCAAAAGTGTGAAGTTTTATAGACAAAATATACGCAATTAATGAAATTATTTAATTTCCATAACTTATAGGGGTAGCAGCATTTTGGAGCCAAATGTGGAAACTGGCAGTTATATATTCAGTTTCAAACCCCCGTCCAATACAGTTCCTGCCCAATTTTGAATGCACTGCAATCCAATCTTCATGGATGACAGATTCCTTAGTTTGGGGTCCCAATGTCTTTCATTATGGTATAGGTAGGTTGTTATTGATATTGTTCCATATCATAAAGTACAAGGTACTTCATTTAGTTTCCTGTAATGTATGGATTCTGACATGGCACTATTCAGATAAGGTAAAATATTATTAGGGACAGAGCAAGAACTTTGAAGGACTGAAAATACTCATTGCTTTGTTGCAAATTTGGAGTGGCTAAATTTGAGAGACTTTCCCATTGAGGCATTTTTGTTGAGTTTTGTAGTGTGGTTTGAACCTTTATGACAACCATCCAAGTACATGTACAGTAAATTTATGGTTCAACTCTATCCTTTTTGTCACTTTAAATTACTTAGGAAGTAAAGGAAAAGTTACATCATCAAAAGCAATCAAATAACCTTAAATGAGACATTCAGAGAGAGCTGAAATGACATCAGCTCTCTTTTTCATTAAGTTTATACTGTCACATTATTTGTGGTGTTACAAAGCTGATTAAAGATTATAAAAATCAACAGTACGATAGGGATTCATCAAAAAACCTTTTTAGTTTTAAAGACCCAGAACAATAAATTTATGGAAGAACCCTGCATTAATTCGACTCGCTTGGGACAGTTGAATCTATTTAAATGCACCCAAGCGAATCTTGGCTTCCAAGGAAAATATTTGTTATCTGGTTGGATAAAAAAGACCTCTTTTTTTATTAGCATTCTAAAACAAACAAACACGCGGACACACAATTTTTTTGTCAAGACAAAAAATTTAAAAATTGTCTTTTTTATTATGTAAAAATGAAAGCCAATAAGTTTTTAATATATATAGTAAGAGATTTTGAAAGAGTAGCCTGAAAAGAAATGTCAAGTGATGCTTGAAACAAAAAGATTTCCTTTCATTATTACCTTTTTTCCTTCTTAATTCATCAAAGACAGTGGATTTATATTTCACATAGCTTTGAAACTTAATGCCTCAAAAACCATTTACTTTAACATGAAAAAATTGTTTGTGAGAATGAAAAGTATTTATTGAATCAAAGCTATTTTCAAAGGCCTTATTGCTTGTTCAAAGATCATGTTCAGCTAATTTTTAGTTTAGGCAACTTAACATTTAAATGGTGCTTTGCTGATGCAAGATGAAAAGTCCAGTTTTGTAATCTTTTGCAAAGGTAGAATACACCATTAGGTGCACCAATGGCCTTATATTGGTTGAGGAATGGCGCTGGGACGTCAGAATTGAGAAACAAGATTCAAAACCCTTATTAAAATCAAAGTTACCAGCCAGATTTATGATATTTTGTAATGGCAGGCCCACCTAGTTTACTATAAAACTTTAAATTTGATTTTCTCAGCTTCTAAGCAAATCATGTTGGTAACTTTGGAGCCTCCATGAGGGTGTGGGAGTTGGAGGAGGTGTAAAAACATGATTTGTAGGTACATGGCTTGAGAGCATTTGTACCAAATTAACAAAAGCTTTTCGACGGCACCCTATTTGCAACCCAAGAGCCCTTTGATGAGGTGATCGCCAAATATTTGCTGAACCCTTTAAGTTAGGAGGATTAGATGCACCAGAATTCAATAAGATCTCATCAAATTAGTTGTAAAACATGATTTGTAGTTACATGCCATGAGAGCATTTGTTTTTACAACTAAGCTGTAAAATCAAAACTGTGAGTGTGACAAGGCAAATATGAGTAAAAATAGCTGTTAGCCTATGAAAAGGGCTCTTGGGTTGCAAATGGGGTGCCGTCGAAATGCTTTTTCTCTCCAACCAAGCATGCTGGAGAGCTGAAATTTGGTACAAATGTTTTGAAGACATTTATCTACAGATCATGTTTTTACAACTAAGCTGTAAATTCAAAATTGTAAGTGTTAACATATTTTTGGCACCCTGTTTTTTATGGCAATTTTTTGACAGCATGAGGACAATTGTTCGTTGCCCTCATACTTAAACTTACCAGCATATGTCTGGCACCAAAAATCACATTTACAAGCCTATTCCTTCTCATGGACTAGCTATAACCATGACGCTACGCAAACCTCGCTTGCTTACTGTATCTATTGATAACCATAAAAATATGAGTGTTTCCAATAATAAAGCAAGTAGTATCAATTGACTATTTCTTTACCTGTAAAAAAATCCCTTTCATTACTTTTTTATTTCAAACTTGAAAAGGATTTAAAATAATTGAATTAAGTGGTTTTTAAGTATGATAATTTTCCAAACTTTAATGGCGGAAATATGAAGTGAAAAACCAATTGATGCTTTTGATTGAAAATATTTGTTCAGATTATCCAGTAGCATTTCCTGCCTTTGCAGTAGTAGTAGTGGTAGAAGTGGTAGTAGAAGTAGTAATAGTAGTAGTTGTTGTTTTTGTAGTTGTTGGTGCAGCTGTTGTTGTTGCAACAGTAGTAGTTGTTATTGATGCTGCTGCAGTTGATGAAGAACTTTTTGAAACAGAAGTTGATGTTGTGTTTGCCGAGGTTGTTGTTGTAACCGAGGCTGGTTGACTAGTAGATGAATTGGTGCTGGACTTTGCTGTTGTTGAGCTGTTGCTGCTGGTCACAGAAGTTGTATTAGATATGGAGGCACCCGTTGTTGGAGGGTATGAACTATTTGGACCCTGTTTTAGATATAAAACAAAATTAATTTGGTATTTTTCAGTTTTTTGAAAAAGCAATTTAGTTTATACATATGTTGGCACCCATGTTGAGCCTTGTCCAGTGCCATCATCACAAATAACTCCTGCTGCTTCATTTGGGCCACAATCACCAAAATCCTATAGTTTTAAATGCTCAAACTATATAGAATTTTTTCATATAAAACTTATTTTCCTTACAATATGTCTACAGTAATCTATGTTGCCTTCCAGACCAACACACTTCACATCATCATAGGAGAACATTGGCGTGACAGATCCAAAGTAAGACACCATAGAGTACCTCAATACTCCAAGATAATTAAGTTGTCGGCAGACAACATAGGCCTATAAATGAAAAAGTAGGTATCGTAAATATATTACACCTCTGAGTTATCAGGATTCACACGTCTGGGAATATCATCAAACATCAAGTTTGCTTCAAATACAAGTAGAAAGCATAAACTCTGAATATCATCATGAGGGATCCTCAGAAAGTTAGGGTGAGAGACACCCTTCAAAAAAAGAACCAATATTGAGCTTATTAAGACATCCCTGTTACACCCTGGAGTCTGATCAAGAAATCATGAGTCACAAAAAAGGTAATTTGATCTGATGGGGTTATCGTAAGGGATAACCAACCAGGGATTGTCATCCGCTTCATATAAACAATTTAATGACAGAATAATTTTGAATGTTGAAGCAATTAAGACAATTAGATTAAGCTGGTTGTCATTTTTGAGTGATCATATATGGGAGTCAGGTAGGTTAAGTGGATTACGCCCCGTATTTCCAACCTGGCAACCCAGGTTTGACTCCTGCCCGGGCTTACAGCTAACAACTAAAATCTTGACCACATTGGAACAACCACCTGAGTGCGCCTTATATGAACCTGATCTCCAAGGTGTAATTAAAAAAAGCTAAAGTTTGATTAAATGGTAGGCACCAGACTGAAAACTAAGATCTAAGGTTCTGATTTTAATCCCCCACCATGCCTGCAACCCACGGATTACAAAAAAATCCACACAAGTTGCAGTGACCATAATTCATGTTCTTTGTAGATAGCCAATTGAGATCTTGGTACTTTTCCTTATCTTATCGTGCACCCTTTACCTATTGACCTTTGATTCCCAAGCATGATCTCAACCTTCTATATTTTACTATTCTTAGACACAAGATTGTGCAGTATAATTAGGCCTTAGTTTTAGTATGTAAGTTTTATCATTTTATTTTCAGCAAAGTACCATTTTCGTTTTCTTAGACTTTTATTTGATAAGTATATTGTCAGAGTGGCATGTGCAATTATTCTGGGTCAACACTATTCCGCTTACAAGAGTGCACAAGGTTGGTTCGTATACTCTCTCAAGGATAGTCTACATCTATGACAGAACTCTTGCTTAGGTGTTGATAGCACATTACCATTGGACTAATTAGTCAATACTGCAAAATATTATTACAATTATTTTGCGCTATTGTGCACAAAAGCTGATGAAGGCGGATGCGACTTATTTTAAGTGATGGTCCCAAAAATATCTCTCTAGAAGGTGTGTAAGTTTGCAACTAAGTCTAGAGTATTAGTGGACCATCAGAGAGGCTGCTCTGATCCTATCAGTATAATTAGGTGACTTCACAAGGTTTTGATTTAAAAACTTGTACCAAAATTTTTCGTCCTTTTGGTAAGGGGTCAAACACCAAAACTCTACATCAAGCCTACCAAGTTGGAATTACCTAGATTTTTGACTTATTTTCAAATTTAACTTGCTTAAAGCAATATTTGTAAAAGAGAGATGATACAAGTAGAGTGCACACATAGAGAGATTCTGGGGTCCTCAAATTGGCACAGATTCACTCAAAAATTTTTTTGTTTATATTTAAGACTATCAAAATTATAAAGTAAATCTCTAATCTTTTGCCAAGAGCAAAAACCCGAGCTTACTTTTGACCCACAGTAAATAAGAGGCCGACCCGGCTTTGACCCGGGTACTTTCCGACCCGACCGATTTTTTTTGACCCGAAGGGCAAAAAATTGAAAAATTTGACGTTTTTAGGGCAAATTTTCCAAATTCTAACCCAAACCATAAATGGCTGACCCGACCCGACCCGAGCCACAAAAAATTGACCCGATCCGGGTCAAAAATTTTTGACCCGGACCCATCACTACTTAGAGGTGGAACGGGCCAAAATATTTGAGGCCTGAACCGATACAGGGTCATTCAAGCTGAGGCCCGGCAATAAGAGAGGCTCAGACCTAAACCAAGCCTTGATGTTTTGACCCAAACTTTTACTATTTTTTTTTGTTTGTTTATGAAGTAAAATTTTCATCAGCTGACCTGACCCAAGGCTCGGACCTTGGCCCATTCCACCTCTAATCTCTCTGGTTTTTAACCCCAAAGAAAAAGACATAAGACGGCTCAATAAAAGCTAATCCAAGGGGTCAACTGGGGATTACATGAAAAGGTTCCAGCTGTTGGTGGTTCAATCCTAAGCGCTTAGCTTTGACCTCGAGTTGAACAAAAGTAATCAACAAAAAACTTTTACCCATGCTAAAAAGAGGTAATCTTATAAAAGTTATCCAGGGAAAAGATTTGTGGCAGACATCAGATTGAACCCTGATCTCTAGCCAACCTGCCAGTTGTCATAAGTGGTGGGTTACAATGACCCCAACAGTTAATTAGTTACACATATTTTCTGACTTACTCCCATCACATCCCATGCATCATCACAAACAGGCCCAAAAATGCCAGTGTTCGGATTCCTAGCATAAACATTTCCCTCATTTGGGCTGTTGCCTCCAACAAGGGTAACTAAAAATATTAAAATAATCAAAATGATATGTTTTACTTTTTTTTTATTAAGCTTGAAATAATCATACCTGATTGCAATTCCGAGCAATACTTTTTCTTCACCCTTTTCAAATTCATTTCTGGAAACTGGCAGGCAGTAACCTTTAATTTGCACTCACTGTCATAAATGAGGCCATCAGAGCCACAAACCATTGCCCCAGTGTCATCACATCGATATCGATCAACACACTCTTAAGTATTTAAAAAATATATTTTAATAATTTTTTTGATATCTGATGAATCGATTACCTTCCATTTTTTCAACAACTGGCGACCAGAAATTATTATCGTACATATGATGATGGCGGTCTGTGATAATAAAATCCATTGTTTTGTATTGATTGACTTGTCAGTTTTATTTTTACCTCTGAAGATTGTCACAATGAGGCAAATAATGATGATCATAGCCACAACATTGAATACCACTTGACAAATGAAAAAGCCTGAGTTGTTGTTTTCTTGGACTATAGGTCTCCTATAAAATCAAAAATCAGCATCAGGGTCGGCATCGGGGTCGGGATCAGCTTTGGGTTTGGGATTGGTATTGGGATCAGGGTCATGTCGATCAAACCCAACCTAAACCCAAACTCAAACTCGAACACAAACCCAAGCCCAAAGCCAAAGCCAAAGCCAAAGCCAAACTCAAACCCAACCCAAACCTGAACCTGTCAGTGCTACCACTGGAATTGGCCTCGAGGTCGTGTTGGGTTAGCAATAATGAACGAATGAATGATGTATTTTGACTTATTCAAATACAATGCCCTTTTGGTCAAAAGGAAGTGGGTTTGGATGAGACAGACGTGGGGGAAAGTGGTTTGGGGGATTGGGTCAGGTTAGGTTTAGTTTAGTAATAAATGCCCAATAAACTCCTTTTTGGTTATGAGGAGTTGGGTTTGGTTGGGACAGATGGTGGTGATGAAAGTTGGGGGGTTGGTTTGGTCTGGTTAGGTTAGGTTTAACAATAAGTACCCTTTTGGTTTGGTTGGGACAGATCAGGCGGAAAAAAGGTTTGGGGCATTGGTTGGGTCTGGTTAGGTTTGAGAAGGTTCGCAATAAATTCATTTTTGGTAGTAAAATGTTGTTTATCGGGATGAGAAGGGGGGAATCGGTTGCTCGGAAATGTTTGGCATTTTTCCCTGCACAAAAAATGCCCATATAGTTAGTTTAGTGTAAGAATAATAAGATCTTATCACAAGCTATCTTCGTCTACTTTTTCTTCAAAATTGAGCAGATAATTTTTTTATCTCCAG
>Ga0194133_10009999_pt1 | contig 10756 bp, 4 predicted proteins | sample TA2KigOf40mmetaG_FD_155448 | JGI IMG/M metagenome (GOLD analysis project Ga0194133, IMG submission 155448) | Freshwater microbial communities from Lake Tanganyika, Tanzania - TA2015055 Kigoma Offshore 40m | ecosystem: Environmental > Aquatic > Freshwater > Lake | place: Tanzania: Lake Tanganyika...
AAGAAAAAAAAAAGTTTTTTTTTTCGGGACGGTAGAATAGAAACTGGAATTCACTGAGTCGCAAAGCAAACGCTGTTTGCTTTCAAACACACACAGAAAAAAAAACTAGACGGGATAATCCTGCAATGTCTAGATGAACTACAACAGAGGAAATGGACCCGATGATGCAATTAAAGAGACATTTTTTTTCTTCATTTCATATATAATTATAAAAGTATTGATGCTCTCTCTTTATTATTCACTCGCTTTCATATGGTTCAAATCTTTTTTTTCCCTCCTCGTCCTCTCTCTCTGTATCTAAGGGTGAATTTTCGTCGGCGTCACATCCCTTATTATTCCCCAGCAATAGCCTGGAGTGTTTTGCACACGAAAATGAAAAAAAAAATAAGTTGAAAATTGAAAGAATTGGAAGAAGGTCATCTTTTGTCACCTCTGGATGATGACCAGATGGGTCAGTAAAAGTAAGAAGATCTTCTTTTACAATTTTTCCCTCCCCTCACAACAAAATACGTTTTAAGGGTTTATGGTGTATTTTCAACCTCCCTGGTTTTTTATCACCAACTCTTTGGCTATGGGTGGTAATTTTTTTTGAAATGAATAGATCCAACCAACACCCCCCCTCCCCCCTAAGCAAGCAAACGATGTTAATTCAAATAATGGCTGAGATAAGTTTTTCTTTTTTGCAAACTGAGAGTTGAAAGGGGTGTGTGTTTTATCAGCCATAAGGGGGGGCGAACAGTTTCGTTCGTCCGTTTTTCCTCCTATTCAAAGTGAAGAGGGGAGAGGAAAACGGTAATAAAAAAAAAGGATAAAGTTTTCCAGTGAAAGTGAACTTGAAATTGTCGACATCGATGCGATGGAAGCTGAGCTTCACATCTGCCATCCGTTGTTGTCAAGCCAAGGCAGACATTGGTTGACATCACCCCCCCCCCTCTGTCTGTGTGTTAATGAGATGTAATATTGACGACCAAAAAAAATGTGTATTTCCCCTCTCCTAAACCTTCATACTGTGAGCTACTGCTATTAAATTTAATTAGTTTGTGTTAGAAATGAATTTGTTATAATTGGTCGACTGGATTGAGGATATTTTTTTTACACTGCAAATTCAAAGTGGGTTTAGAACCCTGGTGCAACCTTGTCCGAAATTCCAGCAAGCCTGCCACCCTTCTGTCTCAAAAGTCATGATTGTCTGCGGCAGCTGTTCAAATTTTTGTCCACGAAATGAATATTTACGCACCACAGAGACGTGACGAATCATCGTGGAAGAATGAAAAGGAACTGAGTTTTCGATAGGATGGGGACCAGGGGGTATTTCGAGGCTTCACTTCACTTGTTTCCAAAACGTAAAGGAAAGGAGGAGGAGGAGGGTTAGGTTAGGTTAGGGGGAAAAAAAGAAAGGGTAGGTTTTTACTCGTCCTCTCAATCGTTCCAAATAGGGTAGGGGGTGGTAGAAGTGGTGATCTGATCTATCTGTCAGGGGTGAGGTTAAGTTGACGCAGAAAAAAAGTGTTTGATACTGAAATGGAATGAATTTTGTGCTCTTAACCATTTCAAACGAACACAACAAATTTGATTTTCGATGGCAGATGGAATAGTGTTTGGATAAAAGCCTTTGATTCATTTTCCTCTGAGGTCCATATAAACAATCAGGCATTTATTTTTTTCTGAAATGCTTAATCTTTAGGTTTTTTTTGCTGCAGGTAAGATCCCGACATCAAGTTGAACATATACATGATGTGAGAAATTTCCTTCAGGGACTTGGTTTTATTGGCTCAGTCGAGGAGGAGGTCAGGTCAGATTAGATTAGATATAGAGTCTGTCTCCATCTCCACTTTATTTTCTTTACAAAAAAAAGTTTTTCCCATTGCCAAATGAGTTTCATGAATAACTGTCCATGTGTCTCTGCAGCCTCATAACGATTGGTTTTATCACCCTATCTTCCTTTATAATTCACAAGTCAGATGGATAGATGGCAAAAAAGAGATTTTCTAGCTCTTTCAACTGCTGTAAAAAATTAGAGGACTAACCTCTCTGTCCTTTTTTTTCTTGTTCTCAAATTATTTTTCATAAAAGCAATGGAGAAGGATTTGTGGGTGATTTCTTTTTCTGAGGTGGAGGTGGAATGAATAGATGGTGACTTTTTCTATCCTCCTCCTCCACCCCTCTTTGAGAAAACTTTGATCGTTGTTGTTGTTGTAATCGTATGACAAAAAAAGAGATTTTTTTTCTTCCTTTGGTTGGTCCATTTCATCTGGAGTCAATTGTCACAATAACAGGCCATTTATACAACAATATGATCATCTAGTCTGCCGGCAGGAAACATCCTCAGATCAAACAAACTTATCTAGGAAAGAAATAAAACGAATGAAATCACATTTTAAGTGTTTCTAGATTGATTTAAAAGCTGGGTGACTGAAATTCATGTCATGCAAAAATTCTCCTTTCATCCTATCAGACTTCAAAGCATCCTCCACTTCTTCCCAGAAATCAGGCAAAGATCTGCTTAAAACTATGTTTGAAGTTGGTCATTTTTCACTCACTTATATCATCTAGCTTGGTTCAATGGGTCACACACTTATAACTTTGTTCTTCCATGGCACATTTTTTGCGCAATCATTTCTTATTTAGCTGTCCTGTCTAAGCAAGCAACCTTGTCCTCCGGAACTCAACAAATATAAAGGGAACTTTTTTTTATTTCCTCCTCTCAGTTGGTTTCTTTTTATTTTAAAGGCCATAAACAGATTGGTCACACAATAACCACCAGTTTCCTCTTAGACACTGTTGTTTGTACAAGCTGTACCCCAAAAATCTGTTGCAGAATTGATTGTTTCTCAACAACTCAGAAAGATGTTAAACCATAAAATCTATCTTGTCAAAATATACAGAACTTTTCAGCTTTATTCATATAGTAAAAATGTGACATTTTCAACCACATTCCTGTCTCTCTTATTGAACAAAATCGATTTCTCTCTCAATCTTCCCATTCCCATTCCTACACCTTTCTTACATAAAATTTTGTTTGATATATCAAGGTATCAATGGCAAAAAGGATGGAAAATGTCTTCACTTTATTCTGGAAACTGTCATCTTCTTGATTTTCTTTTGAGTCCCCCCTCCCCCCTTTTGGATGTGTCACTGTCGAGGCCTGACTGAGCCTTAAAGTCCCTCAAAGGATGACCTGGAAATGTAGTAATTGTTGTTTAATGCATCATCTCTCCTGGGATCTTAAGAGAGAATGTGAGGATAAAAATCTATGCTTTTTACTATCGAATTTCATCCTTTCTGATTCCCAATGTTTGAGGTATTTGGCTCTCATGAGATTTCAATTTGAAATTTTGATTTGAACTTTTCTTTCCATTGTGTTTCTTCTTTCTTTAGCTGCTGGCCTTTTTTTTGTTGCCTGTTACTTCATCATCTCTATCTCTCCCTCTCAAAGATTTCAAAATTTTGTTTTCTTTTCTATTCCAGGCCACCAGAGATTCTCTGTGAGGAAAATAGAAAATAAAAAATCATCTTTTTAAGAGGACATGACGGAATTCGAAAACAAGACAAAGTAAATTTTGAAAAGATTCTGATGGTTCAACATCATTTAAAGAAGATACAAAGAGGCCCCCTCCCCTCCCAACAAAAGTAGGTGGAAATCCTTAAGGAGAGAGTTTTGTAAATGGGGAAGAAGAAGAAGAAGGATTTTCTTAAGAAAGTCAAGCTAAATTAAAATTTGAGTCATCAGCATCGCTCCTCTAAATGAAACTTTTTGATGAATTCCTATTCGGTTTTTCCATCTTTTCGTCGGTTTGTTGACAATATTTCCATCAAGCATGTTTTTCCTTTCACGTTAAATCAGGTTGCAAAAAGGTACTTTGTTTTGGTGTCACACTGTTTTTCTTCTACTTCTAACTAAGTATGTCAACACCTAGCTGCAAACGACATCTTGTTTTCCATCACTGATCAACATTTCATTCAGGATATATGAAATCAGACTGAAATGTCACACTTGTCTTTTGCCAATTAAAGGTTTTCTTTTTTACTCCAAGGTTGTTTTGACACTTGGCTGGCTGTCCAAGAGAAAACCAATTTGAATTATTTCCCTTGAAATATCAAAGACTTGATTGAAATTGACTTCTTCACACGTTCTGTTGTTGGAATATGATTTGTTTTCTTACCTTTGTTGTCTGGAGAGCTTGAGCAAGTAGCTAAAACCCCAGTGAATCGATACAGAGCTGTTTATTTTTTTATCTCTTTCTTAACTCTTGCGCATTTTAATCGATGATCATCAATTGACTTGCTTTTTAAGAGTGCAGAGTGAATGCCAATGGTTTTGACAAAATAAATTTTTCATGAGTGGTCATCTTTTTTTTCTGATGTTTTGACCCGATCAGGAGTTGAACCTGGGCCTCCTAGAGCTTGACAGATGGTTGCGCCGATACCACTTTGCCGTTGTGACTCCCTGATTGATGGGATGGCAGCCCTTAATTATGTAAGGCAGACTGAGATCAGCAGTATGCCTTAAGAGAAATGTTAAGCCTAAAAATAACTTTTGTGTTTGGAAATAGTAGTGGATGCCATATTAGAAAGGACTTGTTCAAATATGAAATCAAGTTTGTCAAAGGATTTTCATAATTTTCCCTTTAGAATGTTGAACACTTAGACCACAAAGTATTTTAATTTTAGCCAAGAATCCAATAAGTTAGGTCCCCAAAGACTCCTTTAATTAACGTTGACAGGGAGGGTAAGGGGTTTTCAACAACTTGCAAATGAGATTTGCATTAACTTTGCTCAGATGCAAGTTAATTTAAGTAACTGCCCTCATCATCATCATCTAGAAAATGGTTTCATTTTCCTCAACAAAGTTCAGTGGTAGCAAACAAAATTTTACTTCATATTTTTCCAAAACACTTTGGAACTTGTTTGATCACAATTTATGTTGGCTTCCAAACTTTACATTTCTTGCAACATAAATTTTACTTTTGCTCAAAGAAATGGAAACAAAATGAAAGTTTATCTTTTATAAAATTCTGCTTACAAAAATCAACTAAAATTATTGATTTAAGTTGTTGAAATGATCATTTCGTTGTCTTTTCTACAATAAGTTATTATTGATAAAAAAATCCAGATCCAATCTGTTCACATTTATTTCAAATTCAACCCGATTTTTTGACAGATGTCAAATGTTATACAATCGATTTAGTGCTTTTTTTATTGGCTGTCGTCATTCAACCAACCATCCATCTTGAATTTCATTTATTGGAAAAGTTAAGTGAAATCAAAACTGTTCCAACATGTGTGTCTCTACCTCTACCTCAACAATCAAATCTGATTCAGCTCAAAACCAAGAGTGCATTTAATTTGTGACTTTTTCTAAACTTGTATGGCCAAAGCACAAAGTTAAGGTTAAGCAATCAACATGAAATATTTAAGAGTAGTTTTATTTTTGTTTTATATAGTGATATTGATAAAACACTTCTCTTGAAGGGGGACATAAAAACAATTTAAATGTCAAAGGGACCTAAAAAGTTGTTTTGTCTGTTGTTAAATTTTGGCAAGTCTTATGAACTCTTTTTTTTAAAGTTCACTCATCAGAAACTCTCGTCTTGCTTTGATCATAATGCGACAATTTGGCAAGTATTCCAAGAAGGTATTTGAGTCGTTGTGGTAAAAAAAGACACCTTTGAGAGTGTCTCCAACACAGAAACTCTGTATTTTATGTTTTAAAAAACTTCAACAATGAGCATCATGAAAGGATAAGGACTTTGTTTCCACCAAACTTTTTTTTATTGAAGATTCATCAGTGGCCAAAATCAAATTTCACAAAAAAAGCCTTACATTTTATTATTATTATTTGAACATAACTAGAAATTCAGCTTCTGGATTCCAATTAGGTTTGCCACAGCACTAAAATATTCCACAGTTTCAAGTTCTCCTCTTTCATGTCTTTGATTTTCATCTCAGATGAAAGAAAGTAGATTCCTTCTTATTTCAAATATGAAGAAACTCTATTTGGGGGAAAATTTAAATCTAATTATTTTTACATAAAAGTCTTCAAACCGTAAGCAAAAAAATAGTGGATCCTGCGCCAAGACATTGGAATAAATTGGTTTAATGCTTTAAAATTTTAAGGCCTAGATTGTTTCTTTTTTCATGCAAAAAAAGTTTTTTCTCTCTTTTCTGCATTTAAATCAGGACAAAAATGTTATGAGAAAAGTAACTAAGGGTCCAGTGTATGTATAATTTTGCCTCATCATATAAATATCAATTGTTGTTGTGAAAATTTAATGACCTTAAATCATTGAGACTTCTTGGAACATTTCACTGAAGGCCAAACAGCATGAACTGTACATTAAAGCATGCAATAAAAAAACCTCTTTGGGCAGCTTAATGTCAAAGTCAAAAATAAAGCTGTTTTTTTGCACAAACTGTGACATGTAATGATTATGATTATTCAAACATGCACTCCATTTCCATTTTTCACATATCACTATATTTTTAATGGAAATTGCATACAATCAACACCCTATGAAGAACCAAGGAAGGCTGGTCTTGGTCACTTCTATGACAACTCCTAGAGGAAGGTTGGCAAACAGAAAATTTGCAATCGACTTCAATTCATGAATCATAATGACTTTCAATGGACAAGCTCATTTCTGAATAATGACAAAATTAAAATTAAAGAGCCACTTTTCAAATTTTAAAAGTCAGTTTAAACTTTGCATAACTTCTAGATGATTTTCTTTCAGCAGAACTTTTGCAAAGGCAATGTTATTTACATATAAATGTGTCCAGTTTGCTCACATTTACTATAAAAGTTACTCTTAGACAGTTCATTAACTTATCTTCCATTCCCACACTTGTTGAGATGCTACAATAAATGATTGACCTGTCCCACACAAACAACTGATCCGAGTCCTTCCCTTAAAAAGACCTTCTATTTCATCAATAAAAAGTTCAGTTCTGATCCTTTGCTTGATTTGGAAGGTCATCATTGGGTTTTCTCACTCTATCCTGCACTTCAAAGCACCAAACAAGCTAAGATTTAACTTATTGAATCAAAATCAGGGTGTTCTACCCAATATCTTGGATGTTATACTGTTTGAGCAAATCAAAACATTTGATTAGATAAATTTTCCACAATGTTTTTTCAAGTTTTTTTTTTCAACTGACCACATAATTGACCAAGAATAAAAAGCAATATCAGTTTTTTTGTGGCTGCCACTCTTCCACAGCTTTTTGTTTCGTCATCAAAATTATTGATTTGAATTTCCTACGGTTGTGGATTTGTTGAAGTGAATCTTTTCAGAACCCTCAACCAAGATTGGAAGTATTGGAGACAGAAATGATTTGGCTGGTTATACTTGAATGGTTTCCTTTGCAGAAGTTGCATTTCTTTCATTGAAGACGACTCATACGCAACAAACTGTTAGAAAAAGGACAAACTATAAGAAAAATATCCTGATTCAGGGAAAGAGATTTACAAAAAAAATCTTTGTTTTGTTATGAAAATGAACAGCTGTGTCATTTTGCAATATTTTGAGTCAATTTTTATAGCTGCATCGAAATCAGAACTTCTGCTTTTCCATTTTTCTTTGGTTATTTTCCTAACTGCCAAGATCTTGTCTCAAAATGACTTTTTGCATTTTCCTTGAAAATGAAAGCTAGTAATACACACAAATCTGTATCCCAAGGATTTTTCTGCCTCTTTTTTCCCCACAAAGTTAACATAGTAGAGAATAATGGTTTTGGTTGAGGCAGCAAAAAAAATGGCACAGATTGCCTTAGACTTATCAAGTTAGCACCCAAATCCTATTAAGCCACATCCACATCACAAACCGTTTAAACTTTTTTTCTTCCCATTGACATACACAATGAAAAAAAAGTTCTGAGAATCAGTCATTTGTTTTCATCCCGACACGTTTGTTGCTAATATAAATTGATCGGGGGTTCAAAAAAAAGCACCCAAATTTTTACAACCTTTTACATTTTTTCCCTCTCTTTAACACAAACTTTGCTGTCATGATTTATCTTTGATTTGTTTGTGAGGGTGTGTGGTTGGTAAGTTGGTTGATTGTCTGCTTTTCCACAGGCACCGAGGGACCTTTTTTTTTTACTGCATCGTATTGAATGAAGGAGCTCAAAATCGATTGACAAGAAGACCGTTACACGTTTTAGTACAAATTGATCCAATAACTGCGTTGCATTTGATGTTACTCGATGTAAAAAAAAGAAGGAAAAAAAGTAGTAGTTCTTCTGTGGTTTTTTCTATCTACTTACACTTTGCCAGACTGTAGTAGAGTGAAAAGCAAAAAGTATTAGTCTTTTCAACAAATATCAAATCATGAATTGCCTTTGTCTCGTCTTCCATCAAAGATCAACTAAAATCAAGATAAACTTTACAGGTTTCGGAAGCCATCATGTTAGATCCATCAAGGAAATATATCCAAATCTAAGTAAAGAGAGAGATTCCCTAGTCAAGATGATGAATTTGAAACAAAAACACTTAGTTTTTGAAACAAAATATAATATGACATAATCAGACAGTATATTTATCTATTTTCATACTTCTGCATGTCAGGATAAAGTATAAAGGTTATTAATTTTTTTCCCATACAAGTCAAAAACTTATAAGCATCCATTTGGCAGAAAAAAAAGAATGCTGAACCAACTTAAAAGGTTATATGCTTAGAAATAACAGGATTCGTGCACTACATAAGTTGAAAAAGTTTCCGTGTGTGGTTGGCTTGCACCACACCCCCACTTCAAAGTCACCCCTCACCCTCACACGCATGCATATTGAGTAAAGTTCAATGCTTCACCCACACTGACTGAGCAACACGAGGTATTCAACATTAAAACAACATAAAAGACCCAACGGTTTGCAGACAACTGCAACACACCCAAAGTAATATGCCACGCCTAGCATTTTGTACTAACAAAAAAAAAATTAGTTTGAAATGATGAAAATAATAACAACTTTTAAACATTATTTTTCCAACTCACATTTCTTCAGTTTTCCCCCCCACATGGTCTTAAATCAGTTTCAAATTACCAAAAAAAAGTGACCTCATGCAAGAAGAACAGTTTGGTGCTTAGCATTCATTCAGGATGGAAATGAGGGAGAAGACATTGTCGGGTTGGGGTAGGAGAACAAATTCAAGGTCATAGTAGTCTAGCTGTCATCCTCATCGCGCCACCCCCCCTACTTTACCGTTGCATTTTTACTGAAAACACGTTGGTTGCACCCTGCAGTCATATTTTACTGTACACAAAATAAATGATTTAAAAAAATATTTTTTTGAACACTTTTTTCCAGGTATGTATACGTCTAAACTTCTTACGAAAGTATCGACTATTTAAAACTATGGAAGAAAGTTGTTCAATAGTTTTGGAACAAAATATGAAATTTTCCTCTTGTGCTGAAGACATCTTGAAGTGGTGTGAGTATTAAAAGATGAATAAAAAAACTGGATAAATTTTATTGACTCTTAAGCATCATTGAGTATTTTTGCTAAACTGTTTTTTTTTGGCCTGCCAGCCTGTAGAATAGAGGTTATAAGACTTAAGGCTAGTTTCTGTACTTTTCTTTCCTTCTCCTTCTCTTTACTGTATATAAAGAAGGGCAAAAAAATAATCCAGCATGAAAAAAAAGAAGGCCCATTCTTTAGCAACAAATTGATATGTCAAAAAAATCGGTACCAAAAAAGAACAAAAAAATATTTTGCTTGTCTATTTCACAACCTACCTTTTGTAATGCAGTTGTTTAGTGTTGATTTTTTTTCATCAGGGTTGGTGGGGTTAAAACCCGTTTTGTTGGATTGTCTCTTCCCTGGACAATGTAGGAAGGAAGAAGGTGAACCAATTTTAGGCGGAAACTCTTTGTTTAAATATGAAACAAAATCGGGCCACACTGACTATGACTTGAGTCTCTATACTTACCTTTGTCTTTGTTTCACTAAGTTTGTAAATGTGGGTGGGGGTGGCTGATTTGCTTAGTTGTAACGAGAGAAAGAAAAATCCCTGTTTCTCATCAACTCAAAGTCCAGAGAGTAAAATTGTAGAAGGGGGAGGAGGGAGGGGGAGGAGGAAAACAAAGAAAAAACTTTACTTTTTTTTTGAGTTTGAGTTTTCGTGCATGTGTTTTGATACTTTGTTAGTCAATATGCTTCTCTTAGGCGTGGCCTGGTAAATATTTATTTATATAAACTTACATGTTTTCAACAAAGAAAAAAATCCCCAACATTCTTAGTAAAATCTGCTTTACATAATTCAATGTCAATCTTTAACTTATTGTGCCACCCAAATAAGCTTTATGTTACTGGTTCTTGATTCACATTCTTTTTCATCAGGTTTGTATGTAAAATGATGTTCATTTCACTTTGACATCTAGGATTCTCTTTTTTTTCCTTGGACTATTTTTCATAAAAGAATTGTTAAGCAGTCTCTAAAATGTCAAACAATAGATCTGAAATGTCAATTAATTATGATTGTCATGCAACCAGGGCTTCATTTTTCAAATAAGTACTTTGTAATTTATGGCATTTTACTTAGATTCAAAAAATAAGGTTTTTTTTACTGTTGACAGTTCCAAAAGTTTTGAATATAGTAATTTAAAAGGCATAAACCAACATCCGTCGAAAAAAACCCACACATATTACATTTTCTTAGTTAAACAACTTGATTTCTTTAGTGGAGTGAGTGTCGATTGCAAATCAGGCAAACAACAGAAAAAATTTAGAGCCCCAAAATTTCTCAAATCCTTTTTCGA
>Ga0194133_10010001_pt1 | contig 10754 bp, 11 predicted proteins | sample TA2KigOf40mmetaG_FD_155448 | JGI IMG/M metagenome (GOLD analysis project Ga0194133, IMG submission 155448) | Freshwater microbial communities from Lake Tanganyika, Tanzania - TA2015055 Kigoma Offshore 40m | ecosystem: Environmental > Aquatic > Freshwater > Lake | place: Tanzania: Lake...
TCATCTTCATCTTCATCTTTTTCATCTTCATCTTCATCTTTTTCATCTTCATCTTCATCTTTTTCATCTTCATCTTCTTCATCTTCTTGATATTCTTTTTCATAATCCTCAATATTATCTGTAGTATTCTCGTCCAAATGAATACGATTAAAGGGTTGAAAAGAATTTTGGGTCATAGTGTTTATGTAGTCGGCGATTGATTCCAAATTTGGTGGCGATGATTCCGTTGTATCATCAATAATTTCCAAATTGATTTGTTGGCTGGGACTGGGATGCAAAATTTTGACTGAAGGGTTTTCAGATTTTTTTTGAGAATCAATGAGAGATTTTACAAATGGTATTTTTGCAACTGCTTCATACGTTTCTTTATATAATTGATAGTTATTGAATAATTCAGTCACTTTTGGTTCAAGAGATTTACGAAATTCATCAAAAAGTGATGAAACAACATCATCAACGTTCATATTTGTTTTACTAAAAAAACATGTTGGTATTTATTTAATATGTGTTTGCATCAATTAAATAAATTCTTATGAAATATAAAATAGATTTAATAATGAACAATTTGCCTACTCATTTAGAATACTTAAAAGCATTGAAAGGGGACGAATTAAGGGAAGCTATTAAAAAAGAATACAATAAAGAATGTGTAAATTTCATAATGACACAAACAAATTATGATGAAGAGACTGCATCCAAAAAATTAGAGGAATTGAAAAATCCATCACATGTTGTACGCGACTATTTAGGAATTGTTCCAAAACCTGAAATGCAAAAATCAATAAATCAGCATAAATATGAACAAATACGTAAGTTTATGGATTTTGGTGCTAGGCAATATGAACGTGCCAAACAATCTAAAGAAGGGTCGCCCAATACACAATCAAAGTAAAAATTAAAATGTATTTAAGTTACATGGTTGTAGAATGAAATTTACAAAAAAAAAAAATGGTAAAAAGAAAGGTTTTACAAAAAAAAATACAATAAAACATATTGGTATTGAAAATAATTATGAAAAATTAAATTTGAAACATGATGATGTTCAGCAGTCATTAATAAAATTATTTAAAACCCCGTTTGCTCCATCAAACGTGAGCCCCAAAACCGATTTTTACACATACATAAATCATAAATGGATGCAGAGCCAAACAAACGAAGCAAAAACAAAGTATTATGTGCAGTTAGACTCATTTAGAATGGTGCAAGAGAAAGTTTATTATGAATTAATTGAAATTGTTAAGGATTACATAAAAAATAATGACACTGAATTCTCACGTTCAATGAAAAATTTGTATTATTGCATGTTGAAACTGGATGATCATGAAACAAAAAAACAAATAATAATAACAAAAAATGCGATAGACCATGCAATAAACACAGACTCATTATATTGGTTATTAGCTCAAATTAATCAAAATGAAGTACTATCATGGGGATGCCCGATTTCATGGATGGTGGACAAAGATCAGAAAAATTCAAAATATTATAAAAGCAGTATATCTGAACCACAGTTAACACTGTATGACTATGAGTTATACATAGAAAACTCAAAAGATGATGCAGCCACAAAAACCTATAAAAAACAAGTGAAAGCAAAATATTTGGAGTATGTTGATGAAATGTTTGATGCATGTCTTGGAAAAAATCATGGATTGAAAGCATTGGATGTATGGAATGTTGAATATGATATTCTTTCAATGATGGGATGTAGCAAGATAAAACGCGATGATGAAAATGGATATAACGTGTTAACCCATGATGAATCATTGAATAAGTACAATTTTGATTGGTTCAAATTTGCAAGTGAACTGGGATATGATTCCCCCCCCAAAACATTTATATGCAGTAGTTTGAATTATTTGAAATGTGCAATGGAGGTCATTCACAAAGAATGGAAAACCGCAAAGTGGAAAACATATTTTTTGTACATAGTGTTTCGTCAAATTATTCGCTTTCATAAAGAGTGGAGGTTGATTCATTGGAATTTTCATGGAAAATTCATACAAGGTCAATCAGTACCATGGCCGGATGAAATTTATCCAGTATTTGGATTATCATTGTGCTTCAATTCATTTTTAACAAATGAATACGTAAAGAAAAATAAAAATGAAGATAACATTGAATTTACAACTGCGTTAGCAAATGATTTGTTAATCGTATTCAAAAGAATGATGAAACGAAACACCTGGTTATCACCAAAAACCAAAAAATATGCACTTCTAAAACTGGAACACATCAAACTAGTAATAGGTAGTCCAGAATACATGAGAAATGACCCCGTTTTAAATTACAATGATAAGGGTGCATACAATAATATCAAAAAAATAGCTTGGTGGAGGACAAAGAAAATGATATCAGTTGATGGTACAAATTACGAGGGGGACATTCCAACATTTGATTGGGAACAATTCAAAATGGTAGGATCACAAGCCTACATGGTAAACGCGTATTATATACCAGTTGAAAACACCATTTACATTCCGTTGGCTTATTTGCAAAAACCATTTATAGATTTAGAAAATCGTGGATTAGAGTACAATTTAGCACACATTGGATACACATTGGCTCACGAAATGTCTCATAGTTTGGATGATTTCGGAAGCAATTATGATCATAAAGGAAACTTGCATAATTGGTGGACAAAAGAAGATAAAAAACAATTCAAGAAAAAAATGAATGATGTTATTAAACAGTATGAAACATTTGCATTGTATGATGGAATTGTGATGGATGGCACGATAAGCGTGGGAGAAAACATTGCAGACATTGTGGGTTTAACAATTTGTATGGAATATTTGAGAGATTTTCAAGAAGTAACAAAAGAAATAGTTCCAATAAGATCAGCATCATTTCAAACCTTTTTTGTGTATGTTGCATATCAAGCACGCCAATATATTTTGAATAAAGCAATAAAAGCACAACTCAAAGTGAATCCACATCCAATGGATAAATACAGAGTCAATTGTCCATTGGCAAGAATGGAATTGTTTAGGAACATTTATAATATAAAAAAAGGCGACAAAATGTACTGGTCTTCAACAAATTTTTGGTAAAAACTTTTTTGTTTACATAACATATAAACAAAAAATGAGTAATCGTTCTCGCTCTCGCTCTCGCTCTCGCTCTCGTTCTCGCTCTAACAACCGGACTGCCAAACGCGCCGCTTCCAAAGCTAGGTCTGCTTCTTTAGCAGCTTCTAAAGCTGCATTCAAGGCAGCTTCCGCTGCGGTTTCTGCTTCAAAGGCTGCTAAAAGAGCTGCATCAAGGTCTGCATCTAAAAGTGCAGCCCGGTCCGCTTCAAAAGCTGCTTCTCGTGCTAAAAGAGCTGCTCTTCAGGCTTCGGCTGCGGTTTCAAAATCAAAATCATTAGTTTAAATTTTTGTAAAAGCATTGAGTGAATCACATGATGTAAGTTTAGCACATTTATTAAACTTACATATAAAAATCGGGTTTCGGGTTTTTCAACCACTCCATGATGCATATTCTGTTTTGTAGTCACGTCTGGAAAAAGACAACTCTGGATTTTGAGGTGGAGGCTTATTGATGACAAGTGGTTGGTAACAAAGTTTAGCGGGTTTCAATACAAACGCGGAGTCTTTGAAAAATTCATCAAATGCAATATACTCGTCATCTTTCAAAGTGTGAATGACACCAATCAACTGGCATCCAAATTGAACGCACGCGTTCACGTTGATATTCACGCTGTATGGATAGCTTGTAAAAACCATGCTCATGTTTTTTTTATTGTGTTCAATCAAGTCAGTCATACTTGGTGCATTCTTTATATCTAAAATGTAATCCAATTTGTGTAAAAAAGGAGATTTTATTCCAAGATTCACATATTGACGAAAACATGTAGTGGGACATCCGTTTTTTACAACCGGACTTGAAATATCCGACAATACTATAATTTTTCCCATAAAGTTTTTTATTGGAACCTTACCTAAATTTTGATCACCATACTCATAATTATATTCAGGACCGAGTAAATTTCCAGAAAATATTTTTAAACAATCAATCAACTGTTTGACAAAAACTACATCCTGATTATTTGTTTTGATTCTTATACTTAAAAGCAAAGGATCTTCTTTGTTTGGAGCCTTTGTAAATGCAATCTCATTTATTTTTTTGCAAACCAATTCAAATGGCACGTTGTTATATGTTTGAATTTGTGTGAAAACGTTCTCATTTGAAGAGACTGCTACAACAGGGATGTTGTCAAAACTATATATTTCAAAGTCTAAACAACGATATCCTCGCAAAATTGCTTGTTCCAATGCAGACATGTCCACATAACCGTTTACCCAGTCACCAATGCAACAAGCATTCAATGCGGTTTTTATGTAAAAATTTCTCAATGGTAGTTCCAAATAATCACTGTTGATGTGTTTTAGTGATTTCATCTTGTAAATGGTAATGTTGTCAATGTTGTTCAACAGTTTACTTTTCATTGTCTCATTTGTTATAAACATGTAACATAATACACTTAGGACAAATAAAAACAGAAAAAGTCCTCCAGGCGAAAATAATCCGCTTACTTTAGAATTAAAATCATGAAGCTTAGTTTTTAAATTAGATATTCCAGCACCAATTTGATTTGTAGTTGTATCAACAATAGAAGTTTGACTCATCTTAATTATAACTATGTATTTTAAATGGAAATAAAAACAATTGATATTACACTATAAATATAAAAAATTATAACAATATAATATCCTCAAATTATTAAGAATTATGACGGGTGGATTACTTAACATCGTGTCTCAGGGAAATCAAAATGTTATTCTCAATGCTAATCCAAAAAAATCATTTTTTAAGACAACCTACGCAAAATACACCAATTTTGGTTTGCAAAAATTCAGAATTGACTTTAACGGACAAAAAAATCTACGAATGAATGAAGAATCGCGGTTCACATTTGTAGTTCCTCGCTATGCGGAGTTATTAATGGACACGTACATTGTAGTTACTTTGCCAACCATATGGAGTCCTGTTTATAACAAGATTGATTCAACCGATGTAAATCGTCCATATGAGTTTCGGTGGATTAGTAATCTTGGTTCACAAATGGTAAAAGAAATAATTATTTCAGTAGGAGGTCAAGTATTACAAAAATACACAGGAAGACACATGTTGGCACACGCACAACGTGACCTTGACATTACAAAAAAGACATTATACGATGAAATGACTGGAAACGTGGCGGAATTGAATGATCCAGCAAATTATTCAAATCGTAATAACAACTATCCTAATGTTATCTTCAGTGATGCAAAAGAAGGTCCGGAACCATCCATTCGTTCTCGCAAATTGTACATTCCACTAAATGCATGGTTTTGTAATGACAGTCGCTGTGCATTTCCTCTGACATCTCTTCAATATAATCAACTGCAAATTGAAGTTGTGTTGAGACCCGTTCGTGAACTCTTTGTTACGCGCGATGTAAATGTTGACCCCCCAAGTGCTGTTCCCACAGCTTCTTTTATTCAACCCAATTTCAATTCAACTGATTATCAATTTTATCGCTTTCTGCAACCCCCTCCTGCTTCAAATATTATTGATGCTGATGTTTATTTGGATAAACGAACTGACTGGAATGCAGATGTTCATTTATTGTCTACTTATTGTTTTCTCTCTTCCGATGAAACCCGAGTGTTTTCTTCAAATGAACAAAAGTATCTCATCAAAACCATGTATGAATGGGAGTTCAAAAATGTTACTGGAAATCGCCGAATTGAACTTCAAAATACGATGGGAATGGTTTCATCATGGACTTTCTTTTTTCAAAGAGACGACATTAATTTACGCAACGAATGGAGTAATTACACGAACTGGGAGTATACGCATCTTCAGCAAGAACTTATTAGTGATGCTGCTTATCCTAATATTAAAGTTACAAGATCATTTCAAGTTAAAAACCAACGAGAAATTTTACAAAATCTTGGCATTCTCTTGAATGGATCTTACCGTGAAAATGTTCTTGAATCCGGTGTTTACAACTATGTTGAAAAATACGTTCACACAAATGGAAATGCACCATTTGGTTTGTATCTTTATAGTTTTGCACTAGATGCAACCCATTCCACCTATCAACCAAATGGGGCAATCAACATGAGCCGATTTTCAACCATTGAATTGGAATTAAGTACTTATTTGCCAGTATTGGATCCAAATGCTCAATTTTATACCATTTGTCAAAATGACGACGTTCAAGTGGGAGTTAACAAACCCAATTGGAACATATACAAATACAATTACGACTTGGTGGTTTTAGAAGAAAGATACAATGTCTTAGTTTTTGTTGGCGGGAACTGTTCTTTGATGTTTGCACGTTGATTGATTAAGCAATATTTTATTTGATAAATAATACCAATGTAAATATAATAGATAATTTATAAACAATGTCAGTTTTTAATTTGCATAGTGTTCCTGTTGACAATGATTCCGACATTTCCACATCAGTACCTTATTTTTTATTGGTTCTGAAAATATTTTTATTGTTTGTGCTCTTTACGTGGGTTACATGTTCTTTATATTTGAATTCCATGCACATCAACACCATGGAAATGTATCCATCCATGTTTGATAGTGATAATGAAGCCAAACAAAAAGTGAAAAAACAATATAGCAGCAGCATCATCGGACAACAACCAGATGCTGTTATTGGAAATACAGTTGGAAGTATGTGGTGGCTTTCAGCCACACAATATGACTGTTACAAATTTGGAGGTTTTGTTTTACACCATATCTTTAGCTTTTTAAAAAAAAATACAAATGCGCCTTCAAGTGACGCTGCGCCAATCAGCGGAGGCGGTACTACTCAGAATGATTCAAAATCTAGGTCAAGTCAAGCATTGATTGATTTGTTTTTATTTTTGAAATGGTTTGTAATTTTCGGTTTAGGAGCCAACATTATATTTTGTTTATTAATAGGAATGGTTGGTATTGTCACCATACCAGGATTTATAGCAGGATTAGTTGCATTCAAAAATAACGCACACGCTTACAATTTGACACCAGCCTTTGTATTTTTGGCCAAATGTGCAATATTATTTGTCACATTTTTGTGGATGTGTACATTTGGATGGATTCCTCTTATTTTTCCATTTATTTGGTGTATTTTTCATTTATTGTATCTAATGTTTTTCAAACAATTAAAAGACGACTCATCCCGATTTGCAGACGAATTCATCAAACGTATGGGTCAATTGGTTTATATTTTTATAACACTCGGACTTATATTAGCACTTGCTAGTGAATATTTATCTTTAAACACAAAGATTGCAGCAACAGTCGCATTTTTTGCAATATTAATAATTAAAATTTTAATACATTTTGTTAAAGGATAAACGGATAAACTGCGTTTGTTTTTTTGAATCAAACAAAAAATCATATTAAACGCAATAAACACAAATACAAATACAAATACAAATACAAATACAAATACAAATACAAATACAAATACAAATACAAGCACATACAAAATCAAGTCAATGAAGGCAATCGCGGTGTTTCAAGGCAAATTGAAGGGCAGCCACGTGACGTTCCGGCAGGACAATCCGTTTTCGTCCGTGAAGATCTCAAGATCTCGGGGCACATAGCGAATCTGGCGCCGGGCAAACACGGGTTTCACGTGCACCAGTTCGGCAACCTATTGAGCAGCGACTGCACCAGCTGTGGCGGGCATTTCAACCCCACGAATGCGGACCACGGATCGCGCACTAGCGTAAGCTCGCACGCGGGAGATTTTGGCAACATTAGCAGCAGCACATTTCATTTTTCCACGTCCAAGGTGTCGCTGTTTGAGGGAGAGCTGTCCATAATCGGGCGGTCGCTCGTCATTCACGAGGACGAGGACGACCTGGGGAAAGGCGGGCACTCGGATTCGCTGACTACGGGGCACTCAGGGAAGCGACTGGACTGCGCGGTGATTGGGTACGACAAAGAATAAATGAAATGAAATAAAATGGAATGGAATGAAAATAAACCGAACAAATTTTAAATTTACTTAAAATTTATTTATTACTTAATTTACTATTCTAATCAATATTCACTATTTATTGTACGATTGCCGCCACGTTCATTCAAATAATTCAATTGGTTTTGACTGATACAAACACATCCACCACTCGAGCTATAATAACTTGGACAACACTTTGGGTCTATTTTATTTTCAGAAAATATCAAAAGTTTTCCAGGTGGTAAAGGCAACTTACCTGCAGTGTGGTATTGTCCTTCATCCAAATGATCATCCGCATATTTCATTGCAGATGTTTCCCATCCATTATTTGGTAAACCATCATCATATTTTTCATCAAATGGGGCACTTGATCCTAAACGTGTTCTTTGCATAAAAGTTTCCTTAACCATTCCCCAATCAATTGGAACCCCATTTTTGAAAAAAGTGGTGCATCCACAAAACAAAGTGCATCCTGCTATTGCTCCAATAACAAAAATAAGCACTAATGTAAAGGTTATTTTTATTTCCATTTTTTATTATATATGATTATTATATTATAATTACTTTTTTTTTGGAACTCCCGGAATAACAGACAAACCACTTACACGAAGTGTCCGTGCCAAAAAATGTGCAATAAACCCAAGTGGAATCGCAATTGCAACAAAAATTGCGGTTGTTACAGTTGCAATCGTTGTTGCTGCAATTGCTGCTGGTACTCCAAACGGACCAAATATTAGCGCAATTGCAAGTGCAATCCAAGCAGCAACTATTACTGCTCCCATTATGATCAGAATAATCACAATCAACTGAAAAATGGACTTCAACCCAGAAACAAGTGTTTGATACGCACCATATATGGTGTATAAATATGCGGTAATAACTCCAAGTATTTTTCCAATGATGTCACGAACGCTGATAATGATCAATATTATAGGATTCATAACATTCAACGATCTTCCAAATATTTCTGCCATAACGCTTGATAACGCAGAACGAATCAGATTAATTAATTCACGCAATTGATTCAGTGCGCGCGCAATTCCTGCAATCAAATTTCCAGCAACACTTTGGGTGTAATAAAGAGGGCTCAAAAATAATACAACAATTTCTTTCAACACATTTTGAAAACAATATTGAAAATTCTCTTGAACATATTCTAATTCCGTCATGTTACTTGGCTCCATGATTGCCCCTGCAAATGGCATATACGCTGGATTACATTTGTATGTGTTCCAATTCTCACGAATATGTAATTTATTTTTTTTCAATTTAAAATACACAAATGCAAATGAATATAATAAAAATATTAGCATTGCCAACAAAACATCCGTTAGTAATTGATCAAATGTTTTGTTTTTGTATAATAATTTTATCCATTTACTGAATTGATCAAGTGGTTGGTCTTCCATTCAATAACTTCTATTAATAATTCTAATTATTTGTTTTTTTTATTTTCCACTTAATAATTTGAATTTGATTACAATGCCCGTATTGTTTCACCAATTGGACCATTCCATGTGCTTTGCATTGTTTTTACACCAGTGTCCAAAGTGTATAGTGATGTGGTAACTATGCCAATGTTTTTTGAAATCATATCTTTCATTTTAATCACCATCATTTGAACTTGAATTATCATATTTAAAAATACCCCAAATATATTGTATATTCCTTCTGAAATGTTTATTCTAAAGGTGTCCAAAAATGTTCGCACAAAATTGAAACTATTTGTCAATCCTCCAATTGAATCTGTTATAACGGACATCAAATAATTTGCAGGTTCCATCAAAACATCCATGAAACCAGTTTGCATGATTTGCAAACATTCAGTGAAATTTACTTCTGCATCATAACCAAAATAATCTGCAAAAAACATGTAGTTTGTTTTACATTTGTAAATTGGCCAATTGTCTCTTACATGCTTAATGAACAATATCATTGAAATTGTGAAACTCAACATAACATAATAAGCAATTATTATGACTGTATCAATAAAACTAGTTATTTTGCAGGGTGGATCAATCCCAAATATGAACTCTTCTGGGTTATCAATCATTTTTTAAACAAACCAATTAACTATCAACTATAAAATCAAAATATTATATTCTAAAAAAATAGTCGGAGTAATAAAAAAATGTAAAAATATTTTTTTATTACATAAATATAAAGTAATTCATGATGAAATATAATAAAAAAATAAACTCAGAAATAAATCTACATTACGACGACGAAATATTAAAAGAAAATACAGTAGTAAAAAAGGTAAAAAAGGGGGTGGTGGTGCTTTAAGTGCATTGAGAAACCCACAACCACAACTATGGAATCCAAATATGTTTTTTCAAACAAAATATAATACAAGTTCTGATTGTACAAAAATAGCCGTTCACCCAGAATGGGAGAACATGATGTATAATTCATTGGAATATTTTTTTGATAATTTTCCTGATACGTTAATAAAACCAGATAATTTAGAGGAAGTCAAAACAACATATTTGAGATTTTACAACGATAAAAAAGAATGGTTAGTAAAACAATATTGTATTTTTATGAATTCACCTACTTTACTCAAATTTACGGTTCCCCCAACAGAGCGTTTTACAGAAATAGCGCATTTTACAGGAACAGGTGATTTTATTCAGTTTGTTAGCTGGTTAACAAATATTGATTATATTGATTCAACACAAACTCGTTTTCGAAATGAGATGTGGAATAATATACAAGCTCCATCCCCGTATGAATCAAGTCCTGTTAGTGTTAGTAGTGAACTTGAACGTAACCCTTTTTTAGCTGATGTTTG
>Ga0194133_10010002_pt1 | contig 10753 bp, 4 predicted proteins | sample TA2KigOf40mmetaG_FD_155448 | JGI IMG/M metagenome (GOLD analysis project Ga0194133, IMG submission 155448) | Freshwater microbial communities from Lake Tanganyika, Tanzania - TA2015055 Kigoma Offshore 40m | ecosystem: Environmental > Aquatic > Freshwater > Lake | place: Tanzania: Lake Tanganyika...
AAGCTGTCAATCAATCAATCAATCAATCAATCCAAAGTAAAATTTTCTTACACAACCAATTCCAATTTGTTTGATGAAGGCATCAGTGTAAAAAAGGTCACATACCTGTAATAAAAATGAAAATCTTAAAGGTTACATCAAACAAATTTGAAATGAATCTAGATGCATTGAATTCATATTGAAATTTTCATTGAAAAGAGATTAATTCTTCAAACTAGAGAAAAAATATGAATGTTTCAAAATTAACTTTTGAATAATGTTTAATGATTCCTGTCGCTTGTTAAGTTTCATAAATCAACTCAAAATCATTAATTTATTTTGACATGACCAAATAATTTATTCAAATGAAACATCATAGATTAATTCTAAACCAAACCAATCGTTACAAATAAGTTCAACTAAATCGATCTAAAAATGTTCAAGTTTAATGACAGTTTTTTTGCATTTCGGCAGCTACCAAAAAGCTAGCCTATTCCTTTATAAGACTTTAACGAGGAACTTATTCCATCTTTCTGTCTTTTGGTGTCTTTTATTTCACTTCTCCCCAAGGAAAGCGTGAATTATTGTCTTTAGAGTTTGAAAAAAGTATTACAGTTTTTGTTTCCGAGGGAAGACTTTTAATAAACGTCGCAACAGGGAATTGTCAAGTAAACAATTGATTTTTCAAATGCTAGTTTTTGGCTTTGAAAAGGCTACTATGCTTGGGTAGAAAGACAAGAGCAGCTTGCCTGATGAATTGGAAAAGTTTTCAAATTTCAAATAACTTACAGGGCATATAAATGAGCACACATTTTGTAAAATTGATTTATTCATTTATGAGCTTTTTTTGGTCGGTTTTCTACAATGATACAAGGAGACAGCCCATAAGGATCTCGGTACTTTTTCAATATTTTCTATACTTTATTACTCTGACAATGCAATTATTCAGCCATGTCCAATTCCTGGGTGCACTTTTTCACCGCGCTCCTGTCTCCATGTCAATAAATAAGCTTGCACCCCTAATCAAGTTAACTAGTTATTTTCCACTTTTTTCAGATGTAAAATTGTGTGGGATAATTAGATCCTTCATCTTTAAGTTTAGTTTAGTATGTAAATTTTATATTTTACACTCATAAATAAGTACTTTTGTATATTCACTCAGACTTTTATTTTAATAAGTTAGTATGGGTGACTACACAGGGTCAACACAATTCCAATTACGAGACTGCGTAAGGTTTGCTCGTATGCATACTCAGGAATAGTCTACATACATGTTTATCTTTACATTTAATGCACTCAATTTAAGTTATTTTCTCATTTTGCCTTTCTCGGCATTTTACTGATAGTATTTTAATTCTATCACATTCTTGTCAAACTCTTTTCAAGATAGGTTGACATCTTTCATTAACATACCATTCCAGACCAATACAGCATTTCTTTTCAAGGTATATGCTCCAATCAGCTAGTGCCAACTTGATAATCACCCTCATTGGTCAACTCTGATGATCCATGTCCCACCTATATGAATGGCTTATGTTCTATCATTGAACGGTAGAGTATTGATTCTTTTCTTGATTGGGAAGGTCATCTCTGGGTTTCCACACATGCTCTCTCTCATACGGCAAATACACTCTCTTCACACCACATCACATTAATCAATTAGCAAGTGTGACAATTTCAAAAATAAAAAATGGTATCAAATATGTATGCTCTACTAGGGATAAAATTCTAAAAACTTCCAAGGTTTTAAAATCAGAGGATCACAGGAACCAAGGCTAAAACTATCAGCTTAAAAATCACACCTAAAGCTTAAGTTTTGGGTTGCTGACAAAAATTTCTACCAAAGCCTTAAAAATGCTTTAAAAAAAGTAGAAACACAGTTGTGGAGTCATGTTGATTTAAGCATATTCAAAAAAAGTTTCTTTATTGAAGGACAAAAGTGTATTATTGACTCATAATTCTGTAAAGTAATTTTGTTGACTTTTAAAGAGCTAATCTAACCTTTCATTTCATGATGACTTAACTACCTTTTTAACTTCTTAAAATTCCAAAGTATCTCTTTGTCTGCAGAAAGCAGGAAGCAAATTTGGTCTTCCTGAAAGAGTGTTTTTTTGTAAGTCACTTTTTTTACTTTTGTCAATTTTGTCATTCATAAATAGACAGACATATTTTGACATAATGTAGTTGTTTCCTGCAGGAAGCAAATCAAAATTGACGGAATATCAAATATTCCAAGAGCCTGATATTTAAAGCAACTGCCATTACTTTTATTTTAATGGTTTTACTTAATGAAACATGGGGGTCTGCAAAGAAAAGTATTTCTGGCACAAAATCAAGTTGGCCTAAAGATAAACAAAACAAAAGGTTTTTTATTTGAATTTTTTCATTTGTTTTCTTTGCAGTTACCTGCAAAAAAAAATCTTCAAACAAAAAAGTTTCTTTTGTAAATTTTCTCAGCTTGATATCTGATTGTTTTCACATTAATGAACTGTTTTGTTTTCCATCAAGTCTCATCGAATAACGAATAATTGTTTAAATATAAACACCATGCAGGCTATAGGTATTCCTGTTCTTTGTCAGCCTACAGTTACAATTATTAGAATAACAATACATGATGAAAATTATTCATGTCTTATTTTAATTTCATTCGGGATTTTTTGGGGTAATAATTAAGTTTGCCAATGCCTCTTAAGTAAGAAGTAAGCATTGACCATCAATATACACTATTTTTTAATTGAAAACATCCATTGTATCCCGACTGGAGCTTACTTTTACCCACAGTAAATAAGAGGCCGAACTACCTTTAAACCGACTCAAAGAGGTTTTTGTTTGACCCGAAGGGGAAAAAATTGAAAAATTTGATATTTTTAGGGGAAATTTTCCAAATTCAAATTCAAACCATAAATGGCTGACCTGACCCGAGCCACAAAAAATTGACCTGATCCGACTGACTTAATGTCGAAGCACAAAGATCTCCTTGAGTCCTAGCAGAAATCCTTAAAAGTTTGGCACTGAGGTGAAGAATTTAGAAATAGCTTGTATCTTTTTGACAATATTTGCTCACTAAAACTTAATAATTCATTGAACTTAGCTGAAAGTAGAAAATCTAATAGATGTTATTTCGAAAAATATACCAGAAATTTACACTAATAGTTAAAAACTTTGAAACAGGTCTTTTTATTCTGTGTTGATACTCCTATTACCAATTACTTCTTTTAAGGTGTTTACCATCAATCAAATTATCCCTCTGTTTGGTCATGGTCAGGTTGATAAAGTATCCTTTCGTAAAAAATGGATCAGTTTATGTTTTTCACCTTATGAAAAATCAACTTGAACATGAGATATGATTTTAGAATTTGAATATTTTAGAGTCTGGTGTTAAGTGTCAAAAAGTTTGGGTCTACTTGGTTTCGCCCAATCTAAGGTCGCCCAACCAAGTTCGCCCAATCCAAGTTTGCCCAATCCAAGTTCGCCCAATCCAAGTTTGCCCAGTGCCGTGTTAGGTTAGGTTAGGTTAGCAATATTTTTATTCGTTCGTCGTTACGACGAGCGCGCGCGCTCGTCAAACGCGCACGCTCATTGGGCAAAACTTGTAGGTTGGGCAAACTACTACATTGGGCAAACTTGGATTGGGCGAACTTGGCTGGGGGAACTTAGATTGGGCGAAATCAAGTAGTATCAAAAAGTTTATTTTTAATTCTTATTAAAGTTAAATTGGCAAACTTAAATAGTTGAATCTTGTTTGATAGAATGAAAATGATATGAAATGTAACGGTCGACTCTGCTGAGAGGTCATAAGAACCTGACTGAGAACAAAGCTCTAAGGTTGTGGGCTCAATCCCCGTCCACCCATGCCAGCAATTTTTCAACCCTGGGTTGCAAAAAAAATCAACTAGGCACAGTCAGGGTAATAGTAATCTGCAGTGACTATAGACTTCTATGGTGGGACTCTTTTAAAGATGTTGATCCCACATTAACATTGGATGAGTCTATACTACTGCAAGATTATTATTATTATTTTCATTGAGATTAAGATTGTTTAAGTTTAGTCTAAAGTACCAATTAAGTATTCATAATTCAGGGTACCATATTAGACCTGAGAGGCTAAAAATTTTTACTTTTTCTGGCTGAAGGTGAAATAACAAGTTATTTTTGCTCAATTCTACAAAACTAGTTAGTTATGAGAGGTTTTTTTCTGGCCCAAGTTATTGTTAACTTTCTTTAGCTTAATAGGAGTCAACATGGTATGCATTATTCAACAAAGTCAAGTAAGAGTACATGTTTGACTATCATTTTCCAGCTAAAAAAGAGTATTTTAACTAATTTTTTTTTATTTTAAGTATCTGATAGGCCTTCAATGTTCTTTTTTTGTCCTTTCAAAGTTTTTCTCTACCAACAAACGCAAACATGTCAAACATGAGTTTTGGAAAGGAATAGGAAACAGTTTCCCATTAAACACTCTGTGAGAGACCATTTTTTTGTGGCCTTTATCCTTCCATTGGACTTGGAGGCTTAATCTGTTAAATGAACCTGTTGTGTGGAAGATAAATTGGTGTTACTCATTAAACCTATGTCCAGAGAAGCTTTAGACTTTCCAGGGGTTCAAAATTTAATCGGTTACCATTTTTGAATCTTTGATAACCAGGCAAGCGTTCGGTTACCATTTTTGAATCTTCAACTACCAGGCAAGCCTGGGCAGGTGGGTCAGAATGGTAACCTGATCTTGTTGCCAGCTGTCTTAATTGGCAGCTTGTCCTGTTTTGGAGGCATGTGTTTTTACTTTTTGCCAACTCAGAAGCTGGCTCTTTGTTCATGAATAACACGCTGCTGTGCATTATCGCTGAAGTTGCATTTCCAATGTGGGTATTGAAAGTACTTTGCATCTTGAATGTTTAGCTGATATGAGCTGTCCCATTTTTGTCAAATGAATTCTTTTTATTATCCTTTTTTAGACTCATTACAAGAAATTGAACTTTACAAGAGTCAGAGCCCCAAACAGAGCTAAAATGAAGAATAAATGAAAAAACTGCAACCAAAAGTGTTGGCAATAAAATTTTACATGTTAAAACAAAAAAACTTTCAGTATATTGCACCGGGTAAAAAGTTTTCTTCAAGAAAGTTCTTATTGAATCACTTGATATGATTTGATCCGTCTAAGCAATTTTAAATTGGACGAGGCATTGACTTATCCAGTTCTTGGTGATTTGGCTACCAATTTTTAAAGAAGCGTCATCAAAACCAAAAAGAGGACCCTGGCTTCTTTGTTTTGAATAGGTGTTCTGAAAAGTGTTGTTCCTCAGATTTTCTGGCTGATTATTATAGAAAATTTTCATCGCCATGGAGCTTGAGCTAAACTTAGCCCAGAGTAAAGGAGCTAGCCTGTTGGTCTCTTTGTCTATGAGATGCGTGCTTATTGTTTGCCTGTAGTCTCTTAGGACCACTTTTAAGGACTTGTAATGAATGATGAATCCCTTCAATTTTCTTCTAAGCTTTCGCAGAGAGACTAGGTGTCATCCAAACTGCGGCTCCACAGTAAAGAATTGATAGGAGCAGGGCTGTAGCAATGGTAATGCATTGTGCTTTGCTGATTTTTCTTCTAAGAAGTTTGATACCATTCATGATCCCAAGAATCCACTTCTTTAGGGACTCCACGTGAGGTAGCCATGATAGTTAATTATCTATAACTAGCACGTTCAAGAGCAAAGAAGCCGCCCCCCCCTCCACTTGACAGTTTTATTGCATTACATGCCACGCCACGCCTGCGTGATAGGATAGATGTTAGGGTTTTATTTATATTAATTATGAAATGAAGTGTTTTTGATGAAATCTCATAAAAAGCAATTAAAGAACCTACCTACTCTGTCTTTTATTTCAAATGAATTGCTAATCTTTAAATTATTTTCTCATTTAAAAATGCCATCTCAGCATTCAATTGTATAAGCTGATTAAATGTGACCGACTAGTTTCTAAAAGTTTTGATGTAATAGATATAGTTGTGTTTGAGATTATAAAATCCTGATAAGGAGAGAAAAACCTCGAACAAAAAACAGCAAGAACAGACTTATGAAAATGTCAGCAAACTTGATTAAAGTGGTTTTAAAAACCAACAATCTCTGATGCAAGTAATTTCCTGACATTCTGGAAAATCTCTGCAGATTCAACTCACAAGTAAAGAAACACAATGAATTACTTTCTCACCAAATACATGTGCATCAAATTGAGCAGAACAATCCTATTGTTTTCCTTAAGTGATTTTACATACAAAAGGTACAGAAGAGGCAAACTGACGTTTGCTTTTGCAAATTAATTTCCATCTGCTCTCCAAATATATATGAAATTAATTCTGAAAGTCTCAAATTTAAATTTGATCCTTGAATGTAAAATGATAAAAAGTTGTTAGAATAAAGACTGGATTAGAGGTAAAAAATGTGAGTGTAGATTAAGTGAAGTTAAAACTTTCCCTGAAGTTTAACCTTCAAAATTAGATTTGATTAATTTATAAAATAATATTTAAGAACAACAGGAGAAATCAATATCTAAAGTAAAGTCAATTTTAATTGATAGTGAGTCTTTTTGAAAACATCAAGCACTTGGCCAAACTATTCACATTATTCGATCCTGTTTTAGGAAAAGATTGTCCTCTAGGCTACACGATTTAGATTAAAAGTTGAGAAAATATTAAACTTTCAAATATTTACTCACTGTTCTTTTCTTACGCTTTAAACTAAAGCGAACCTGATTTTTCAATAAGAATATATAAGCCTTTGGAAAATCTTGATATTTAACCTAAGTTTAGCATAAAATATTTAACTAGAAGAAAATCTTTCCTGTCTTTTTATCTTTGAAAAATAGGTACTGGTGGTTACTGAATCATTTCTTTTTATTGCAGGCACAATTTAATCTGGAAAGAGGATCAAACCACCAACTTATTCCTTTCTAAGTTTAAAAAAAAGTTTTAACAGTTTCGTTTCTTTTTGTTAACAAATAAGATATTTTTACCTTAAAAAAGAAACTCATCCTAGTTTGTCTGAAACATTGAATGCCCCCAGCCAAATTTTCAATATTTACCAGATTACAGATTCCTTTTCAGAGACAAAAACCAAACTTCTTATTAAATTTCTTGTGGAATGACCTCACCAAAATAACTTCTTTTTCTCTTTACCTTATCATGCCTGCAACTGATGATGACCCCATAAAGAAATTTGTAGCATCTTTTTTATGAGTTTGGCGAGTGTCTTGTGTAATTAATAGCTGAAAAGAAAACTAATGGTTTTCTGGAAATTGAGGAGACCTTCAAGTCAACAAATATTCAGCTAGAGTCTAGATTACATTTTATGTATAATGAATGGGAGATCAAGCAACATTTTTTGTGGTCAAAAAAGTGTGAGGGGTTAATGTTGACTTTGTAACTAATAAAAACAATACAAAAGTCATAACAAAATGGGTCTGGTTTGAATAAAAAGATGAAAAAAATATGTGAAACTTAATGTTTGTAACGTCCTGAAAGGTTTGATTTCCCAATAAAGACTTATGTCATAGTCACTGGTAGTAATACAGAAGACACTGCAGCTCAAGTCCAATCAATTTTTTACTTTTCATGTTATCTTAGATCAATTAGAAGGGTGTTAATGAATCTTAAATAGAACTGATGTACATTGGCCAATGGAATTATATATGAATTAACCTTTAATTGCTCATTTCAATGTATGGCTGCAGTCATGCATTGAAATGTGTTATATCCCATCCTGGCCTGACATTATCTGTTGACTTTTTTTGTCTTACATTTGATTTACAGATCTTGAAGATAATAAAAGCATTTTTCATTGTTCTTTGTTCTATGACTTCACAGGAAATGACCAATAATAAGTTGAACTGACAGCTTATTGATGGACAACTTAAAGTCAGTTGAGGATCTGATTATTCTAAGAACAAAGTTTTAGACTTTATGACAATCCACTGCACTGTTATTGTGTCTCACAGTTACCTAAACTATCTTTTGTTGAATGAATATAGATTAATATTTAAGATGAGTATATTTCTCAAAGAAAAGATTTGAGATTTCTTATTTTAGCTCTATACACACATGATTTTTCAATTTAGTTCTTGGATGTTCATTGATAAATTTTGCAATGTTTATTTGAGCAAACTTCTTTTGAATCATTGTGTATTTGTAATTTTACCCCCTTAATACTTTTACTTATTCTTTAGGTTTTAGTGGTTAAAAAAATTCTCAACTATGATATGACTTTTTTGATGCTTCAAGTAATAATATTTTTTACTCCTGAAGGTCATAAAGCTTCAAAGGAGATAAAGGATCGAAATCATGGTTCCTCTCAGCCTTTTGTTGCATTCTTTTTCCTTTGACAAAAATCAAAAGTAATGGCCTCATGGATTTAAAAAGTTGAACTTGCATTTCTTAATCTTACCTTGCATTCAAGCCTTTGGAATTTGCTGAGAGATTGTTTGAAAGCAGAATTAATCTGCATGCCAAAAGTTTCTGATCTTATCCTTCGGATTCAAAGGTTTTTGAAATCTTTGAATGTGTCAAAATACTAAAACAAATTGTTTGTTCTCAAATCCAAACTGTCTGAATAGATTTAGAATTCTTCCACGTCATTTTTTGCCTAAGCTTAACTTTCTTTATTTTCTCCTTCAAAACCTCCTTGGCCTTTTTTTCTAAGGTTCAAAAAAAGATTTTACTTTGTTTGCTCGTAGAGGAGGAAAGTTTTTATCACAAGGCGTGATTTATTTTCAACATAGTTCCCGATTGATTTTGACTTTGATATATTTTACATGAGAAGCAACAAGAAGTTTTGAAAAACTATTTGCAAGAAAACTTGGGTGACCCAGGATTGAAACTTAAAACAGTTAGCCTGACATAGCAAGTCATTTGAACCCCTAGAAAATAAATTAAACTTTTTGGGTCAAGTTGTAAATTATAATGAAAAATGAACAATTTCTTGACAATGAACCTTCAAATCTCCATGTGCCTCTCACACTAGAGATGGACCCTGTCCCTACCTGAACACACTTTTGACCCGCAGTGATTAAGAGGCCAACCCGTCTTTGACCAGGGTACTTTTTGACCCAACTCGAAGATATTTTTTTTGACCCCAAGGGAAAAAATTCAAAATTTGGGATTTTCAGGGGAAATTTTCCAAACCCCAACCAGAGATGGCTGACCCAACCCGAGCAACAAAAAATTGATCTGACCCGACCCAGGCCAAAAAATTTTGATCTGGACTCATCACTTTCTCACACGAAATAGATATAAAATTAAATCTGCTCTGATACTCTTCGTTATTCAATCAAAATTGTAACAAGCAAAAAAGGCCAAAGGCTGTTAAGCAAATATTTAAGTGATGAAATTAAAGGTTCATTCTATAATCTAATCTAAGTTTTATGACCTAGCCTTACCGATCAAATAGTGAGGTTTGATATAAAAGTCAATAAAGTGAAATTTGATGTGTCAAACATGACATAATTTTTCGATAGAATTTTGTCAAAAAGCCAATTTAACATTAAAGTGTTCTTCAAGTGGGTTTAGTATCTTGTTGCTGAAAATTATGAAACTTAAACTGGTCAGAACTTAAAATTTATGTTTATTTTTAAGGTGAACAATTCAAAACTTTGAGTTACAACAAAAAAAGTACATTTTTTATTTTAGACTTTTAAAAGTCTAGGCTGTGGCCTAGTGGTCTAAAGCAGGAACTAAGATATAAGATTGTGGGTTCGATCCCCAGCTATGACAGCAATTTTTCATACCCGGATATCAAAGAGAAAATCAACAAGGCACACCTTGGCAGGGTAACAGTAATCTGCTAATAAAGGTTATGACCATGATCAATCGGTGATAATAAAGATGGGCTCTGACCTGACCCAAGCATACTTTTGACCTGCAGTAAATAAGAGGCTGACCTGTCTTTGATCCAGATATTTTTTGACCAGGCCAAATGAGATTTCTTGGACCCCAAGGGAAAAAATTAAAAATTTTGGATTTTAAGGTGAAATTTTCCACACCCAAAGGTGTCTGACTCAACCTGAGCCTTGTCAACAAATTTCGACCCAAACCCATCACTAATTGGTAAAGTTGATACTACACCAGATGAATATCCTCATTATAAAGTCTCAAAACTACATAAAAGATCTATTTGGCATGTTTTCTTTGTATTTTTTGGATGTCAATTTAAATGCTTATGAGATTAACAATAAAAAAAATTCAATAAAATATTTAAGATATTTTGGTTACATAATACATCAATTGTGTTGAGGCATAAATTTTGTTAAGATCAAACTATTTGAATAAAGCAAGATTCAGGGTACAAAATAAAAACTGCATATGCATATGTCAGCTAGCAAAAATTTAACATTAAACAAAAATTTGTTTGTTGCACACAATTTATGCAAAAATTTCACATGTCCTTTGTAAAATTAACTCCATATAAAACTTTCATTGTTTGTGTTGCTAAATTTTTGACTACAATAAAAAAGATCTAACTTAAAAATGTCTGATTTTGATGATGTTCAAATTTAGTTTTATTTGTTGTTTGCCACTAGCATTAAAAATATACTTTGAATATGATCTTTTAAGAAGTTGTCATTATAATATTATTTTTAGAAAAGCAATAAAATGTATCTTAAACAATATTTCTTAATAAAGTAAGTTTGAGAATGACTGAATGTAAAAGGCCATCAAAAAAATTATATGAGAAAAATTTGCTGTTAATTTTTCAATCAAACTTCCAAAGAAATGCAAGTTTTTATTGTCTCGAAA
>Ga0194133_10010007_pt1 | contig 10751 bp, 12 predicted proteins | sample TA2KigOf40mmetaG_FD_155448 | JGI IMG/M metagenome (GOLD analysis project Ga0194133, IMG submission 155448) | Freshwater microbial communities from Lake Tanganyika, Tanzania - TA2015055 Kigoma Offshore 40m | ecosystem: Environmental > Aquatic > Freshwater > Lake | place: Tanzania: Lake...
AGGCCTAGGCGCCCGGGCCAAAGCACGAGCCCTCGGGCGATAGCCCCTGTTTCCGGACGGCCAGGCCCGGCCAAGTCCCCGTAGCGCCCGGCGCAGCCGACCCAAACGGGTCGTTCCAAAGGCGCGAGCCAAAATAGGCATTATAGTGCTTTACTCGGTCCTAAACATGACTTATAGTGCCTTTGTTGGTCCTGAAGAGGATCACTTAACACCGAAATAAGAAGCATTTTTCATTTTTGGCGGCTCATGATCCGGTCGCTACTGATCCAGAAAGAGATACATATGTCCATGATCAGTTACCAGGTCGAGGCTTTCGGCCGGCCTTTGGCGCAGGTTCTGCGCGATGTCCCTCCTGCTCAGGGCAGCGAGGTGGTGATCAGGGTGGGCAGCTGCGGCGTCTGCCACAGCGATGTGCATTTGCACGATGGCTATTTCGACCTGGGCAACGAGCTCAAGCTCGACATGACCCGCACCGTGCAGCCGCCGCGCACGCTCGGCCATGAGATTGCGGGCACGGTGGTGGCGGTCGGCCCGGACGCCCACGGCGTGCAGGTGGGTGACCATCGGGTGGTTTTCCCCTGGATCGGCTGCGGCAGCTGCTCGCTGTGCGAGAGCGGTCAGGAGCACCTGTGCAACAGCCCCCGGGCCCTGGGCATTCACCGTGATGGCGGCTTTTCAAACGCGGCCCAGACCATTTTCGAACTTGCATTTCAAGAGGTCGCATCGTCTTTAGAGTGAGGTGCGCAGCGTCCTGCGGTCGTGCTCGACGCTGCTAAAAAAGTTCTCAACCGTGCGGCGTTACTTCGCAAACCCAGCCCGCACCTTGGATGACGCTGCATCGATCGCAGCATCAAGCTCGCCTGCCAAAACAGCTGCTTTAATCAAGTCCAGCGTGGCAGCAAGGTCCCGATCAGATGCGACCTCTATGGCGAACTTGCCCTTGGCTAATTCCAGTGCCCGACTGCCGTAGCGAACATGCAGCGCCAGCTTGCCGTTCTCTGCGGTGAACCACCAAGGCTTGACCCGCTTGGGCATTTCCACCTGACGACGCAAGCCCGTGTCGTGTTCCACGACAGTACGAAATCGAGTGGGTGCGAACTGCGTACCTGCCTGTTGCGCCTTGATCAGCTCTGTCTGTTCCCAGATGCGATGGGCTAGCTTGTTGCGGCGCATGACCACTGCGGGAACGCTGGTGGGTTTGACAGCTGTAGACAGTTTGAGGGATGCTAGGGATGCCATGTGCTCGTCCTTTCAAAAGTTGAGTGAGCACAGGCAAGTGTGTTTTCGGTTCGCTTGGCTGTACAACCTGAATCCAGGCAGTCCGAACGGCTTCTAGACAACAGGTTGACATAAATTCTTGGCGTGCAGAGCGTTGATTGGATAGATGCGAGGACTACATGAAATTCATCGGTGGCACGGCAGCTGCGAGAAAGCTATTTGAGGACCTTCACAGCGAGGGCTTGCTGTGCATGCCCTACACAGATGCGTGGATGAAGAAGAACGCAAAGGCGATTGGCAGGGACTACAAGCAATTTCGGAAGTGGAGTAGTCACTATCCCAATGATCAGGGTCTTGTATTCATTGATGCCAGCAGGTTCTACGGAGATCGACTTCAGGGTTTGATCGATGTGTTGCCTGCGTTTGGTACCGTTTTCAGAGAAGACATCAGGATCGTGAATCCCGACTTCATCGTACTGAACCTAAAGACGCAAAAGATGATCTTGTTCGGCTTGGGCCGTAAAGATCGAATCTATGGTCTGATTTATGTTGAAGGGCAGTTCGAGAATGTGTCGCAGCCGACCTACGACAACTACATCAACCAGAATTTCGAGACAGTTGACGATGAAGGCGAGATAGCTATTGATCCGACCTATCGCTACCTACAAGAGATGTGCGGTGACTGGTCGGAAATCATTGACAACACTTACAACGCACTCGAAGCCTTTGGCGCGGCAAACTTCGAATACATGTCGTTGCCAGCATCGCGCTATGAGCTTGAGTGTCTGCTTGATGAGGAACCCAACGCAGAAGGAGTGTATGACCTGGATGGCGAGGAGATGAGCTCTGACCAAGTGCGCGACCTACTTGATGAGTATGAGCGGTTGGATGAAAAGTGCATTAAAAACCTGCGCTACCTTCAGATCCTGTTCCCCAAAATCGAACAGGGAGAGCTTGGAACTGGGGCTTACTGAGGCGGGCTAGGGTTGCTGTTGGCGTTTGGCCAGGAGGCTCATGCCACGCTCCGTGTCGATCCGCTTCTGCAATGCGGCCTTCTGCCGCCGTAGTGCATCTAGTCGCATCTGCGCTGGTGTCCTGGGCTTTGTGGGTGCTATCTCGCTGATTCTCATGGTGCACCTCACGCGATGATGATGGGTGGCGCCGAGAACTCATCAGGTCGCTGAAGGTAGGAGTGCGCCAGCGCTCGGATCACCATCTTGCGCACGGCCAAGTTCTGCGTCTCAAGGGACTGCATCCTTTGAGCGATCTCTTCGGCGATCATGGTCTGTAGCTCCGCGATGTATTGGTTGGGGCTGGTGGCTTTCTTCTGCTCCAGGATCTCAGACAGGTACAGCAGGCTGTTGGTTGAGATGTCCAGGTTCTGAGCACTGATGCTGCCGTAGTAGCCCTCGCTCTTGCCGCAGTACCTGCTGAAGGTCCTGGCTGTGATGTCGGGCAGAGCCATTGCGGTCTTTTCAAATAGCTGTTTGGTAAAACTCATATCAAGTTCTCCTGTATAGTTATTTATGCATGCGGCTCATTCGCGAACCAGATTGCGTGGTTTGAATCATTTAAATTAACTTGACCCCTTAAACTTTGGAGGCACCATGGCATTCCGCAAGATCAGCCTCGATGGCATTCCATCAACACAAAATGTTGTGACTATCGGGGCATCTGGATTTGGATTCAGTGCTTCATCTATAAAGTCTAATAGGCTAGAGAATAAGGTCGCTGTTTCATTCTATTTTGATGACGAAGATCAATATAAGGTTGGATTCGAATTTCACGACGACCTGGGGGTGCCCGACTCACTAAAGATTACGCATGGAAGCGACTCTGCGACTAAGAGAGTGGGGGCAACGGGAGTCATTAATAAATCTAGGATTTTGAAGTCAATTCAGTCAGATCCAGACAAGAATAGCCGCATCTTTGAGCTGAAGGTTGACCCAATATCAAAGCTGTTTTACATCATGCTCCGGCCGGCATTTGAGTTTAGTATTGCATTCAGTAGAAAGGGGGATTTGCCCGATGGTATAACTGGGATCTACCGGTATCGGGATATTCGAGGCGATGTAATCTACATCGGAAAGGGCTTGATTAAAGATCGTGCGTCGAGTCCTGAGCGCAGAGAGTGGGGTATTCATAAGATTGAATATTCTGTAATCGAGAGCGATGATTTGTGCTTCAAATGGGAGTCCTTTTATCTCGAATCATTCAGACAGGAGGAGGGTGTCCTACCCCCACTTAATAGAATCGGCGGTAGGTCCTCTGACTGAGTTCTCAAGGAGCAGGGAAGCTTTTAAGTTCGCTGGCGCGAACTGCGATGAATCTTTTGCTCCGCAAAAGCACTCATCGCCTGTTCTTTCTTTTCTTTAAACGAGAGATGATCGGTTTGATGGAAACATATTGAGCGGAAATATTCTGAATTGATATTCGCTAGGAAGCCATATGCCACGCTCAAAGAGCGCGGCGACATTCGCTGAGGTTCTCCCATACCGCATACACACAACTTGATTGCTCAAGAAAGGCAGGTTTTGCGATCTCCTTTTATGTGCGTGTCTTACGCAAGCAGCAGACTACCTATGCGGCGGCGTTGTCTGTGCCTTGTGGGTCACTCTTTCGAGCGTGGCGTCCCACTCACTTTTTGATTGAGCCCTTCGTGGCTCTTTCGCAACTGTTAAGACATTGCAAACGCTACAGCCCATGGGGGCGTCGTTTAAAGCATCCTGCGGTCTCAGCAGGGTAGTGCAATGAATCGGCGCAACAAGCAGCGCCTTCTTTACCGTCTCACATCAGAACGGATTTAGCAGCTCAATTCAATCGGCGAGCAACCTTGGTCTTATTCGTATAAGGTATTTATACGCAGATTCAATTTATAGGGCTTTACACGCGAAATTTTTGGGTTCTGAAGGTCTGGGTAGCGGGATAGGGATGCAAAGCGCTTGTAGGGCGTTTTAAGCTGTCGCTTTTCACGACAGCGCCAAAGAAAAACACACTTTTCTTTGGTGGCGTTGATTTAATTGAAGATTTTTCACCGCCAAATTCGGTTGCTCTTTGCAGCCAAAGAAAGCACTCTTGTTTTGTGTTTTTATTTGAGTAAGGAGTAATTCATGGGGCAAGCCAAATCATTTACCCCCGCAGAGTTCGAAGCCGTCCTCGACTATGTCAGCAGCCGCAGGCACGCACTACGCAACCGCATGTTGATCCTGATGAGCTTTTGGGCAGGCATGCGGGTTGGCGAGATCGCCAGCCTTCGCATCGAGGATGTGGTGGATCAGCGGGGCAAAGTCAGGGGCGAGATCAGGCTGGATGCATCACAAACCAAGGGCAAACACGCTCGCATCGTGTTCCTTCCCACCAAGTTGCGTGATGAGCTGCAGCACTACGCCGATGCGCTGCAGCTGAGGGATCGATCAATGCCGCTTTTCATGACCGCTGGCGGCAAGGCGTTCTCAGCCAATGTGCTGACGCAGCACTTCTTTTGGCTGTACCGCAAGGCAGGCATTGAAGGATCCAGCCACTCTGGGCGCAGATCGTTCCTGACTTCACTGAGTCAGAAGGGCATCTCCATCCGCATCTTGGCAAGCCTTGCTGGGCACAGGTCAACGGCAGTGACCATGCGCTACATCGACGCCAATGACGACATGAAGCGCAACGCAGTCGAGCTGATCTAGCTGGTAGAAGCGTGGCTGTCGTGACAAACGACGGTCAGGCATCGCGATAGATCACTCGCCGCTCGCGACGGTCCACGGTGAGGTTGTTCTGTCGGGTTCGCTCGGGCTCGATGTATCGGACGCCGCTGACAGCAGCCAGCTTTTCTGCGCTGAGTTCAGAGATGAGGTTTAGCTCCCACCACTGGGCTTCCAGCTCTTTGTGCTGAGCCAACTGGCGCGCCGTAAACCTAGGCGTGGCAACGGATACAGGCTGGTAGCTGGGGAAGATGCCCTGTTCCACATTGGCGATCAGCTGCTCGCTGCGCTTGAGGATTCTGCTGACAGACACACGCATACGGTTCTGTCTCGCCCTGATCTCGTCAGGCTCGCCTTTCAGTGACTCATTACTGGGGCTGATCCGCAACAGCGTGCCCAGCCTGAACAGATCAGCACGAGCCGCAGACTTGACCTTCTTTGGTTGCTGCTGTGCCAGCCACTTGGGCTTGTCAATCAGCTCTCTGTGTAGGGCATGAAGCTCATGCACCTTCTTTAGCGTGTGCAGCCCGAACTGTGCGGTGTTGATGCGGAACTCAGCAGTGGTCAGTTCCGTGCGCCTGGCTAACCTTTCGCCTGCATGTTGCTCCAGTAACTTGCCCAGCTGCTTCTGGATGGTGCGCTTGCTGAGCTTCAAGGGGATCTCGACCCAGATCTTGTCGTCGCCTGGCGCTTGCCGCTCCCGCTCGTTGGGGCGCTTGCTTACTTCCTTGACCTTGGGGAATGGCTCGACTTCGCTGAAGAGTCGGTAGCCCCTGTCTAGCCACCACTCGTCAAAGCTGCAGCTGTAGATGTCACCGAAGTCTCTGTGCACCCGCCCCAGCAGCTCGTCCTCAGTGGCTGCGCGAGGACGACCCTTGGATGTCTGGCAAACCAGCCAGTAGTCCTTACTCAGACGCAGGAACTCCCACCACCAACGCCTGAGGCTGGTCCTGGCGTCCTGCAAAGAGTCTTCTGCACGCCTGTAGCGCAGCCTGGGCATGCCCTTGAGGACATGGTCCTCGTTCTCTGGTGGGTTGGGCGGGCGAATGCTCATTTATTAGCTAGATAGATGCAGATTATGACACTTGCTAGTTAAGAAAAGAAGATACATCCATCGACAGAACAACTGGCAGGCAATGGTGCAAGTCGGAGTTCAAGTCGGTGGCAACTCAGCATCAGGCGGTGCGGTTGTCGTTCAAAACGCATTTAACTTTTTAAGGAGAAACAAATGCAAACCATCGCCACTATCGAGAACCCTTCCATCAACTCTGCTGCCATTGACGGCACTGATGTGCCATCCGCAGGTTTTGCTCTGCAGAACACAACGGTGAATGTGGGGGATGTCCAGGTCAGCGTGAAGTCACAACAGCAGATCGCGCAATCGATCTCTGGGGTAAACCGTGCCGTCTTCAAGTTGGAGCGGCTGGAGGCTGAGCGCGAGCACTGGGAGTCCACGGAACTGGCTGCAAGCCATAAGCGGCTCTACAGCCTGCTGACCAGCTGCTACCAGTTTTACCTCGACATGAAGACTTCGCCCAGCAAGGAAGAGCGCGAGGACCTCAAGAAGGGGCTGGATACCTTCATCCTGACTCGCGGCTATGGCGGCGGATTGAGCACGACGCATGACATGAACAAGGTCGTGAAGTCAGTGTTCGGCAATATCGATCGCCGCCGCGTCAGCGCCTATGGGCTTGCGCTGCGGGCTGCACTAGCTGCAGGTCCCGTGGATGGCACCGGAAAGTCGACACCGATCTCCGCGCCAGAGCTTGCCGATTGGCTCAGTGCTAAGGGCGGCGTTGAGGAGGTTCGCCTCGGCAGTCGCAATCAAGGCATGACCGCTACGCAACGAGCGGAAGTGGCAAAGGTGGCTCTGAAGTCTTCCGCGCTGACGACCTTGAAGCTTGACCCGCGCAGCTTTGCGTTCGACACCAACGATGCGGACAAGATGATGGTGCTCGTTGTGACCTATCGCCCAACTGGGGAACTGGAGGTCAACGCTGTCGTGAAAAGCGACGCTGCAGTTCGAGCTGCCCTGGCGTCCTACTACAGCGACAACAAGGAAGCTGTGACTCAGGCTGCCAGCAAATCCAGCGCAGAAGCTGCAGCTCCGCGGGCAACTGAGATTGCTCTGCAGCAGAGCATCAACAGCTGAGAGCTAACGAAAGGAGAAAAGGACAGGGTAGGGGCAACCTTCCCCTGCTAAACACCATGAACATTTACCCATCAAATTTCGCCAGCCCATTCAAGCCCGCGAGCTTGGATGATTTTGTAATTAGCGATGAGTCATCGCGCCTTCAGCTGCACAGCATTGTTTCTGGGCAACTGCCGTTTCCCCTGTTTGGGCGAAACGCCATCCTGCTGTGGGGAGCTTATGGAACGGGCAAGACCACGCTGGCACTTTTGCTGCCATCGCTACTGGAGCAGTCAGGTCAACTGATTGGGACACAGCGAGCAGCCAATCTCTTTACCAGCACACGGTACTGGGAGTTGACAGAGTGTGCCTTGGGATCCAACAGCGTGACCCTGGTCAGCGATCTCAATCAGAGGTCCAAGAGCATGGTTGCCACCAGCCCCAGTGGCTGGCACTTCGAAGTGTTGGACGAGGTTGACCTCTTGACGCCTGCAGCGCAAGCGTCCTTGAAGACTGCCATCACCCACGCCAACAGCACGATCTTTGTGATGACTACGAACCACCTTAGCAAAGTGGATCAGGGTATACGAGATCGCAGCGTCTTGATTGAGATGAACCAGCCCAAGCCCGAGGACTGGGTTTCTTTGGGTCAAAGATTCTTTAAGGTGATGGGCTTAACGGGCGATGAAGTTGACCCAACGACATTCATGAACTTCGCCAAGCTGTCACGGGGATCCCTCCGTGACTTCGGGCCCGCTGTGGTGACTCTTGGCTTGTCTCTTGGTGGGACGCTGTAGGAAGACAGCACAACGAGGTGCAATCGCCTCTTCCACTAAACCCTGACTGCAAGTGGGCGGGCTATCCAGCCTGCCCACTACAGGCAACAAATATTAGACTTTAGAAGGTAAACGATGTCGGATTCATATGGGGTTTTTGATTTTTAGAAAGTCCCATGACTGCGAGCTCTACGACGTTCAATGGCACGCCTGGTGACCAGTAGCTCGTCGTCAGGAATGCGTGAATCGCTGCAACGTCGAGCCGATTGCGATCGAATGAGCACTCAAAGGCGGAAAGGTTTATGGATGCCCAATCCAATGCCTATCGATTAGCGGAACCGGGAGGTCGGTCCGCCGGATGATTGACCCCATCGTTCACCGGAATGTCGGGAATGAGAAACGGGTTGACGCCTTCCAGACAGCCAACGTTATAGCCGTATTGGTCCGGGAACGAGCGCCGGCGATGGTGGGTGTAGATGCCGCACACGCCACAGAAGTAGTGTTGCGCCACATGGGTGTTGAACTGGTACAGCCGAAGATGCTCTTGGCCCTCAACGATGAGGATGGCATCCAGCGTGACCGATGCCACCACCGCGCCCTTGCGCCGACAGATCGAGCAGTCGCATCGCCGGGGGTTCACGATGCCGTCCGGCAGATTCAGTTCCAGCACCACCGAGCCGCAATGGCAGGTCAGCCGATGTTGGGGCTGGATGGTGACATCGCCGACTTGATGAATGCCCATGTCAACTTGAACCCTCTGCACGCGAGCGCCGTCGGTACGCGCTGAAGCCCCCCAATGCGGCCAGCAAAGCCGACACGGGGATCAAGACCCTGGGCAACCAATACTGTTGAAGCGGCGAAAGGGATTTAAACCACGTCTCAAGGCTCATCAACCCTTGAGCCACCAACACAAGCACTGACACCGTCGAGGCGATGGCCAGAATGAACATCAGAAAACGAACGGTTGGCAAGACTTCACTCCTCGAATGCTTAGGAGTCGCTTCGTCGAAGGAGCAGATGAGCCACCACTGGGCCCAAGCCCGCGCCAAGCGCAGCCCCCCAGACGCTCTGCAGCCATAGCTCCCCCAGCATGGCCCCCAAGCCGGCCGCTAGGCTCCCAGCGATTAATAGTTTGCTATCCATCTTCAGACTCTACCCTTCGACGAGCTGCATCTGAACACCAGAATCACGGCTAGCGCTGTGACATGTTTGCAAATTTAACGAGTCTTCATCCAAATACCGAAGTCACCAAATAATTACCCGAACAAATCTATCTGCGGCAAGCGTAGCCGTCAACCTCGCTCGCCCTACGCAGTACCGTCGTTTTCCACGACACCCCCATCAAGCCAGCCCGTCATCAGCACTCTAAGAGATGAGTCTGTTCAGTGCCCCATCCTCATCGCTGACCGTGCAGCAGGTCGATGTTCATTTCCGCTGTGAGATTGCTGGCATAGAACTTCTCCACCATCTCCACAGATGTCCTAGCGTTGCGGGCTAGGGTCAGCAGGTCGATCTTGCCGCCGTACAGGAGCCTGAAGGTCAGCGCTGTATGTCTGAGGCTGTAAAGGGTTCTCGACTTGCCGTTGGCAGCATTTGCTCCTATGCCGCCCAAAGACTGAATATGACGGAACTGCCAGCCATAGCTTTCTAGGGCTTTGGATCGATCGCTACGGTCTGGCAAGAACACATAGTCTTCGGGGCGTCCAAAGCCCGCAGAGCGTTGCCAAGCCAGTAGCCGCTCATAGACCGCGACTGCTGCCTGTAGCGTGACGATGGGCTTGTCATGCTTCTTGGTCTCCGGCAGGTTCAAGCGTAGGTATGTGTGTCGACCGCGTATGACGGCGACATGCTGGTGTTGCAGAAACTTAATGTCGCTGGGACGAATAAAGCTGTTGACCATGAAGCGGATCAACCATGCGAGATCCTCGCTGACATGCCCATAGCGGTCTATGGTGCCCTGCGCCTTTCGGCTGCGTTCAGTGACCAGCATTGGGACTCGAGCGCCTTGGTGCTGCCTAGCCAATTGCACCAACGATCTGTATTCCGTGACTGAAAAGTGCCCGCGAGGCTTGCTGGAGACCTTCACGGCGGGGAACTTGGGCACGCTGGTGAGCTTGCCTACGCTGACAGCGTAGTGAAGCACCTTCCTGACTGCGACCATGTGCTGCTGGATGGTCACCGTGGTCATGTTTCCGTCGCTCAAGCGCTGGATGTATTGGCTGACCTGTTGATACCCAATCTTGTCCACGGGCATCTCGCCGAAGAAGGGAAGGATGTGCTTGTGAAGTCTGTTGCGCAGGATGGCAAGACTTGAGGCGGTCAGCTCGCCACGCTTCACCCGACCTTGTTGGAATGCCAGCGCTGCCTGAACGAAATCGGCGAACTTGCTTTCTCGCTCACCGCGATCACGAATGTGTTCACCATAAAGCTCGGCGGTCTTGATGTGGAAGAAGTGCTTGGCTTGGCTGATCGCCGCCTTCTTGTTCGTGGTCTTAAGGCTTTGTGTGTAGGTCCGACCCTTTAGGAAACAACGCACCTGCCAGTACCTGCTGGCATTCGTCTTGAATATGCGAAGCTTGGTCGGGTAGTTGGCGATGGGCGTGATTGAGGCCAGGATGGGCAGAGTGCGGTGCCGTGAGGGCAGATAGAGGGTGTCGTTTGCTGCTGCGCCCCGTGTGCCCAAGTCCATGTGCACAAGCGTAATTTCAGACTGGTGCCCTGAGCAAGCGAGCGGGCTTGCTTGTAGCAAACCTGGTCGTATGTGCTGACTCGCGCAGGCTCTAAGGCTCAGACATCATCCACGCCGAGCCTTCAACAAGCCAACCCACCTACCAGGACCTTCGTCACGCTTGCGCCATGGCCCAGCCCAGACATGATCCACGCCAAGTAGCACACCGCAGACCTTGCTACAAAAGCGTTCAAACTATTGGAAGGTGA
>Ga0194133_10010011_pt1 | contig 10748 bp, 16 predicted proteins | sample TA2KigOf40mmetaG_FD_155448 | JGI IMG/M metagenome (GOLD analysis project Ga0194133, IMG submission 155448) | Freshwater microbial communities from Lake Tanganyika, Tanzania - TA2015055 Kigoma Offshore 40m | ecosystem: Environmental > Aquatic > Freshwater > Lake | place: Tanzania: Lake...
TCCTCGCAAGTAAGGAGAAGATCAATGACCAAAGTTTGCCAAGCCTTGATCGTGCTGTGGCTTTCTATGTTGTCAATAAGTGCTCTTTCAGTGGTCTCACAGAAAGTTCTTCATTTTCAGAACAAGCTTCCAATAACAACTTTAGTTTGCGGGGTATCGAAAAACTACCTGCGTATTCTGAATTAATCGCAGATTGGCGTATAACTAATTACTCCTATGATTATCTGATGGATGGAAACACAGGTGCTTTTATGTATCTCGATCCTCCTTATGATATTAAGGATAACCTCTATGGGCGTAAGGGATCAATGCACAAAGGATTTGATCACGATAAGTTTGCTGCTGACTGCGATGCTAATCCTATGGACCAATTGGTAAGTTATAATTCAGACCAACTTGTTAAAGATCGCTTTAAGAACTGGAATGCAGCGGAGTTTGACTTGACTTATACAATGCGTTCGGTGGGTGAATATATGCGAGAGCAAAAACAACGCAAAGAACTATTGCTCTTTAATTATAGCAAAACTCCAAAAATTCAAGTTAATTTTGATGGATGCTATAATTATAATAGACTGAAAAGTGAGGGATTAGTTGATGACTTCTGATTTAACAGATTGGTTAAATTCTATTAATTTTACCAAAGAAAACTTGATGAAAGATGACGAAATCTCAAAAAAAGAGTATGTTCCTTACATCATTAACAAATGCTTGTCTGGGCATATTGATTGTATTTTATATGCAAATGAAATGAATCTTCACCATTCTTTAGATAAGGACATGCAATATTCATTTTATCTAAATAGTTTGAGGAAAAAGAAGAGATTCTCTCCCTGGATCCGAAAGGATAAGGTCAACGATTTAGAATGCGTTAAAAAATACTATGGATATAGTAATGAGAAAGCATCTCAAGCACTTAAAATTCTAAATAAATCCCATATTGACTTTATAAAAAAACGACTTGAAACTGGCGGAATGAAATGACTAACCAAACAATTGAACCACAAGTAAACTGGTCTCCTGATATGATGGTGGAGGTTACTTTAAACGAACCAGATGACTTTCTAAAGGTAAGAGAAACACTGACTCGTATCGGTGTTGCCTCAAGAAAGGAGAAAAAACTGTATCAATCTTGTCACATCCTTCATAAACAGGGACGTTATTATATTGTAAGTTTTAAGGAACTGTTTGCTCTTGATGGTAAACATGCAAATCTGACTATAAATGATGTCCAGAGAAGGAATCGTATCGTTCGTCTTCTTGCAGACTGGGGACTCATTAGTGTTGTTGATGCAGATAAAGTATTAGATATTGCACCTTTAAATCAAATCAAAGTTCTTCCTTTTAAAGAAAAGGGAGAATGGATTCTAGAAACTAAATATAATATTGGAAAAAGGAGTAAGGTAGTAGAACCTGAATAATTAAAGGGAGGGGTTGACATCCCCCCCTTTATGGTCTATAATAGATTTGCCTCTATATACACATAAATATGGCAAATTCAAATTTAGATTACGCCGAATGGGTAACAGATCAATATCTTTACCACGCAGTCCAAAGTATTGATGTAAGACTTGGTGAGGGTTATGCTCGTAAAAATCCTACTTTAGTTTCAACCATGATTTGTTTAACCGCTCAAGAATTTGAACGACAAAATTCTTTGAGTGGAGAAAAGGATGTAAAAAAAGTTTTAACAAAACATAATAAATCTACCCCACAATTTAAGTTTTTAAAAAATCCAACTAAAAAACGAAACCCAAAATTTAAATTTAAGAATTTTGGAATTCCAGTTGGAGCAACTCTACATTATATAAACGATCCAAAAATTACATGTGAAGTAGCAAGTCCTGATAGTGATGTAATTTTTAATGGAAAGAAAACATCTATGAGTGCTATTGTAAACGATTTTTTGGGTGGATCTAATAGAGGAACATCTTTTTGGATTTATAATGGAAAACTTCTTGTAGATCTTTATAATCAAAAATATTGAGTGTAAAACCGAATAATAATGAGCGGGTTTCATCACCCGCTTTTTTTGTAAAAGTATTATAATTATATACAGGACGCCTTCGGGGTCCACAAAACACAAACTCGCTTTTTAAGGAGCTACCATAATGACTAATCTTGCACGTTATACTGCGTCGGATCTCCCTGCCTTAATGGATAGGATTACACGCAACAGCATTGGAATGGACGAATATTTTGATCGTCTATTTAATCTTCACGAAACTACAAATAATTATCCACCATACAACCTAATCCAGGTAAATACTGTGGAGTCTCTTTTAGAGATTGCACTTGCCGGATTCAAAAAGGAGGAAGTCAATGTCTTCACAGAGTATGGAAAACTTTTTGTCGAGGGGCAAAAATCAGATACAGAATCGGATAGGACGTTTGTCCACAAGGGTCTGGCTCAAAGAAGTTTTAAACGGGCGTGGACACTCTCCGATGAAACCGAAGTCCGAGAAGTCACCTTTGAAGACGGACTACTTGTCATTCGACTAGGAAAGATTGTTCCAGAACATCATACACGAAAAACTTACCTATAAATACTTGAGGCTGCCCCAAAAATATTGTTGCCGCAGGGAGGTAACTGGCAAAAACCAGTTTGACACCTCCCCTTTTTTTGTGCTATAATACTAAAAGGTATGGAGTAAAAATGACAGTAAAACTTTTGTTGCTTAAGTCTGGAGAAGACTTGATTTCGGATATTAAAGAAATGGTTTTTGGTGAAGATGAAGAAAAACGAGTCATCGGATATTATCTAAACAAACCTTGTATTGTGAAGGTGAACTCACCAAATCTGCTTACCGAAGAAAATGAAAACAAAGGTCCTCAAAAAATGGGATATCAAGTTCATCTTCATCCCTGGATGCCTTTGAGTGCTGATGAAGAAATCCCTGTTCCTGCTGATTGGGTTGTTACAATTGTAGATCCAACAGAAAAATTAAAACAAATGTATGTTGATGATGTTGTAAACTATGGAAAAGACAATCAAAGTGTTAGTTCTGACGAACAATCAGATATTGGTCTCACAGATTGAAGAAGTTGGTGCTGATATTGGAGAACCGAATTGCAAACTTATTAAACCATTTGTAGTTTCTAAAGATCAAACTTTAGAACCATTTCTAATGGGATATACAAAAGAGGATACTTGTATGATGAGTTCTGAAAAAATTCTAACACTTGTAACACCCACACCAACACTTCTTGAAAAATACCAGGACCTTACCAAAGAATGAGTCAAACCTTTTATACTAATGTTCAATTGGTAGGGAATCAGTTTCTGGTTCGTGGTGTAGAGAATGGTAAAAGATTTGAAAACAGAGATGAATTCTTCCCAACACTATATGTAAATAGTAAAAAGGAATCAAAGTATAAAAATTTAAGTGGAGAGAATGTAGAACCAATAAGACCGGGGACAGTTCGAGATTGTCGTGAGTTTTATAAAAAGTATGAGAACGTAGATGGATTTGATATCTACGGGAATGATCGTTATGTATATCAATATATTTCAGAGAAGTATCCTGAAGATGAGATTAATTTTGATATCAGTAAAATTAAACTTGTAACTTTAGATATTGAGGTTGGATCCGAGTCTGGATTCCCTGATGTAGAATCTTGCATTGAAGAAATTCTTGCAATCTCTATTCAGGATTATACAACCAAAAAGATTATTACCTGGGGAGTTAAACCATTTAACAATACTCGTGCTGATGTAACTTATCATCATTGCCTAAGTGAATATGAACTTCTCAATCACTTTATTAATTATTGGATGGTTGATGTTCCTGATGTTGTAACTGGATGGAATATTCAACTTTATGATATCCCGTACATTTGCAAGCGATTAAATCGTGTTCTTGGTGAAAAGTTAATGAAACGATTCTCTAATTGGGGATTGGTTACTGAGAACGAACTTTATATCACTGGACGTAAGCACACTACATTTGATGTCGGTGGTTTGACTCAGTTGGATTACCTTGAGTTATATAAGAAGTTCACTTATAAAGCACAGGAATCTTATCGTTTGGATTATATTGCTGAGGTTGAACTCGGACAGAAGAAACTTGACCACTCTGAGTTTGATACCTTTAAGGACTTTTATACTGAAGGATGGCAAAAATTTATTGAGTATAATATCGTTGACGTAGAACTTGTTGACCGTCTGGAAGACAAGATGAAGTTGATTGAACTTGCTCTTACGATGGCATATGATGCAAAGGTAAATTATGCTGATGTGTTTTCTCAAGTGCGGATGTGGGATACAATCATCTACAACTATCTTAAAAATAGAAACATTGTGATCCCTCCGAAGGAGCGTTCTGATAAGGACTCCAAGTATGCTGGTGCCTATGTGAAAGAACCGATTCCAGGAATGTATGATTATGTGGTAAGTTTTGACCTAAATTCACTTTATCCACATTTAATTATGCAATACGCAATTTCCCCAGAAACTCTTATTACTCAAGATGAACTTAATAGGAGAATTGCTGAACTTGAAAGTATGTTATAATATAAATAGGATATAGATAGTTTATAAACAAAAGTTAGTATCCTATGTATGTTTATCAGTATAAAGAAGATGCCGTTGTATTTTATGTTGGTATGGGGCAGGGTTATAGAATGTGGTCTCATTTAAAACCAAGTTCTTATATGCCATATGATGCAAATTATCCTTCTTTTTATGGGAAGATAAAATCTATGATTTTAGATGGAAATGAACCTTGTGTTGAAAAAATTTTTGAAGGCACAAAAGAAGAATGTTTAACCCTTGAAAAAGAACTTATTGAGAAACATAAGTTGGTTGGTGAGGGAGGAACACTCTACAATATTTCTAAAAGTGGTGGGGGTCGTGTAAAAGGAAAACCATATCCTATGAGTGAAAATACTCTAAAAAGATTTAGAGAAACTATGAGAAAAAATAGAACTTACAAAATTGAAAGTCAAGATTTAATAAAAATGTATCTTATTGAAAACAAGACAAGAAAACAAATTGCGGAGCACTATAATTGCAGTGAAGTATTAATCAAGCAAAGATTGAAAGAATTTGGAATTAAAAAATCTACTAAAATTATGGAGATATGAGATGTGGAAAGATGTTCGTAAAATGACCCGTGAAGAAATTGTAAAAGAACTTGAGGCACTTAAGCAGGTAAGAGAACTTTCTATAAAGGTAAATGTAGATAAACTTCTCAAACGAGAGTTGGATTTAGAACCTTTACACAAGGTAAATCTCACTATGACTCCAAATGGGGCATTATATCATAGGGTCAAAGGTATGCTTCCAGAACTGATGGATAAAATCTATCAGGACCGCACCATTTATAAAAAGAAAATGCTTGCGGCAAAACAAGAATATGAAAAGAAAAAGACAAAAGAACTGGAAAAAGAGATTGCTCGGTGTAACAACATCCAAATGGCGAGGAAGATTCAACTTAACTCTGCTTATGGTGCTATCGGCAATCAGTATTTCCGTTACTTTAAACTAGCAAACGCTGAGGCAATCACTCTATCGGGTCAAGTTGCGATTCGTTGGATTGAAAACAAACTCAATCAATACTTGAATAAGATTCTCAAAACACAAGAGGTAGATTATGTTATTGCTTCTGATACTGACTCTGTTTATCTCAATATGGGTCCTCTGGTTGAAACTGTATACAAGGGAAGAGAGAAAACTACTCAAGGCGTTGTTTCGTTCCTTGATAAGATCTGTCAGGTGGAACTTGAGAAGTATATTGAGAGTTGCTACCAAGAACTGGCTGACTATGTAAATGCTTACGATCAAAAGATGCAGATGAAGCGTGAGAATATCGCTGAGCGTGGAATCTGGACTGCAAAGAAGCGTTACATTCTTAATGTCTGGGACAGTGAAGGTGTGCGTTATGAGGAACCTAAATTGAAGATGATGGGTATTGAAGCAGTCAAGTCTTCTACACCTGCACCTTGTCGTAAGATGATTAAGGATGGACTAAAACTTATGATGAACGGAACGGAGGAAGATGTGATTAACTTCATCGATCAGTGTCGTGAAGAGTTTAAGAAACTTCCACCAGAACAAATATCATTCCCCCGTTCTGCGTCTGATGTAAACAAATACAAATCATCCTCTACAATTTATTCCAAGGGAACACCAATTCACGTTCGTGGAGCACTATTGTTTAATCATTACATAAAAGAGGCAAAACTAACAAATAAATATTCACTTATACAAAATGGTGAAAAGATTAAGTTTGTTTATCTAAAGAAACCAAATACAATTCACGAGAATATTATTTCATTCATTCAAGAATTTCCTAAGGAGTTAAACCTTGACAAATACATAGACTATGAACTACAATTTGAGAAGGCATTTTTAGAACCACTCAAAATTATTCTTGATTCTATTGGGTGGAATATTGAAAAGACTGTTAACCTGGAGTTATTTTTTTCCTAATGGACTTACCTATTAACGACAAAGAACTTGCAACAATTGTAAGTTCATTAAGACTTGGTGGAGACGTTGATCTTTATCAAAAAATAAATATCGTCAAAGAGGTTCGGGATTCTGAACCTAATGGACCTTACAAAAAAATCTTACGAGAACAATATGGGATGGTGATCTGATGAAAGATCTAATTAGAGTTAAGTATTATTTTAAAGATCATCCAAATACAACTCTTTCTGTGTTCTTGAAGACGCAGGAACAAGTTGAGTCTTATAAGGCAAAACACCCCAATTATGTTTATATTGAAAAGAGTAAGTAAATCATGGATTTTTTGAAAGATATTGTAAAAGAAATCGGTGATGACTTTACAAAGTTAGCATCCGATATTGATGAGACTGAAAGTTATGTGGACACAGGTTCATACGTCTTTAACGCTCTTGTATCTGGTAGTATCTTTGGTGGGGTATCTGGCAACAAGATTACTGCTATCGCAGGTGAGAGCAGTACAGGAAAAACTTTCTTCAGCCTGGCCGTTGTAAAGAATTTTCTTGATAGTAATCCTGATGGATATTGTTTGTATTTTGATACGGAGGCAGCTGTCAATAAACCACTCTTAGAAAGTCGTGGTATTGATTTAACTCGCTTTGTAGTTGTTAATGTTGTTACGATTGAAGAGTTTCGTAATAAGGCACTTAAAGCAATTGATTTATATTCTAAAACACCAGTACAAGAACGCAAACCTTGTATGTTTGTGTTGGATTCTTTGGGTATGTTATCCACAAGTAAAGAAATTAATGATGTTCTAAATGATAAGGAAGTTAGAGACATGACTAAATCTCAACTTATCAAAGGGACATTCCGAATGTTAACCCTTAAACTAGGTCAAGCAAATGTCCCGCTCATTGTCACAAATCATACATACGATGTCATCGGAGCTTACGTACCAACTAAAGAAATGGGAGGAGGTTCTGGACTCAAGTACGCAGCAAGCACGATCATTTATCTCAGCAAAAAGAAAGAAAAGGATGGAACGGAAGTGGTCGGAAATATTATCAAGGCTAAGACTGCTAAATCGCGTTTGAGTAAGGAGAACAAAAATGTTGAAGTCCGTCTGTATTATGATGAGCGCGGCCTTGATCGTTACTATGGTCTTCTGGAACTTGGTGAGATTGGTGGACTCTGGAAGAATGTAGCAGGAAGATATGAGATTGATGGTAAGAAAATTTATGCTAAGGAGATTCTTAAAACCCCTGAGAAGTATTTCACCGAAGAAGTAATGAAAAAACTTGATGAGATTGCTGGCCAGGAGTTTAGTTATGGGTCATGATCAAAGTATTAAAAACCAAAATCAATGTTACTAAAGTTATTGAGCAATTAAAAAAATACCCTCAAGATTGGGACCATCAGAAGTATCTGAAGGATTCCCAGTCTTTGGTTGATAGGGGATTTGCAGATTTGCCAACGAGTGCATTACAACTTATAATGGGTGGAGTTAAGAAGAAAGAAGACTTTGTTGGAGATTCTGAAATCAATATCAAAACTCCTGCATATGAACATCATAACGAAATTCGAAAAATTATTCGTAAAGAGTTTGGAAACAAAGAACTACAACGTTGTGGATTCTTATCCCTACCGATTGATGAGATTGTGGGAGCACATATTGATGAAGGAACTTACTACTTAACAAGAGATAGATATCATCTTTCAATATCAGGAAGATATCAATACTTTTGTGGAACTGATACTGTAATTGTTGAACCAGGAACTCTTCTTTGGTTTAATAATAAATTACCACACGGGACAGTAAATATTGCCGATGAAACAAGAATAACATTTGTATTTGATATTTTACATTCTCCAGATAATCCTCATCATAAACTAATTTAATGGAAAAAATTGAGTTCTTAATTTTAAGAAACCTACTTTACAATGAAGAATATGCAAGAAAAGTCTTACCATTTATCAAAGCCGAATACTTTGAGGACTCAAATCAAAAGATTATATTTGAAGAAATATATTCATTCATCACTGAGTATAACAAACTTGCTACAAAGGAAGTTCTTTATATTGAACTGGGGAAAAGAAACGATCTAAACGAAGAGACCTTTAAGGAAACTTCAAAGATTGTTTCTTGTCTTGATGATGTCCCTGTAGAAAGGGATTGGGTTGTTGATACGACTGAAAAGTGGTGCCGTGACCGTGCAATTTATCTTGCACTGATGGAATCCATTCATATTGCCGATGGAAATAACAAAGATAAGAACCGTGATGCAATTCCGAGTATTCTTTCTGATGCACTTGCAGTAAGTTTTGATAGTCATGTAGGACATGACTACCTACAAGACTATGAAGAAAGATATGAATCTTATCACCGAAAGGAAGAGAAGATTGAGTTTGACTTAGAATACTTTAATAAAATAACCAAAGGTGGATTACCCAACAAAACATTAAATATTTGTCTTGCTGGAACTGGAACCGGAAAAAGTTTGTTTATGTGTCATGTAGCATCTTCTGTTCTTCTTCAGGGTAAGAATGTTCTCTACATTACACTTGAGATGGCAGAGGAACGAATTGCTGAAAGAATTGATGCTAACCTCCTAAATGTTCCTATTCAAGATATTATAGAACTTCCCAAGAACATATTTGAAAATAAAGTTACCAATCTTGCCAAGAAAACTCAAGGCACTTTAATCATTAAGGAGTATCCAACTGCATCTGCACACGCAGGACACTTTAAATCACTTCTGAATGAACTTGCACTTAAGAAATCATTTAGACCAGATATTATCTTTGTTGATTATCTGAATATTTGTGCTTCGTCAAGGTTTAAAGGTGGAAGTAATATCAACTCCTACACTTTGGTTAAGTCTATTGCAGAGGAACTTCGTGGTCTTGCTGTAGAGTTTAATGTTCCAATTTTGAGTGCGACACAGACGACCAGATCCGGTTTTGGATCTTCTGATCCAGAACTCACAGATACTTCAGAATCCTTTGGTCTTCCTGCAACTGCTGACTTAATGTTTGCTCTGATTAACACTGAAGACCTTGAGGGATTGGGACAGATTCTTGTGAAGCAACTTAAGAACCGATATGCTGACCCAACGATGTATAAAAGATTTGTGGTTGGTATTGATCGTGCTAAAATGAGATTGTATGACTGCGAACAATCGGCACAAAAAGATATACTTGACTCTGGTAAAGAAGAAGAGTATAATGACGAAGAAAGAAAATCTAAAAAATCATTTGAGGGATTTACGTTTTGATTGATATTGAAAAAGAAACTCTGGAAGATGGGTCTACTAAATTTACTATGACTGAAAACAAAGTTATTGATACAAACAAATATATTGAGTTCGTGCGACAAACTACAAGTCCTGCAAGTAGTGACTTCGCAGCACTTCTATCACGACTAACTGAACTTGAGGTTACAGATGATGCAGATGTTCCTCGTCTTATGACTGCTGCTTTGGGTGTGAGTGCAGAGTGTGGAGAACTGGTAGAAATTATTAAGAAGGTGTTTTTGCAAGGAAAACCATATACTGAAGAAACTAAAATTCACATTCTTAAAGAATTTTCTGATGTGATGTGGTATCTTGCTCAACTTTGTATTGCTATGAATACAACTTTTGAAGAAATTATGAGAGTTAATTATGAAAAACTATCTGCAAGGTATCCTGAAGGAACATTTAGTGTTTATCATTCAGAAAATCGTGTTGAAGGAGATATCTAAATAATATGCCTGAATAGGTAAGCACTTTTCGGGTTGGAGGAGCATTTGTTCCTCCTTTTTAATCAAATAAATAATAATGCTTACCTGTTCAGTAATGAATAAAATGTCTAAAATTATAACTACAGAAATTTTATTAGAAAGAATTAAAAATTTTCGTCAAGATAAAGGAAATTTTTATGACTATTCTCAAGTAAAATATAAAGCAAGAAATATTAAAATAAAAATAATTTGTCCAAAACACGGACCATTTTTTCAATATTCTGCCGATCATATTCGTGGATTTGATGGATGTAAAGAATGTTCTAAATTAAAATCAATAAAAACTAATTTAGAAAAATATGGAGTAGAGAATCCATTTCAATCGTATTGGTAGGGATGATGTTAAAATCAAACCAGGAGTTGCAAAAGACAGCGTTCAAATGGATAAGAGAAACGAAGCAGACTTATATATCACTGGATGGTGGATGCCCAAAACACCATTAGACAAAGGAATTTCAAAAGTATTTGAGGAGATGAAAAAAAATTATGGCTACTAGTATTATCGCACTTAAAAATTTTATTAATGAACCTCATTGTGATTTGGGAGAAAATGCATGG
>Ga0194133_10010014_pt1 | contig 10748 bp, 10 predicted proteins | sample TA2KigOf40mmetaG_FD_155448 | JGI IMG/M metagenome (GOLD analysis project Ga0194133, IMG submission 155448) | Freshwater microbial communities from Lake Tanganyika, Tanzania - TA2015055 Kigoma Offshore 40m | ecosystem: Environmental > Aquatic > Freshwater > Lake | place: Tanzania: Lake...
CGTAGAGGTTGGGGGCCGGCGTCAAGGGTTCGCTCCGCCGGGCTTTGCCCGCCCTTGACCCCGGCCCCCACCCATACGGAATTTAAGAGAGGCTCATTTCAACACGCTGCGTCCGCATCAATCGATTGGAAAAAAGCCACCAGCCCCAGGCATTTGGATACCCAAGACCAAAGCGGAAAAGGCCTTGCATCTGAGTTTGTTTCCAGCGATCCTAATACCTCAGGAGGTCAGGCAACGATTGAGCTAGCGATGAAATAAAGCTAGACTGAAAACTCTCACTGACATTGGATCAACATTTGACGCGGGTCATAGCCTGGACCGCTTTGACAACCGCGCCCCAGGCGCGTCAAGACGGTGTGCCGAATTGTGTTGACTCGATTCGATTAACCGGAAAGGGAGCGCCTGTTCAAACCGATCGCAATCGCCTATACTCGTAGCTTGACCACTGCGCCGAGCGAGCCACGATGAACAATCCGCCGCCGATTTGGGGAGACCTGACCTCGCAGGAACACGAGTACCACTACAACCCCCAGCGCGCGTTCCCGGATTTCGCGGTTTACCGCGCGCGTAGAGACCCAGCCAATCAGGCCGCTCTGTCGAGTCTCAGGCGAATCAGCGATCAGGCCTACGGGCCCCATCGGCTCGACACCGCCGACATCTATCCCGCCTCTCAGGCCAACGCACCCGTCCACGTCTTCTATCACGGTGGCTATTGGCGGGCGCAGGACAAGGCCAACTTCGCCTTCCTCGCCGCGCCCCTCACCGCCGCGGGCGTCTGCACGGTGATCGCCAACTACCCGCTATGCCCTGAAGTGACTCTGGACCGGGTTGTTGAGTCGTCCCTCAAAGCGCTCGCCTGGACCGCCCGGGAGATCAGACGCTTTGGCGGCGACCCTGATCGGATCACGATCTCCGGCCACTCGGCCGGCGCCCATCTCTGCGCAGCCGCACTCGTAACCGACTGGAGCGCCCGCGGCCTGCCCGCTAACCTGATCAAGGGCGCCGTGCTGATCAGCGGCATCTTTGATCCCGCGCCCGCCGTTCGGACAACTGTCAACGCCGAGTTGAACCTTACCCCGGAACTGATCGCGCGTCACAACTATGAACGCCATCCCCCGAAATGCCAGTGCCCGACCTGGATCATCGCGGGCGGTCTGGAGCCCTGGCAGTTCATCGATCAGTCGTTCCGGTACTCGCATCACCTGCATCGGCATGGGGGAGACCCTGGCGTGATCGTGAGCCCGGGCTTCAATCACTTCGACATCATTGACCAGTACATGCAACCAGAGAGCGACGTGATGCGCTCCTTGATGGGTCTGATCGAATCGGGCGACCCATCGTGAGCCGCATCCGCAGCATTCGCCTGAGCGGGCTCGAGTACGCACTTGACGAACGCGCCGCCTACGGCATGGCGCGCGGCCTGACCGCGCGGCGTGGTGGTGGATTGCTCGAACTCGAGACCGATGATGGCATCGTCGGGCTGGGCGAAGTGTGGGGACCAAGCGGCGTTGCAGCGGCCTATCTCAAAATCGTCAAGCCCTACTTCATCGGCGCGAGCATCCATAGCCAGCGCGGGGTTCAACGGATGATCCTCGCCAAGCACTATCACTTTGGCACGCAGAATGGGCTCATCGCGCTCTTCAGCGGTATCGATGTGGCGGCCCACGACGCCATCGGCAAAAAGTTAGGCGTGTCGGTCTGCGACCTAATGGGCGGACGGCAACGGGACGAGGTACCGGTCTACGCCTCGGGTGGCTATTTCACTCGCGATGACGACCAGCTACAGTCACTCGCTCGCCAGCTCGAACCCCAAGCCGGTGCTGGCTTTCCCGCTTTCAAGATCAAGATTGGACGCAGCCCCGACGACGATCGGAAGCGGGTCGCCCTCGCTCGCCAGATCATTGGCGACCGGCCAATGCTTGCGGTTGACAGCAACGGCAACTACACGCTGGACCAGGCGCTCGAGAGCATGAGGCAGATTGCCGAGTTCAGGATTGGCTGGTACGAGGAGCCGCTCGCGCCGCAGGACTGGCGCGGGTACGCAGAGCTGCGTCGCCGCGCGCTGATGCCGATCGCAACTGGCGAGGCGCTATATGAACAGTTCGACTTCATGCGGCTGGTTCAGGACGGACTCGCCGATGTCCTTCAGCCCGATCTCGCGCTGTGTGGCGGCCTGAGCGTCGCACGCTTCATCGGCGAGCTTTGCGTAACCGCACACCTACGGGTGTCGCCTCATGTCTGGGGCACTGCAATCGGTCTCGCTACTGCCTCGCACTGGGTCGTAGCCCTGCCCGAGTACCCTCACGCCGGTAACGACCCCACGCCCACGCTCGTCGAATATGACATTGGCGAGAACCCTCTGCGCGACCGCCTGCTGGTCGAGCCACTGGTCCCTCGCAACGGTCTTCTGAAGGTACCAGTTGGCCCTGGACTCGGCATCGCGCTCAATCCCGACGTACTCGCTTGCCACCAGACGGGCGGAGGCAGTGGCAGAGCGTTACAACGCGGTTGAACGAGTCGCGCTGCGATCGCCTTTCATGGAATTGAAGCCATCCGATTCTTGCAGTCATCTGCTCAAGATCCAGAACCTGCAAACCCAGTTCGTGACCCTTAGAGGCCTGCTGCCCGCAGTCGATGGCGTGAGTCTGGCTGTCGAGTCTGGCCAGACCCTCGCGGTGGTGGGCGAGTCTGGCTCTGGCAAGTCGGTCACAGCGCTTTCAATCTTGCGCCTCTTCAATCGTGGCGATCGCGTGAAAATGTCGGGAAGGATTCTATGGAAGCAGACAGACGGCGGACAAATCGATCTGGCCTCGATCGATGAAGCTGGACTCCGGCAGGTTCGAGGCGGCGAGATTGCAGTCATCTTCCAGGATCCCGGCGCAAGCCTCAATCCGGTGTTCACCGTCGGAAGCCAGATCCGCGAGGCGCTGCGACGACATCGTCCGGCCGAGGACGAAGAGGCCACCGCCATAGCGCTGCTTCGTGACGTCGGCATCGCCGACCCGCAGCGTCGCATTCACGCCTATCCCCATCAACTCTCGGGTGGCATGCGTCAGCGGGTCATGATCGCGATCGCACTCGCCTGCAGGCCACGGCTGCTGATTGCCGACGAACCCACAACTGCTCTTGATGTAACCATCCAGGCGCAGATCATGCGGCTGCTGTCTGAGCTAAAGTCGCGACACCAGATGGCGCTGCTCTTCATCACGCATGATCTCGGTCTGGTTGCGCAGATCGCCGATCAGGTCGCGGTGATGTATGCCGGGCAGGTTGTCGAAGCCGGCCCGGTCGCGCAAGTGCTGCGCGAGCCCCGCCATCCTTACACCCGCGCCCTGCTTAATTGCAGACCATCGCGCCTTTACAGCGACATCGGGCCCGACGAGCGCAGACTCCATCCGATCCCGGGCGTACCGCCTCGACCCGGGACGATCGCGACCGGCTGCCGCTTCGCAGCGCGGTGTACCCACCAACAAGTAATCTGCCGCGCTGGTACGATTGAACTCGAAACGGCCGCTGAACAGGATAGGCAGGTCCGCTGTCTGCGCTGGAACGCGATCTCATGATCCGCGCCGCAGCCGAACCAGTGCAAAGCGGCGCAAATACCTCCCCTACGAACGGTCTCCGAAGCTCACCGCCCCTATTCGAACTTAGGCGGGTCTCAAAGCACTTCAGCCTGCCCCGAGAAGCCTGGCGTGCGGCTACGCCGCTCAGGGCAGTCGATTCAGTCTCGCTCTCGCTCGCAGCGGGCGAAGTGCTGGGCCTGGTCGGGGAGTCGGGCTCAGGCAAAACAACCCTTGGCAGGCTGGCACTTGGGCTAATCAAGCCCACAGCGGGAACCGTCCATATGGAGGGTCAGGATTTGCAAAGGCTCGATGGATCCGCCTTGCGTCAATTGCGTCAGCGCATGCAGATGGTCTTTCAGGATCCATTTGCATCGCTCAACCCGCGCCGCAAGGTCGGGGCAGCGATCGAAGAGGTGCTTGCACTGCACGGCCTTGGCGAGCGCTCCAAACGTTCACTGCGCGTAATCGAACTGCTTGAAGAGGTCGGGCTCGGGGCCGATGACGCAGGCCGATTACCCCGCGAATTCTCGGGGGGCCAACGCCAGCGTATCGCCATCGCGCGCGCACTGGCAGTTCGACCTGCGCTGCTGGTTGCAGATGAGCCGGTCTCAGCGCTCGATATGTCCGTACAGGCCGGCATCCTGTCGCTGCTGCGCGACCTGCAGGCGCGTCTGGGCCTCGCGATGCTGTTTATCTCGCACGATCTCGGCGTCGTTGAAGTGATAGCTGACCGCGTGATGGTGCTCTACCTGGGCCGTGTCATGGAAGTCGCGCCGACCCGGCGCCTTTTCACTGCACCACGTCATCCCTACACGGCGGGCCTGCTCGCAGCGGCGCCCCGCCCCGACCGCCACGGTGCGCCATCGATCATATTGCGCGACGAGATCCCCAGCCCCGCCAATCCGCCAAGCGGCTGCGTGTTTCGAACGCGCTGTCCCTTTGCCCAGGAGCGTTGCGCAATCGAGGTCCCGCCTCTTGAGGATCTGGGCCATGGACACTGGCGTGCATGTCTGCGTAACGACCTCGATCTCGGCCCAGATCCGGCATGAGAGACGCGATACGCCAAAGGGTGCTTGTAACTGGCGGACGCGGTTTTGTCGGAGCGGCCGTCGTCCGGCATCTGCTCGCCCATGGTTTCGCCGTGCATGTATTCGGGCCCGAGAGTCCAGTTCCGCTGCCAGCCGGCGCAAGGCAGACCATCGCCTCGATCGAAGACGATGTAGCGCTCGCAGGCTGCATTGACGCACTCAGGCCGCAGTTCGTCCTGCACTGCGCGGCGTTCTCGTCGGGCCCGGTCGGTCTGACCCGTTCGGGCGAAGCCGATCCCAGGCGAATGCTGGCCGTGAATGTCATGGGGTTCAGAACGCTTCTCGAGGCCTGCGTACGCTGCCGAGTCGCGCGGGTGATCTGGATGAGTTCGACCGTGGTGCTTGGGCGTGCAATCGACCTAGTACATCGGCTTGATGAATCGGCCCCAAGGCATCCAGTGGTCCAGTACGGAATGAGTAAGGTCCTGGCCGAAGACCTCGCACAGTTCTACCGCGATCGCGATGGTCTGGAAACGATAGCGCTTCGGATCCCGCTGATGCTGGGCCCCGGCCTGTGGTACCAGGGCGCAGCAAGCCCGATCCTCGAACTCGTGGGCCAGGTAGCGGGTCGCTCCGCGCCAGGCGAGGTGTGTCTTCCAGCAATGAAATTCGATGCGATGCACGTCGCCGACGCCGGGCCTCTCGTCGAAGCATTGCTCACCGGAGCCGGTCCGTTCGATTCGGTTTACCATGTTTCCGGATTCACGACGTGTGGTCAGCAAATCGTCAAGACGCTGGCTTCGCTCGCACCAGAATTCCAGGCAGTGATCACGCTAATCGAGCCCGCCATCGTTTATCCGCTGGTCAGCCAAGTACGGGTCGAGCGGGACACCGGCTGGCGACATCAGCACACCCTGAGAAGCACGCTCAACGACCTGCTGAACGACCTGAAAGAGGGATAGGCCCATGAGCATCGATGCACGACTGGCCCAACTCGGAATCCAGCTCCCGGCGCCGAGAGCCCCCGCGTACGCCTACGTCCCGGTGGCCTGCCACGGCGACCTTGCCTGGGTGTCCGGCCAGCTCCCCTGGCGTGCGGATGGTTCACTCCCGCAGGGCAAACTCGGGGAGGGGGTCAGCGTCGAAGAAGGTCGCGAGGCGGCTCGGCTGTGTGTTATCAACGCGCTATCGCTCCTGCGTACCCAATTCGGCTCGCTGGACCGTATTGTTCGAGTCGTGAAGCTAACTGGCTTCGTGGCGAGCGCGCAGGGCTTTGTCGATCAGCCCTCGGTCATGGACGGCGCGTCGTCGCTGCTTCTCGAAATTTTTAGTGAGGCGGGCCGGCACGCTCGCTCGGCCGTGGGTATGGCCGAGCTTCCGCGCTCGGTTCCTGTTGAAGTCGAATTCGTTTTCGCGTTCAAGAACTGAAAGACCAGAACAACCATCAGAAGGAGTAGAAATGGCAACAGGAAGTAGATGGACCGCGCGGCTCGCCATAATGCTCGTGGCCGGAACGCTGGCCGCCAGCGCGTTTGCGCAGACGGCAGGCGAAGTACTGCTTTATGGCAAAACCGACCCGGGCGCCCGCTCAGGCGGCCGACTAACCATAGGCTCGCTGACCGAGCCACCTGCGATGGACCCCTACCACCAGGCAGCCGATGCGCGGATCCGGGTAACGGTACTGTCCTATCAGGGTCTGTTTTACGAGAGCGCAAGCGGCGAGGCGATTCCGCTTCTCGCTGAAAGCTTTACCGTTTCACCCGATGGTCTCACCTACACAATCAAACTGCGCCAGGGCGTCAAGTTCCACACCGGTCAGACTATGTCAGCGGAAGACGTCAAGTACAGCTATGACTACCTGCGCGATCCCAAGAACGGCTCGCCCGGCGCAGGCGACTTCTCGACCGTCCAAACGATCGACGCTCCAGACGCGCAGACGGTCGTGTTCCGGCTGTCGAGCCGCAATGGCCTGCTGCCCATCACACTCACTCATCGCTATGGCGGCGTCATCCCGAAAGATTATTTCGCGACGCCCGATGCCAGAGCCCGCCTCAACCAGCAGTCGGTTGGCACGGGTCCCTTCAAGCTCAAGCAGTTCCGGCAAAACTCGGTACTGGTCTTCGAGAAATTCCAGGACTACTGGCAGAAGGGCCTGCCACATCTCGAGGAAGTCACCTTTGCGTTCATGCCCAATTCGGCGGCGATGGTGGTTGCAGCGCGTAGCGGCCGTGTTGACATGGGCATCTTCACCCGACCTCAGGACGCCGAGCAGCTCACCAGCACTGCGGGACTGAAGCTCGTTCGTACGCCCTCGATGAACCAGAAAAGCATAGACCTCGGTTCCGAGCACCCAATATTGAAAGATGAACGGGTCCGTCAGGCGATCGCGCTTGCGGTCGACAAGGAAGCGGTGATGAAGGCCTCGATCTCGGGCTACGGCCAGGTGCTCGGCACCATGGTGGCCGGCATGCAGGCGCGCTGGGGCCTGCCGCTTTCCGAGGTCCCGAATCAGAAGGTGGATCTGGGTCGCGCGCGCCGACTGCTCGCGGAGGCAGGTCACCCCAATGGGTTCGAGATCGATCTCACCACGATCATCACCTACGACTGGATGGATGCTGCAGCGGTACTGATTGCCGAGCAGCTCAAGCAGATCGGGATCCGGGTCAACATCAAGAAGGTTGAGCTGGGCGTCTGGGTGCGCAACTTCCAGAGCAAGCAGATGGGTTTCACATTCAACGACTGGCCGTCCTCACCCGACCCCAGCCTGCTCTTTTACCGGCACTTCCGGGCAACGCCCATGGGCGCTGACTTCCGCAACTGGAATAATGCGCAGGCCAGCGCCCTGCTCGACCGGGGCCGTGAGGAATCCGACTACGCCAAGCGCCGCGAGATCTACAACGAATTTCAGAAGATGCTCGCGAGCAGCGTACCGACCATCATGATGTTTTCGTCCGACCTGCTAGCCGTCGAACGCGATCGGGTTCGCAATCACCAGCAGCATCCCACCGGTTGGTACTTCGGCGTGGTGAAAACCTGGGTTGCGAACTGACGCTTACCCAAGCACAGCGCTGGTGCTGCGTTTCCTGCTGCCTCGACTGGCGAGCGCTGCCCTCGCGGCGCTCGTCTCGAGCCTCGTCGTGTTCGTGCTGATGCGCTCGGTGCCCGGCGATATCGTGGGCCAGATGCTCGGGCAGACCATCGACCCCACCGCCTCGGCCGCACTGCGCACATTCTTTGGCCTCGACCAGGCCATGCACACCCAGTTTGTCGACTGGCTGGCCCGGGTTCTGCAAGGCGACCTGGGGCGCAGCTGGTACCAGGGTCAAGCGGTCACCCGCATGATCAGCGAGGCCTTCACGGTTACGCTGCAAATTGCCCTCCTCACCCTCGTACTCGCCACGCTGATCGGCGTGCCGCTAGGGGTCATCGCGGGCATTTACGAGGGCCGTCGACTTGACGCCGCCATTCAGGCCTTCAATCTGATTGGCCTGTCGGCCCCGGTCTTCTGGGTTGGCCTCATGCTCCTGGTCGGCACATCTGCTTTCTTCAACTGGTCACCCCCGTTCGCGTGGCGCTCGCCGAGTGAAGATCTGGCCGACAACCTGGCGATCGTGCTGTTGCCAGTCCTCAGTCTTGCCGTTCTCCAGGCTGCCGCCTACAGTCACTTCGTTCGGGAATGCATGGTTGGCGAGCTTCGCCGAGACCACGTTCGAGCGGCCTTTGCCAAGGGCCTTTCGCCCGCCCAGGTCTACTTCAAGCATGCGCTGCGCAACATCCTAATCCCGCTCGTCACCTTCATGGGCATGATCCTGATTCAGATCCTGGGCGGCACGGTGGTGATCGAGTCCCTTTTTTCGCTGCCAGGACTTGGTCGGCTGATCCTCTCTGGAATCCAGGGCCGCGACTACCCCGTGGTGCAGGGAGCGCTGCTCTTTGTCGTGCTGATCGCGATAAGCGTCAACCTGGCGGTCGACGCGTTATACGGCCTGATCGATCCGCGGCTGCGGCGATGACAGCATCACCCAGTCTCGTCCAACGTATTCTTGAGGCGCCCGCCAGCAGGGTGCTCAGCCTGCTGGTCTTCACCGCGCTCGCGCTACTCATCATCGCGCCCGAATTCATTGCGAGCCAGTCGCCGCTTTCAGTTGACCCGGGCCGCGCCCTGCGGCCATCGTCGGCCCAGCACTGGTTTGGGACCGACGATGTGGGCCGTGATCTGTTCGCACGGGTCGTTCACGCAACGCGCATCACGCTGGGCCTGGTCGCGGGTGCGCTGCTGGTCTCTGCTCTCGCGGGCGCCGCGCTTGGTCTGATCTCGGGCTTCGTCGGAGGCGTGATCGACCAGACCCTTGCACGACTCATCGATGTGATCCTCACTTTTCCGCCGATCATCGCGGGTGTAGTCATCACCGGCATTCTGGGACCGGGCGCCGATCACCTGGTGCTGGCACTGGCCATCGTCTATATGCCGATGTTTTTCAGGATCGCCCGCTCGGGTGCAATGGCCGAGGGAGCGCGAACTTATGTCGAAGCCTCGCGCGCGCTCGGCTTCAGCGAGGTCTCGATCCTGCTGCGGCAGGTCACCCCAAATGTGCTTCCACTGGTGCTCATGCAATACGTGATCCTGTTCCCGCTTGCCCTTCAGATCGAGGCGGCGCTGGGATTCCTGGGCCTGGGCGTTGCGCCTCCAACGCCCGACTGGGGCGCGATTCTTGAGCAGGGTAAGAACTTCATCATGGTCGCGTGGTGGATTTCGCTGTGGCCAGGGCTTTTCCTGCTGGCTTCCTCCTTCGCGGTGATGGTGTTGGGCCGATCGCTGCGCGAACGTATCGATGCGGGCTGAACGCGGCCTCAGTTCAGGCCCCCCCGGAAGCACAAGATAATGACTGTCAGACTCTCACTGTTCGAGGACAAGGTCGCTGGCACCATTCTCGATTGGAAGGCCGCGCCGCGGGCAATCTTTGTGCGCGCTGGCCAATTTACCCTTCAAACCGTCGAAGGGGTCAGCGAACTTTTTGCAACAGATTGCGCCCTCTTCACCGGTGCAATCCAAATCGATGGCGAGGGCGAGCTCTGGACCTTCGAGCTCGCAGCAGAGCCAGTCAGCGCGATGGACGCGGCTTTGCAAGCGCGCTGTATCCTTGCTCACGAACTGGATCTCGATCCGGCGCAGCCAATGGTACTGCGCGCCGACCGTGTTGAATTCGGTCCCGGCATGGAGACGCCCCGCCACGGCCACAAAGCCGCAGGCATCCGACGGCTGTATCAGGGGCGGCTGGTGGCCGAGATTGGTCGCGAGTCACGCCGGATCGACGCGGGCACCGCGTGGTTCGAGACCGGCCATGATCCGGTCATCGGGCGCAATATTGCGCCGGCCAGCGCCTTCGTTCGTGCGCTGGTTCTGCCACTCGAGCTGCTAGGTCAGCCAACCTTCATCGCCTGGAACGAGGTTGAAGCGGCCAAGCCGCGCGGTACCCGTCGCACCGAGTATTTCGACGCTGTAGTGAGGCTCAATCGCTGATTGGCAGCGGGCTCCTGCCCTGTCGCTGCGCCTTGAATTTTGACCACCCGGGGTTCTTGTCACAAAAGGGCAATCCAATCTCACAAGCAACAGAATTCATCGACGCGTTTTACGCGGCCACCGCGACGGGGTTGATCTGGTAGCCCAGGGCTGCGGCGCGGCGCCTCAAAGCGGCCACGCCGCACTGACGCTGCTCCTCTTCGCGGCGCGCTTGTTCCACCCGCTCGCGCTCCTCGCGGTCACGGCGCTCTGCGGCTATCCGCTGCTCTGCTTCTCGCGCCTTGCGTTCCTCCTCTGCTCTGCGTGCCTCCGCAATGCGACGCTGCTCGGCCTCTCGCGTCTTGCGTTCCTCCTCCGCTCTGCTTGCCTCCGCAATGCGACGCTGCTCCTCTTCGCGGCGCGCTTGTTCCACCCGCTCGCGCTCCTCGCGGTCACGGCGCTCTGCGGCTATGCGCTGCTCTGCTTCTCGCGCCTTGCGATCTTCCTCTGCCTTAAGCGCCTGTGCCACCCGGCGCTGCTCGGCTTCTCTTGCTTTGCGCTCTTCCTCCGCTTTGTGGGTTTCCGCTAAGCGACGCTGCTCTTCTTCCCGGCGCGCTTGTTCCACCCGCTCGCGCTCCTCGCGGTCCCGACGCTCCC
>Ga0194133_10010016_pt1 | contig 10748 bp, 7 predicted proteins | sample TA2KigOf40mmetaG_FD_155448 | JGI IMG/M metagenome (GOLD analysis project Ga0194133, IMG submission 155448) | Freshwater microbial communities from Lake Tanganyika, Tanzania - TA2015055 Kigoma Offshore 40m | ecosystem: Environmental > Aquatic > Freshwater > Lake | place: Tanzania: Lake Tanganyika...
AGCTGCCAATTGGGGAATGTCCGGATATGGTGTGTTCGTCGTGGGTAACAATGGAGATTTCGGTTCCTTTCTTATAGCTGTTTTCATTTCAAACGTCATGTTGTATACCTTATTTTATATTATAATGAAAGTGAGGCATAAGGAGAATATCAGGGCACAGGTAATATATATTTTATAAAGGAATTAAAGAAATTTTTTCATGTGAAATTTCTGTGGCCAAAGCCTGCCATTTATCTTCTTATCTCCACTATCACCTGGATTGGAGCAATATTTTTTTTTGTCAACAAGTCGACCACTTGGAAGCACTCACCAGCTCAGTCAAGAAATTTCAACCAGGTTAAGACCTTGAATATTTAGTTTCTATGAAACTGAAATTCAACTTTTATTTTATTTAGGACTGCAAAATTCTACACTTCTATGATAACCACGACATCTGGCACTTCCTGTCAGCTGCAAGCCTCTTTTTTTCCTTCATGCTTCTCCTAACACTTGATGATGACCTTGATAATGTTCCGAGGGACCAAATAGTGGTCTTTTGAGCTGAGCTTTCTAAAGATACTTAATGTGAGCCAAAAAAAGAAGAGCTTTACTTTGCTTAATAATTCACTTTTGTGTTTGTAGACCGATTATCTTTTTGAATATCCTTCAAAATCTAAGGGAAAATACTATATTTTATTCTTACAATAAATGTTACCGAATGAAGAAGGCTATTGGGGATCAATTTCGTCAGAATTTGGAACAATAAAGTGAATAGATTAAGAAGAGAAGCGCTTCAAACTTTTATCTGTCTTCCTCTACAAGAGGACCCATCCACACCCAACAAACCTTGCTTGAATATCAGAGCTGATGGCAAAAGACTGGAATGAGAGTAAACCATTTCTTTCCTTCTTGCTAGGCTGCGCTCATTTCACAAACAAAACATTCAAAACAATTTTTTCGATGATTTTTTCAACTTTTAAATTTGCAAATTAGCTTGAAATCACAGGATTTTTCTGAGTTAAAGAAAATTAAGAATTGCCTGAAAGCAAGGTGAGATATTTTCAGAATGTCAGGTGGAAGAGGTCCTCCAAAGACCGGCCTCTCATTTAATACAGAGGCTCTTGGAATCGGACGTGGGAAGGTATTTTGAATGAGAAATTTTCATTATTGGAATGAGTTGATTCAACTTATTTCAGGATGCATTTCCAACCACGGTGTTAACACCTCCCCCGTTGTATCCAGTGATGACCACCAAAGCCAAAAAGCCCCTGAAAAATGACGAAACCGATCGTTTACTCTCTTTCTACAAAGACTTCAGGAGACATATCAAAGAGTCAACATTTTATATAAAACTACCAGACGAAATGAAGACGAGAACTGGTGTTAAGATTGAAAGGTTTGCATTGCCATAAATAAGAATTTGCGCAAGCTCACGATGAGTTAAACTTTATTTTAGATATTCTGATAAATTTCATGAAAAGCAAAACGAAACTTTGAGCCTACCTGATTGGAGTTTTCTCCCTAAAGAATTACACCCAAGTCAAAAAAATAAAGGAGCAAAGAGGAAAGCCTCGTCGACGCCGAATCTGGTATTTTCCGATTTAAATGTTTGCCTGAAAAACCATGTAAAAAATTCTCTCATATCTAGGTTACAAAAAAGAAGAAAGACGTTTTGAAAAAGTTGGACGAGCTCGAGGCGAAAGAAATCAATGACAAAAATGCAGAAGGAGAAGATGGGGACGAAGAAGAAAAGGATGAAGAGGAGGACGAAGCTAAAGATGTCGAAGAAGTAAGCGATGCTGAGGATGAAGATGAAGAACTTGACGAAGGAACAGATTATGCTAACAATTACTTTGATAACGGTGAAGGATATTTGGAAGATGATGATGATGGGTTGGATGAAGGGGGCATTTATTAAGTTTAGAATTTTTATGTTCTTGAAACCATCATTCATTTGTTCATAATAAAAATATTTAAAGGATCATATGATTATGAATGGAATGTAGATGTTTTCCAACCCAAAAAAGTATCTTCGCTGCCCATAAATGAATTGCCCCAAACTTAAAGAAAATATGGTCTGCCTATTGGGTTGAGTTTTTCAGGCTTTGAAGGGAAAAAAGATGCCCTATTCTTCTTTAAGGCATATGGCTTTTAAAAGAAAACCGAAACTGAAAATTTCGAGGTTTCCGAAAAACTAAGTAGAGACCTATACGGTGAAAAATAGATATCTATAAATGTGTGTAGAGATCAAGTCAGTTATAACGATTCAACCGAAAAATAAAAGTATTTTAGCGCCTACGAGGCAAAGAAAACACATCCCTACACTCGATGAGTTTTAAAATTTTGATGTCAACAAATATTCAGTTTCGGATGAGTATAAAATTTCTTGTTTCAAAAATATACGAGAAAAGTCCTTTTCGAAAGAATGGAGCAAATAGGAATTGATCCTATTAAGGCAGATAAGGAGGTAAAAACGATCACTTTCTTTGTTGCTTGTCTACCTAAGTGTAATTTTTGGTTTAGGATGAGGCCCCAAGTACACCGACAATTTGTTCAGCTGCTGAGCAGGTATGTACTAAAACAGTGATTTTTCAAATATAACTGTTTTTGATAATTTAGGTATATCTTTTTGGGAAAAACGACTAATTCTTTAATGTTTCTGAAATTTAAAAGAAACTTTCTTTTCAACGACGAAAACTTTAACGAGTTGGAAATGTAATTTTAGGACGTCAATCTGGGTGTAGAGGAGCTATACATCAAGTACAGAAAGCTTCAACAGCAGCTTGAGTTTCTTGAAGTTCAGGAAGAATACGTTAAGGATGAACAAAGGAACCTCAAAAAAGAGTATGTTCATGCTCAGGAAGAAGTCAAGAGAATACAAAGCGTCCCCCTTGTAATTGGTAATTTAAAAAGATTGACAATTAATTCAAAAGCGTCTACTCGAAATCAATATTAATTATTGGGGTGAATGTTCCTAATTTTGGAGTGTATAGTCCATAATTTTGAAATTCTATGAATAGGTCAATTCCTTGAGGCTGTTGATCCGAATACCGGAATAGTAGGGTCCACCACAGGCTCAAACTATTACGTTCGAATACTTTCTACATTGGATCGTGAACTCCTCAAGCCTTCCGCTTCTGTGGCTCTTCACAAGCACTCTCACGCCCTTGTTGACGTTCTTCCACCCGAGGCTGACTCTTCAATTTCTATGCTTCAAGCAGACGAGCGGCCAGATGTAGCCTACTCTGATATCGGAGGAATGGACATGCAAAAGCAAGAGGTTAGTTTTAGGTTATCAAAAATCTCAAAAGCACGTCTTTTGCTTCTTATAATGATTTAAAACTGTAATCCTCTTATTTTAGGTCAAGGAAGCTGTCGAACTGCCGCTCACTCACTTCGAACTTTACAAACAAATCGGTATTGATCCTCCACGTGGTGTTCTAATGTTCGGTCCACCAGGTTGTGGCAAGACAATGTTGGCCAAAGCTGTTGCCAATAACACTACTGCTGCCTTTATCAGAGTTGTGGGATCTGAGTTCGTTCAAAAATATTTAGGAGAGGGACCAAGAATGGTAAGTTTGGTTTTGGTTCCTCTTCATAGCAATAGGAAATTCTAAAGATTCGCCATTTCAGGTTCGTGATGTATTCAGACTTGCTAAAGAAAACAGTCCGGCTATAATTTTCATCGATGAGATAGATGCCATCGCAACCAAGCGCTTTGATGCTCAAACTGGAGCTGATCGTGAAGTTCAAAGAATTTTATTAGAACTATTGAACCAGATGGACGGGTTTGACCAGACGACGAATGTTAAGGTAGAATACATTTTAGTATTGGTTACAGATGTCCCATTCGATTATTTAAAACATAAATAAATTATAACAGGTCATAATGGCAACCAATCGCCAAGATACCCTTGACCCTGCTCTCCTACGCCCCGGTCGTCTTGATCGAAAAATTGAATTCCCACTACCAGACCGTCGGCAGAAAAGGTTGATTTTCTCAACTATTACATCGAAAATGAATTTGTCGGAAGAAGTTGACCTTGAAGATTATGTGGCTAGGTGAATATTTAAAAAAGTACAATTAGTAAGTCAAAACGCAAAACTTTTTTTGGTAGACCTGACAAAATATCTGGAGCAGACATCAATGCAATTTGTCAAGAAGCAGGGATGCAAGCTGTCAGAGAAAACAGGTAAAATTTAAACAAATTGTCATTTTACTTACCCTTAATAGAACTACGCCATTCGATTCATCCTTCCTATGTCGAAAATATTTTTTTTTCTTTAGATATATTGTTTTGCCCAAAGATTTCGAGAAGGGATACAAGAACAACATCAAAAAAGATGAAACTGAGCACGAATTTTACAAATAACTTCATTGTATTCAGGACTCTTTTTACGTTTCTCATCATACGAGCACGTGTTTTTTTTTGTTTCTGTAAAAGTAATTAAAATTAATTTTGCAGTTGATTTTAAAACCTTTTCTCTGTAATAAATTAGTGCTTCTAGAGTGTCCTGTTCTTCACGTACAGATGGTCAGACGTAAAGAAGACTAGAGCGACGCGCAACCTTTAAAGTCCACATAGTAAAAATTCATTTTTCTAAAAGAAAATTTAACGGATATAAAGGATTTATCCTTTCCTTACTTTGATCTTTGCTTCAGAGTTACCTATAATTCATTTTCTCAAGTTTTTAAATTGCCTTTTTTAATCCCACACATCTAATTCTTTTTATTCCTTTTTCCAATGTAATTTCTGACATTGGCCAACTAGTGTGTGGGTGTAACTACCTACGCAGGTATCTTCAACTCTCTTCGAAATGGATCTCGAAACGAAAAAACAAGCTCTCATATAATAAGATACATGAATGAAGTATTATTCTCCATCCACAAACATTGTTGATTATTTTTAAAATTGGAATTATATTTTAAACTATCCAATTGGAAACACTTTTAAACCTAAAAATTGAGTGAAAAATGAAGTGAGTTTAATACCAAATCTAAAAAGTTGTTTTTTCATGATAAAATTAAGATTTTATGAAAATTGTTTTCATTATTTGTCGTGAGTGAGATCAATTAGGTCCACCGAGCCTCATGGAGCTCGGGCAAGATTTCGATCGACGCTTTTCTTATTTTACAATCAAAACGCAAGCTTTTTGTACTGAGCCTTATAGCCATTGAACTAAAATATAAGGTCCAAAGTAGGCATAAATTTGGAAATTATTTCTTTTTCGAAATTTCAATTCTCCACATTTTTTGCATTGCTTTAACCAGAAATAAGCTTAAAAGATCGATCGAACTCGTTTTGAAAAATCTTGTTTCGGTCGAACTCTATTCCATTTTTGTCCACAAGACGCCGTAAACTTTATGGCGCTCTCGAGCCCCGCGTAAACATTATACCAAAACTTTGCCTTTTAGCGAATTTCGTTCGAAAAGTTTGCGTAAATATATACGAATTGTTGACAAACTGATGAGCATTAATTTAAGTCGAAACTCGAAATTGAAATTGGAAGCTTTTTGCCAGGTTTGCTAAGGAGGTAAATATTTCCAAGAAAAGTTGTTCTTACTAGTCAGAAGCAATATCAGCTGCAGAGTGTGATCCTATATTGAAAGTTTTAGACAAAACCTGATCTTAACAAGAATGGGGTCAACAGACAATTACTGCCTGAGGTGGAATGATTTCAATACGAATCTGATTGGAGAATTTCAAGTAAATTAACTTTAAAGCAAACTCTTTATTAGTGCAAGTCTGAAAGGTGCTTTCGTTTCTATTTCAGGACCTCAGGTCTTGCTCCGAACTTTTTGACGTAACATTGACGACAGACAGCGGGGAGATTAAAGCTCATCGGGTCGTTTTGTCCGCAACTTCACCCTATTTTCGTGAAGTCCTCACACGCTCTTCCAATGTGAATGCTTCCAATTTCGTCATTTACATGAGGGGAGTAAAGCAATCGGACCTGGAGGTGAAAATAAGTTTGATTTCTTTATTTCAATGTGTTAATATGACAGGGATTAAAAGATCTTATTTTATCTCTGATGCTGGTATTCTTTTACTCTGAGATGCAATAATAATCAAAAGGTCTCTCAGTCAGGACAGAAATCCTTCTGTAACTCTTGTAAAGATATCGATATCGAATGAGCCAATGCTGCTGAAGTAACTGACTCTATTTTGACAATAAAAAGGATCAATTCAAAATTAGACTTTTTAATAAGTGAATCTTTTTTCTAGTACATTGTCGAGTACATGTACTCTGGTGAAGTTCAAGTACCACAAGATGATCTAAATTCTTTTCTCTCTGTTGCTGAGGACTTACGGGTAATGAAATACCTTTAAAAAGTCTCAGCTGTCCTAAATTTTTGTCTAACAATTTGAAGGTGCGAGGCCTTGCTGGGGGCGACTCGGCGCGAAAAGATGCGAGATCCTCTAAGGACGCCTACTCTAGTCTTCGAAAATCAAGCAGAAACAGTAAGCAAAAGCTGAATAAATTTAATGCATTATTTGCTCTTCTAGATCGTAAATGCTATATTTTGATTTCAGCCGCCAACACTACTCCCATGAAACGTGCAAAAGCTGACTACTCAACTGCTCCCCAAAGAACTCTTAAAGGTTCGAAAGTTACACAGTTACAGCACATATTAAAATGTTGTTTATTTCATTTCAACTTTTTTAGAATCAACACCAGAGGTCGTACTGTCACAGGAATGCTTGGATACAGAAATTGTAATTGATCAGTCTGATCTAGAAAGCAAAGGTAAGAAAAAGCATCTTTTCGTGAACTTTTAAGTGCATATGTCAAATTCTGTCACGACTGGATTGAATTATCCTAAACCTTCTCGACAGCTGGCCTTTTTCTTAATTAATTTCGCAGAACTTTTGTCGGTTTAGAAACTAAATTGACAGCAGCTACTACGACTGAGGTTTAGTTTAGAGAGCTGAGAAAAAGCTATTAACTTTCAGCTTTCACTTTAACAACCATAACCAAACTCATGACGAATCTTCAAGATCAATTTTAAACATACCAAAATTGAATTGACATTACCTTGTATTTGAATTGATTCTTTTTAATCCACTAGAATCGACTTTAAAACACTTATTGGGGAGGCAAGGGCCAGGGACTTGATCTTCTTCTTGCTAGTGAAGGTGTGAATGTTGCTTACAATCAAAAGAATTGAGATTAAACGCTCACTTACTTGAATCTTTTATTATTCATAACCCTAACTCAATAGCATGTAATGTTACGTCGATCATAATGTTAAAAGCAAAACAACATCTCAAATTTTCTTCTCATGGATAAGCAACAATGATAGAAACATTTTCTAGTGGCAAACATTTTTCAAAGCTCTGATTCAGAGGAAGACATCGTAGTAGACGTTGACAATGAGGAGGAGGAGGATTTACTACAATTGGATCCTTCAACGTGGAAATGCTGTATTTGCTCAAGAACATTTCATACTAGTTGGCAAGGAGAAGATCACGTCAAGGCTCATCGAGCCCTGCCTGGTTAGGCTTTCATAATCAATTTTGGATAAAATAAGTTAAGAGGAAAATTACGAAAGTTTTTCTCTGTTAGGCCTAATATTTTCTTTAGTTTATTGTATCCAAAATTGTGTGAAATTTATAGGTGGCATTACCTGCTTAATGTGTGGACGCACTTACAACAACAGGCTTCTCTTCGCAGTTCACATGAGTAACACACATAAGAAGCCTCTGTCGTGATAATCTGAAATATTGCATCTTAGAAATAATAAAAATATGCTTGGAAAAGTGTGTCTTTTCGTCAGACTCGGGGTTATTTTATTTTCTCTAGTGGTCCACAAAACTATGCATTTAGCGAGCAACACTCTTAAATATTCAAATCGATTTTAGACGACCCAGAGTTAGTTGATATTATAACTCGAATTGACGATTACCTAAAGATGAGGGTCGTTATTAACGTTCCTGGAGGAGTGAAGTGCGATGTGTGTGAAAGGTAAGACAATTTTATAACTTTATAACGAATGATCATGTACTAAAAAGCCTCACTATCCTGTAAAGGTTGTGTCGAGACTCGTTTGATGGAAAAAAGCATTACCTGACCCACTACTTGAGCTCAACTTCGGCCAAGTACGATCAAGAGCTAGGCGAGAAAATAGACAATTATTTGTCTGCCAACAGTGAGGAGGTAATCTGTAATTTGATTTCTTTAGGAACTTTTATATAAGTCAATCTTGCTCTCTTTTAGCTACCCGATAATAAGTTCATGTGTTATGTTTGCCATTCAGTCATCTCTGGGAATCGATCAAAATTAAGGACTCATTTCGTCACGAAACATCTGCACGCAAGAAAGTCTTTTTAACTCTTCTTTTCACTTTGCTATCTAAGATATAAAAATGACTAAATAAAACTGCACCCTTTTGGTTTGACAACTTCAAACTTGTTTCAAGGTAGGGCTAAAAAAAATATAATTCTGCTCGTGAAAAAATATTCAGAAACTCATCTGATTTATTCCTGTGATCGATCACAACTGAGGTGGGATCATTCGTTTTCTATTGCTGGCATAACTTGATCGGGGTCAGCATAGAGGTCGGGTCAGGCTTTGTAGGGGGGTTTGTTTGGTCAGCTTAGCAATATACTAGCCCCTGCGGGGTTAAGCAATGACAAAGTATTCAGTAAAGAGGAATTCAGGGCTCGTGCTTTTTAACATGTGTTGGATTTGCGTCAAAAAATTGAAAATAATCAAACACTAATTTAGTTTGAATTTGAAGCCAAGGAAGCAACTTTTCAGGTGTTTTTATGGAGTCTCTGCATGTAAAATTTTGGCTCTCCAGCTTTAAAAGGGATTTTCAATTGGCAAAATTGGTTTCACAGTACCACGTTCGACTTGGTTTGTTTTGGAAAATCTCTCCTATATCTCAGCCCCAGGCAATAATTTAAAAATTTCATCAGAGATTTATTGAGATTTTAATATGAAGTCTCTGCACACAAAATTTCAGCTCTCTGGCTTTAAAATTGAAGGAGCAATGGGCTCTTTAGTTTGGCGAAAATTCCGGATTCGGACTACAAAAGGGTTTTTAAAAATGTTTTAATATGGGTTGTGTCGCTCGTGGAGGGTTCTGCATATTTTATTAACGTATACAAAAAATGCACCTCTATTAGAGATGAGTTTTGCCTAGAAGTCACAACCTCAAAACCTGAGTGAAATTCAACACTAAAATTACAAAGATTCTATTAGTAATTCAATAATAGCAAAAAACCTGTGGGCCAAGCGTTGGTTTCAAAAATATATCAGACATGGGATCTTGCACTCTGATATCATCATCGTTGGGACTTAAAAAAAATATAGTTTTAAAAACTGAATCTAAAACCTTTGAGATTTCGAGAATAATCGTACCTATTTAAAAGCTTGTCTGATATTTTCGAAAACGCCAATATTGATTGTGAAAGCATGTGGATCTTGTTCAGAGATCTGCCATTATTTGGTACATACCACTTGTATTTAGCATTATCAAACAAGTTAAGTTGTGACACTTCGGGCCAGAGCGTCAATTCAGCCATCAGAGAGCTGATTCAGATGCTCATAACGAAGTAGATTGTTTGACATCAACGTATCCAAAATTCATGTTGACCTCAATTAAGGAAAAGAACATTGTTTTAAGACTTAAAAACACAGTAAGGTTTCTTTTGTATATTTCTCATCAATTTATTTTCTTGTAATCATTTTAATTAAGGAATCAATTTGGGCTTACTTTTTCATTGCTCGAATCAGGGCTTGGGCCCCTTATTCTAAAAAGATCATAGGAGGGTGCCCAGTACCGTCACATCGAGTCAGCATTAGCTGGACAAAATAAAAATATTTCTATAACTGTTCACAATCTAGTATAGTATTTTGTAAAAAGAAACCTGGTTTGAGTCTTCTGAAAGCCAGAAACTTTTCACTTCACATAGTTCTTCAAAAATTGATTGATCAGCCTTAAGAGTTTTGAGCCTTCATTTACAATCGCCCGTCCACGCTCTAAATTACAGGGAAAAAGTGCGACATCCTCGATAGGGCTTAAATGTAAAACTTGCCACAATTTTAGATATTTAAATGCCCGGTAAGCTGCCACAAAGGTCATCGTTTTTTTCCCGTAGGATAGGGTTGGTTTGCATCCTGAGTCCATCTTGTGAAAGGTCCCCAACATCCGTCGGGATCCTTTGACAGAGTTAGTGTGCCGACTTCAGTGCCACCCTGCAGGTATAAATTCAAACGTAAATCTTACTGCAGCAATATCAAATTAAAAAGTGCAATTTGATTTTATGAGAAAAATCTTACCTTTCCTGTTTTTGCAGTTTGGAAAATCCGCAACCGGTAGTGGCCACATTCACCAGATTCTATGGCTAAATGAAAAGGTGAAAAAATGAGATTTTCAAGTGGAGCTAAAAAACTTTTTTTTACCTTCTGACGTGGGAGGTAACCTTTTGAGCATGGTCAACACTCAGGTCAAGGTTGCTTTGGAAAAAGTAAAACTAACTGTAATTTTAAAAGCCATACAATTAAAAGTTTTGATAAAGTTTGTAACAATTTTATCCGTACCCGTCACAGATATCTAAGAAAGAGTTCAAAAGAGAGCGGGAGAAAGCGCCGTTTTTCATGCGCGTACACGAACTAGATAACACAGAAACGTTTGTACTAATCGCCTAATCCGGATTCCGCGAAAACATTCCATTTTCAACAGTCATTCATATTTCACTTAGTCAGCTAACTAACCCGAAATTTAACTAATATTTTGTTGTGACTTGTGCCGCAGCCCG
>Ga0194133_10010018_pt1 | contig 10748 bp, 7 predicted proteins | sample TA2KigOf40mmetaG_FD_155448 | JGI IMG/M metagenome (GOLD analysis project Ga0194133, IMG submission 155448) | Freshwater microbial communities from Lake Tanganyika, Tanzania - TA2015055 Kigoma Offshore 40m | ecosystem: Environmental > Aquatic > Freshwater > Lake | place: Tanzania: Lake Tanganyika...
CTTTGGCAAAAAAATTAAACAAATATTCCCAGCTAGTGTGCTTTCAATGATTAACTTTGCAAAAATAAAAAATTAAGTAGACAGGTATTTTTTTGTCGGGGAAAAAATAGCTAACTTAAGCGAACGCACAAACTTAAATGGTGTTGGTTGTAATAACGATGCTGTTTTGCTGACCTAATGTTTTTGCCAACCCAGGAAACTTTGAACTTAAATATCTCAACTCCTAGACAAAAATTAATATTTCTAGTACACAAAATTCTTGGCAAGGAATCACTCAATCCAAAATCCATTCTAACACCTGTTTTATAAAATTACTGAATTGTTACTTTTGAAATGCTAGAAATAACTGTTAATTAGCTCAAACAATTTTTGATAAATAATCTCAAAATCACTCAATCAACTCTAGCAATTTTCATACATCATATTGTAATTATACCTTACACAATCATTGTAATTTTGAGCCCACGATTTTTCTAAAGTTTAAGTCCAGAAGATCTCTACACCGGAAAGCAGCCCTTGACCCACAAGTAGAAGTAAATCACACCTGTCGAAATAAAGCAGAAAATGCATGGTTGCATGGAGGGTGGGTTCACAGTACAGAAAGTTGTAGAGTAACAAGAAAACAAAAAGTTCAAAACCTGTTGCGACTCAAAATATCTTACTTCTTGTGCCTTATGCCTACTTCAGTTTGTTGATTCGAGAAAACTTTAGCAGCAAGATCAACACATTTTTCAATTATAGAAAAGTACTCAAAAAAAGGTAAGTGAACCTTCTGTTCCTAATAAGGATTGGAATATCAGTAAATTTTTGGATTTCATCAAAAAAAAATTTCTTTTCAGGTCAAAATACTTTGGAATTCCTAACCAGATTCAAATCTACCAGCACTGAAAATAAAACCTCTGCTGTAAATGGTAAATTTAAAACAAATCATATTTGTTAAAGATAATCTAAGTTAAAGCTTAATTAAAGTACTTTTTTGTGGAGAAAATTTTATTTACACTATTCTTATCATCGAAAAGTAAGTTTTATCTTTGACATTCCACCTTTCTGAACAGGTGTTTGTATCTAAATTGTAAGGACACTTGGGCAAAGTCAGTTAGTAAAACAACAATGTCCTCCTCATATAACTTGATTCGGTACCACCTTGTACCGCCACTGTTCCTTGTGGTATTCACTGGCCTGACCCAGGTTCTTGTAACACTTGGAAATCCAGATCTCCAGGGAAGTGTCTCTTCTGTGATCTCAAGATTTTTCAGCCTTGGAAATCCATTTGCATGGAAAGTTTTAGGACTATTTTTTGCCTGGGCTTTTATTTCATTGAAGGTATAAGAGTTGAGTTTTAAATTGAGCCAAGAAGATAGATTGATATGTATTTATTTTTATGCAGGTTCCTTCAAAATTATTCAATGGACCAACAACACCACATGGGCATGTTCCATCTTACTCAGCCAATGGAACTCAGTTTTATCTTGCCTCTTTGGTGGCTTTCTTTGCTTATGTCACATTTGTTGACCAAAATCTATGCTCCAATATTTATGACAACTTCTCTGCCATTGTTGCAGCACTGAATGTATTTTCACTAGTGTAAGTAATTGGCCAGTACAAATAATCCAATATATTTTATATAATGATGATTCCATGTAGGTTTTGTGCTTTCCTGATCCTTAAAGCAATCTACTCTCCAGACTCTGACCCTCCAGATCCTGAAGTAAAAAAGCTAAGTGATCTTCCCTTGGCTTACCAATTTTACAGAGGAGTTGAGCTACACCCAAAGATTTTTGTAAGAATTTAGAGCTTGATAACTATAAACCAATGGCTGTTTCCTAAACTTTTTTTTTGATTTTAGGGGGTTGACATCAAACAATGGACTAACTGCCGTGTTGGAATGATGGGCTGGGCACTTTTAGTGATTGTATTTTGTATTGCTGGAGTACAAAAGAATAACGAAGTCTCGTTGGGACCAATAGTTAATGCCCTTCTCATAAACATTTATTTGGTATAAATTTGGTTTTTTTATTAATTTTGACTCTTTCTTTGTGCCTGCTGACTTTAACATTGAATTACCTTTTCAGTTTAAATTTTTCTATTGGGAAACTGGATATTTTACAACATTGGACATTACCTTGGACAGGGCAGGGTATTACCTGTGCTGGGGATGCCTCTGCTGGGTTCAGGTAAATTTTACAGATGGTCTTTAAGCTATTCTCAATCTCATTCTGCCCTTACAAAAATTACCATTTTTGTTGTCTTACTCTTAAACAACCAAGCCAATGAGTAAAACTGAATATTTTTCCAATAAGGCATAAGCATGTCATAGTTACTTAGCTTGATCAACCATCCACCAATGTTGACATTGAAATAGAAAAAACATGTTTACCAATTACCAATCTTTTATCATAGAAAGGCAAAAAGATGAAATAGGAAGAGTTTTCAGTCCTGAGTCTAAGTAGAGACCAAAGGGTCAACCTTTTGGTTATTGAAAGCTGAGGGATTGATTTTCATGTGTCATTGAGTTGGCATTCCTGATGACAGAAGTAATTGGTTGAGTCAGTTACCTTACTCTGTCTCTTACTGGTAGCTCAAAGGTCATTTTTGTGCTGCCTATCAGTTGGTTGAAAAGGAGGAAAGAAGGGGTTAAGAGAAAGGGATTATTCCTAGGATTGGTGATTGGTAAACTAAACAAAAGGAAATGAAGGGAGTCAGGAGATTTCTCCAATCAAATACTTTTAAATTGACAATTTTTCTCTCTTTATTTAGGTATTTTACACATTTTCTGCTTACTATATGGTCTCCCATCCTTGCAAAACAACCAACTCTGAGTCAGCTGTTATCCTCATGTTTGGCATCCTCTCAATAATCCTGAATTATCTCAGTGATAGGCAAAAGGAACTGTTCAGAGAAACAGGTGGAAAGTGCATCATCTGGGGCAGACAAGCCAAGTCATTGGTAAAATTCTTGCATTTATTCGTCACTTTTCTCAAGAAAATAAAACTTTTTTTTGATTTTTAGCTTGTCGAATACACAGATCACAATGGAAAGAAGAAAAAGAGCAATTTGTTACTTAGTGGATTCTGGGGATTGGCACGCCACATGAACTATGTCTTTGAGATCATGCTTGCACTTTCATGGTAATTAATATTTACAGATTATTAGATTCAGTTTCACATGAATGTATTTTTAGGAGCTTACCTGCTGTTCATTATGGCCTACTGCCCTTCATGTATGTCATCTTTTTGATCATCTTGCTTGTACACAGGACATTCAGGGATGAAGAGAAATGTTCCCAAAAATATGGAGAAGGATGGAAAAAATATTGCCAGGCTGTGCCATACAGATTCATACCATATATTGTATGAAATTTTAAATAAATGGACCAATGCAAACAGCCTGTGTGTTTATCAAACCTTAAAAGCAAGGAAGTATTTGAGGGGCCAAACCGACCTTCTTTTGAACTGGGCTGCAATTTTCTGACTTTTAGTGATTTTCACCAGCTTTTTTTTATTAGTATAGCAGATGGACATTTACAAAATATTAGAGAAATATATTAAATGAGAGCAAGGCTGTCGCAAATTACAAAAATTTAGGAGTTAGAAGTTAGGCCCAAAAGTTTAATTTCTATCATGACTCTCAACAAAAGGTAATGAAGTCTTGAAGACTATTTTGAGGTTTTTTCTGAGGTTGTCATCACCATTTAGTTTCTCAAACCACTCAAAGTTTACTCTGTCTTTAGAGCAATCAGCAGTTATCTTTTGTCCAACATTGCTCTCTACGTATCAATCCACAATTTGGGTTAATGATACCCTCTGTTGAGACCATGCTACCCCCCACCCCACCCCACCATCACCAAATATCACCAGGTTCATTCCCTCCCCCACCTTTGAACCCATTCCTCACAACTAATAACGTAGGGGTGGCCAGGGCTGAGTGGTCTAAAGCACCTAACTGCAAATCAACCCCCAGCCATGACAGCAATTTTCCAACCCTGGATTGCAAAAGAAGTCATCAAGCAACCTCAGTCAGGGAAATAGTATTCTTATAAAGATCATGAGTACTCATCGACCCCTACATATCTTACAGCCCAAAATCTTGTTATTAGTGATGAAGCCTCTCTAAAGTTAATCATAAAGCAATTTAATTCACTTAAAGCGACAGTTTCTTAGTAAAAAATTACTTTTCTGAGACGGTTTTTTTAGAAAAGGCAGCAAAAAACTTTTCTTTCACAATGAATTTTGTGTGTTTTCTTCTCATTTTTTGAAAATCACTTCAATTCCTATAGATTTAAAACCGTCAAGAACTCCAAAAAGTCTCCACGCAGGCGTTCTCTTGGTTTCAAAGTCTAGTAATAGCCTTTTTAGATCCCTTTGAAAATGGTTTTTCCACTGTTGAAATTTCGTTTAAAGTAAATTCTGTTTAAAGATAAAGAGGGAATTTCGTCCATTTGAGTTTTTGGGAGTGGCTTAGCAGGCCGGCAAAAATCATGTTTATGACATGCTCATTTCTTTGGAAGAAGCAATGTGTAGTTGCCTCAGATAAAATGAATGAAGTTCCAATGAACTCAAAAGAACCAAAAAAAGTAGGCTAAATATAAATGCTGAGTTATCATTCAAATATTTCATTCTGGTTTCAAAACTCTCAATCTGAGGAAGCCAAATTTTTTCACTATAGTTTAAGAACATTGCAGATAACAGTTCAACAGACTTAAGAAAAATCAAAAAGATGCCAGAAACAAATAAAATTTCGTATTGGTCAAGATCAGTAAGTTAGTTAACATAAATTTTCCTATAAATATTTGAAGATGTAAATCAGTATTATTGAATATGTTTTTTTAGAAATGCAAAAAGGTTTCGAGCACTTCATCTGAAAATCAAACTTACATTGTAAAATCAAGAATGGGTGACCACAAAGAAAGATCATCCTCCATTATATCTATAACTTCAAACACCTCAAATGGATCAACCAAAAGTCAAAATAAAAAAAGATTGGATCCACCCCAAGAGTTTTGGTGGTAGCTTATAACTTATTTAAAAATATTCTACTTGAAATTGGATTCATTCTGGAGAAGATTCTTTATTTATTTAAAATATAGACTAAAAGAACTATATTCTCTATTTTTTGAAAAGCCAATCCAATGTAAAATTTTTACAATGCAATATATATCATCATTTGTACATTGACTTTAAAATAAAATTGAATGTCATTAAACTTTTTGAAATTCCTAATCAAAGATGATCTTAGTGGAAAAATATATTAATAAAACTTGAAAGTGAGCTTCTAAAAATTATAAGCTGAAATAATTCTTGTTGGTATTGCCTCAAATTCTGCTTTTGTAATGTTTTCTTTCGCCTCCCCATTGATATGCTTGATTATCCTTTCCATTCTGTCTTCCAATGACCTGAACTTTATGTCAGGAGAAGTGTCCTCCAATGAAGGGTCAATAGTCTGATCATAATCATTGTCAGACCTTTTGTCAAAATAAAAATCCAAATAGTGATTGTTCAATAAGCTTTTTTAATTACCTCTGTGGTCTTTCAATGGATTCAAACATCCGGACAACTATTTCCATAATTGAAATGGGTAGGATTCCAGCACCATCGAGATCAAGAAGTTGATAAATCCAGTGGAGTCTCTCAAAAGTTGTTTTATAACTTCCTACTTGGACTACATAGAGGTAAACCTGGAATGAAAAAGAACATTATATGGCATTCTATTTTCAAAATGCTGATAAATTAATAATAAAAGGGTTTACTTTGAAATCAAGATGATATTTATGATCAACATCAAATTGTTCAAAGATTTGCTCGCAAAAGAAATCGGAACAGCCTCCAATAAAAAGCTTGTGATAGGCTGTGCTCAGCTATATGGGGGTAAAACAAACAATATCTTTTATTCCAAATGAAAAAAAAATTCAAATCTTATGATCTCACATGTTTCATAGTCATATCACCCCTGGGACAGAGTGTTCTAAATCTTCTAAACCATTTTATGATATCTTTTTCTGAATATTTTGTGTTCCTTTTGCACCACTTCAAATCATTTTCATGAAGATATTTTCCTGTAGCCACTATTGTTTTAAAAGGCAATAACTTTTGATGGTCAGCTGCTTCTTTGTCATTATCTAACACATTTTCACTTAAATCTTCACGTTTCTTGGAATCTTCAATCTCTTTTTTTCGAACTTCTTCGTCTATAAGCTGTGACAATTTTTTAAATAATTAGCAGATGGATTGACCAATTACTTTTCAAAATATCATTTTCCAACGAACCTGTTGTTCTGATCTTCTTTTGGATGCCATCTCCACTTTTACTTTTGCAGTAGCTGGATCAAGATAAGAGTCCCAGACTCCAAAATTTGTAGGATTTTCACGAATTATTTCCATTGCTTTCTCTGCTTCTATTTCATCTATGGATAAATACCTTTCAACTTAACGGAAATTCACTTTTTTGTAACCCTTCATTTCCTATGGCATGAAATTTTACACGATTAGTGACAAGTCATGCATCGACCTGTCAAAAGATACGGCAATTAGAGTATCCCAAAAGGTGGGAAAAATAGCCTCAGAAATAAGTAAAGTGACAAAAATTGAAAAACCTGCCATAATATTGGAAATAATCACTACTTTTCATTTAGTATTATTCATGCCAAATTTAGTGGAAGGGATCTTGAGGTCAGCACACAGCAAGCTCGTCATGAATTCTTTTCAAGGAAGGAGAAAGCCAAATAACACCTATGAGACACCCACACAGCCACCTCTGGGTCTGGAAAATTTCCCAAAAAAATAAAAAAAATTCAATTTTTACCTTCACACTGCAATAATCTTCAAATTAGAAAAAAATTTAGTGAAAGCAAATCATAATAAGGAGAGTAAAAAAATATAAATTTTAGTGAGACGACAAGGAACTACAATTAAGTAGAGGGGCATTTTTTGTGCGGGGAAAAAAGCCAAACTGTCCAAAGCGACTATCAGCCCACCAAGTTTACTATAAAACTTTAAATTTAATTTTCTCAGCTTCTAAGTAAAATATCAAAAATTTGGTTGGTAACCTTGGAGCCATATTCATGTGGGGATTATGCATGCCAAATTTCAGCCCTCTAGCTTCATTGGTGTGGGAGGAGGAGGTGACAGATGGAAGGTTGGACTGTCGTCAAGCATTCTTGAACAGATCCCTATACAAAATTTCTAAAATCCCCCCTCGCTTTGCTCGGGAGGGATAATGGAATTTAAATTTTAAACAAAAATAAAAGACTTATTGTCAAAGCAAGCTTGGAATGTGTGCCTTTATTGTAAAAGAAATTGAAGGGAGGACGGCAAATGACCTCTTAAGTATTAAGTGTTAATGAGACTGTTTTTACCTTGATTATTCTTTGCAGCTGGTGTTTCGCCTTTCTGAAACATTTGCATGTAACGTGATTGTACTACGACTTTTTGAGCCTTTTTCTTCTTTTTCTTCTTTTTCTTCTTCTTCCTATTCTGAACCTCATTCTAATTTGGAAAAACAATTAGTTATGTTGAAGTACTAAAGGGAGACTTAGATGTATTTACATTGGATTTTGAATCACCAAAGGTGGAATCACTGCTTTCCTCATCATCAGATGATGATGATGTGTCTTTCAATTCATCTTCTTCAAACAATCGTCTTCCAAAAGCAGTTACAAGTTGACTATTCAGCAACATTTGACCAAATGCTCCTTCCTCACGGTTTATTTCACCATGAACAACATCTTTCAAAGAAGTTGGTATCTGAACTGTCTTCAGGATGAAATGTTAAAACCTTAAAACTATTGTCTTTTCTACAAAAAAAATTAAGGACTAATTCATCTCACTTGTGAAAAATATTCACATGCCTTGGTTGTAATGTCTTGAGGTTTTGCGAGTGACTCTGAAATGTTAACAATTTGTTTAAAAGCAAATAATATTTGTTTCTGGGAGATAATATATCACTGCTCGATCAATCCCTGTGAATTTTGGTACAAACATCTCTTGTTCATGTGAGGTTCAAAGCAACATTTGGACCCTAAACCCCAACCTCTGAAGGGACAAAAATCCTAAATGCCCAATGAATTAACCCTTTTTTAATACAAACCTAGGGCAGGAGGGAAGTGACAGCAGATTAGCTGCTCTTAAACTGCTATAAGAAATATCTGTGTTCGTCGACGATCAGCAAGTATGCTCAATAAAAGACGCAGTGAGACTCAATTGTTTATTTTCAGTTGGGTACTCCTTTTATACATCCGATAAATCATACAATGAACTTGATTAAATGACGTAATACATAAAGTGTGAGTACATGATCTGTTGCTATCCAACACAAGTTCACTTTATATACTTTAAATTACACTACTTACTTTATAAACATATAAAACTATAAAACGCTACGAATAACTAAAACTACAAAACAACTATACTGCTAGTATCTATATAAATAAAAATGAGTTGTCTGTGTGCACGTGGGGTAGAGCGGCTAATGTGCTAACATATATATAAAACCCTATCATTTGTCCCATCATAAGAGGGTGCGGAAGGAGGAGGGTGTGTGGCAAGAGGGTAGGGAGGGGCGGCTTGGCCGTTCTTAAACTGCTAATTATAAAACACTATAGCTGAGGTACCCGACGCTGCTTGGGTTAATTTGCAACCAGCTGTTGTTTTGTAAGCAGTTTTCAAAAATGTGTTCTTCTGCTTTTAGGGTTTCAGGCCCCCAGCCCAAGCAAGATTGGGGAGGGGGCTAGGAGAAGATATAAGCTATCAAGGATAAAAAATAATCCATAGACTCTCTACAGGGTATTTATTATTGGATTTTTTGAATATTGATTATGAGTCTTTTAATCATGAAAAACACCAATAAAGAGGAAAAATATTGCTCAAAACTTTAATTTTGATTCTTAGCTCTGCTATAAATAATTTTTTTGAATCTATACCCTTATCTTCATCTGTAATAATTAAACTGGGTCTTCGGTCGTTAGGAACAGCCAAGGACAATCGACGGTTGTTCTTTGCTTCAGACTTTGGCTTTCTGGTCTTTTTGAGAGTTCTTTGGTCACATCTAGAGCAAAAAAAACATTTTTATCATATTAAAAGTATTTTTTTGTGAAAAGTCTCATATGCTAACAAATTGATTTCAATGTAGTCCGGTATGGAAAGCTTCCTGAGAAAATTATCCAAGTTAAGATTCTTTTTCTCACGTTCAATGTCTTCCCTCGAGATGTAGTCAGACCCATCATCTGCGATGGAAGTATTACTTTTGCTGAGGTCAGAGTCATTGCTCAGATCATTGTTGCTATGAAGCTAAAAAATTGACCATTTAACAAATTTTTTCTCATAAAAGAGAGACACTTTAAACAAAAACAATTAACCCTTGATGAATTTGTACTTCTTTTGGCCCCCAATGACCTCCTTCTGGCCAAAATGGTCGACTTGTTGGATGACATGACCTCACTGTCTTGAAATAAAAAAAAAGTATGTGGTTTCAGGCCTTCAGTCTGTAACAAACTGAACAAAGAAAAAGAAAAAAGGAGACTGAAGCAAGTCTCAACAGAGAACATAATGATGGTAAACTATTGAAAATAATAGGGGCTCTTAGATATTTCTACCATAACATAGTTTGTGACTTTTCACGGTTCAAATTGTATTTCTTTAAAGACTATACTTCACATGACTAATTTTATGATTGCCCTTTTTCTTAAATATTAAAAGACTATTAAGACTTGTTTCAAAATAATTGTACAAAGAGATTTATTATTTTCACACTTTTTCATATTACATGGATATGACTTTGGTCTGAAAAAAAGGTCAAAAAAGATTTGTAAAACTTAGTTTTGTTTTCTTGTGAACACTTGAAAAGTTGGAAACTGTATTAAGTTTATATTTTAATTGTGATTTCATTGCTTTAGTCAAAATATACAAACTTTCTGAACCTGTAGCCCCCAAATCCCTGGGCCTCGGAGGACAAAAATTTATCCACCCATGTGCGAAGTAACAGTATTAGACAAAAGTTGTCTTGCATCCTAATGTGAGTGGGCATATCATACCTGTTTACAGTCTTGGCTACAAGGGAATATGAGAGCGGGATCAGGGAATGCCCCTTTTGGGGAAGTGTTGGGATTGCAAGGGGTTGACTACATTTTTATCCGTCCTGCATTAATCTTTTCATGGACAATGCTAGGCCCAAGTTGGGTAGTTATTATAAAAAATCCATGGTTCATAGGCAACAGGACAGAGAACCAATATATAAAGGTTGTGAATTCAATCCCATTTCATGCCCAGACTGCAAAAAAGTCAACAAGGCACCCTCAGTCATGGTAATTGTAATCTGCAGTAACCATATAGAATATAGATAGATTTAAATGTACATGATAGGGCTCTTACAAAGGTACTGATTGCGGCACAACATTAACCTCTGTTTGGTCTTTACGCCACAATAACTTATTAATTAATTAAGTCGACGGGCATTTTTTGTTCGGGGAAAAATGTCAAACCCTCCCAAGCAACCCTTCCCCCCTTGTCCTGATTAACAACATTATACTACAAAAAAGAGTTTATTTCTAACCTAATCTAACCTAACCAACCCCCCAAAGCACGTTTGCCCCTCATCTTTCCCAACCAAACCCACCCACCCCCGGGCCATCACCCATTTTAACCAACTTTTGGAACCTCATCTAAACTCCACCAAACTTCCAAGCACTTTTCCAACCTCTGGATACTCAGTTGCATTTTTCCCAACTGCCTTAACCAACCCAGGTTGGATTATTTTTT
>Ga0194133_10010021_pt1 | contig 10746 bp, 8 predicted proteins | sample TA2KigOf40mmetaG_FD_155448 | JGI IMG/M metagenome (GOLD analysis project Ga0194133, IMG submission 155448) | Freshwater microbial communities from Lake Tanganyika, Tanzania - TA2015055 Kigoma Offshore 40m | ecosystem: Environmental > Aquatic > Freshwater > Lake | place: Tanzania: Lake Tanganyika...
GACAATTTTTTTTGTCATATCCAGTTTATCCTTGATCGCGACTTCATTGTTTTGCAAATAATATTCAACAGACTCTTCGGTTGAACCAAGGGTGTCCTGATAAAAGTTGGATCGCAGCTGACTAATTGATTGCCAAGACTTTGGCAATACATTTGATAATACGATGAAATCAATTATTTCAGTTTCAATATCACCTCTTTTGTCTTCTAAACGTATAAAGTGTTTCAAGTCATCTTTTGCGAGTGAAATGATATTGTAGAACTTTACATAAATCACCTTATTAAATTCATATTCATTCAAGGTTCTACTTGATCTATTCAATATTTCATATTGGTCTCTCCTTTTGTTTGCATCCGTTCTGTATGAAGAATCCAACTGATTGAACGTGAAATTGTAATTTCGTATCCGATGTTGATCATCGGGGGATAAGTCTTCGAATTTTTTTTTGTCGTATTTTTGCCCTCTTTGTTGATCTGTAAAAAACTTTGAATTCAATTTGAACCGGTTGTTAAGATAATCAAGTGCAGTTGTTAACCGGTGCATTCCATCCAATACTTCTTCACTATCATTTTGTGGATTCAATATTGTCCATATCGGATTCATTGCCCGTTGTACTAAAATTGTTTCAATGAATCTGGTTTTCAACCTATCATCCCATGATTCATATTCTCTTTGGAAATCAGGATTTTTGTTTAGATACACTTGATTTGTTGCAATCGCGTTTTCTCTATTTGTTCTAAGATTGATAATTGTGAGTGGCAGGGTTATGTATGACATTGTTTGAATTTGAATTACCAAAATTACAATATGAACCTTTAAATGGTTTGTACAAATTATAAATGAGAGAGAGAGTTTCAGTTTCAAGGTATGTTTCTTCTGCAAATTGGACAACTTGGAGTTGTTTGAGTTTCATTCCAACTAGAAAGACATGTGCGATGAAATGAATGGGCGCAACGGGTCATAACCCATGGTTCCGATGTTTTATCCATGCAAATGCAACATGTGCTTTCTTTGTCGAAAAAATAAAATACTACAGAATTAGGCGAAACTGTCGGTGTATACGTTATGGTCTCATTTTGCACAGTTTGAACTGCTGTGTACAAAAAGGAAGTGATCTTGAAACTACTATAAATGCATATTAAGAAAAAAAAACATATCAAATAAATACTTATCACTATTATGATGTGGATTTTAAAAAAAATAATGGTAAATTCACAAATAGAAACGTCCTTGATTTCAAATTTGAATGGAGATGACGTTACTAGAAAACATGTTTTAAGGATAATCTCAATTACTTCAAACACATGTTTTAAACCTGGCATTTGAAGATGTTTCCATGCATTGAATTCCTGAAAAGAAGTAAACACTTTTCCATATATTTGATAAAAAGCATATTCATAACGTGCAATATTGCATAATGATGCAAACATTCCAAGCGTTGACAAAAAATATGTGATAAATGTTATATTATGAATAATATGTGAATCTTGTATGAGACACATCATTGCACCGGTCGTATAAAATGTAACCCCCACAGCTTTTACCAACAAAAAGAATCTACTACAAGTGCGGGTTTCATTGTATAAAAATGGTTCTAACGGGTCTGCCATGAACTTAGATGGAACGATAATGGACTAGTATCTTATTCATTTATATTCATTTATAAATTGTATAACTCAAGCTTTGATCTGATACCACAAAATATTAGAAATAAAAAAAAATTGATTCAATTTAAAAAGCATTTGAATTGTAGTATTTCAAACAAGAAGCAAGAAGCAAGAAACATGGCGTATTCAAAAACTCGTACTACCTACCGTCCCTCCACCCACCCATCCTGCAATAACCACAAAGATCTTGTAATTTCTATCATTGTAACGCCGGCTCCTACGTATCATGAACTGTGCACAATGTCAACGAAAGATTATGACGCCATATCGTTCCAAAATGAAATCAAACGTTGTGCACCGATAACCCAGTGGATGAAACTCCAAGGAAAAATACAACCAACTCCAACACAACATGCCCGCATTGACCCTGCTCAAGTGAAAGAACTCAGTGACCTACTCCACCACAACACGCTACATCTCAATTACGTTTCCATGATGGACCTGATGATGAAAATCCAATGCGACCTGCATGGAAAATGAATATTCCCGTTTCCCAGTACGAAACTGGAGGCATGCAGTGGTTTAGCATGCATTTTTTTTTGAAGTTGCGCGTTTTGATGAATGTATTTGTTTAGACACGTATTGTAATGCAGTCAGGCATAATATTGTGCGGCGTGTGTAAAAATGTGGAAAACACACTTCCATTAATTCGTAAAGGATTTGCAGAAATGGTTGCCAAAAGTGATGTTCCGTGTTGGGCTGTATTTTATGAAAACAATTCACATGATAAAACGGCAGAGTATTTATCTCTATGGTCAAACGAAGATTGCAATGTGGAAGTCAAATGTGAAATTTTCACAATAGAACAAGAACATGCAAGAGGTTATGCTCGCACATATGATAATAAACCTTGTCGGATTGAGCAAATTGCTTATGCTAGAAACCAGCTTATGGGTATGATAGAATCAGACACCGGCCCCAGGTCAAATGCAAAATATGTAGTAATGATTGACATGGATAATTCAGTCCCGTTGCCGGTTGACTTGATATTGAAATGCATCAAGCGGGATCCGAATGGGTTTGATGCCTTGATTTGTAATGCCGGATATGATTTGTATGCATACCGTGATTCAAATATTTTATTTGGTCCAGAACTACTACCTGAATTTTGGTCAAAAAAATATTTAAACTACATACGGTTTTCTATGCAAAACAACATAAATTTACATTACAGGAATGTTTTTCCGTACATTCCGGTTACTTCTGGGTTCAACGGGTTGTGTATATTCAGACGGGATGCAATATGGGGAGTGCGATATTCTGCAATCCCAACAATAGAAATGAATTCAGAATATGAAAAAATCTCTCAGGTGTTGCCGAAACAAAATGTGGTAATTGGAAATGGCGTGTATTTATTTGCAACAAATAAAAAACTTGGATTATTTTATTTAAATAATTCTGGATACAACTTTCCAATTGTGTGTGAACATGTACCATTTTTCGCAAGATTGCGAGCACGTAATTGTGGTCGCATTTACATGTGTTGTGATTTGATATGGTATCATAAATAATATTACGGGTTGTTCAAATTCAATTTCGGTTGTAAAAAGATTTTAATACAATTTTTTTATTTAGTTCATATAATACATATCTATATCTATTATGTATTGTATAATATAAAATGATTAGCATTTTGATGCCTATTTATAATGGAATTGAGTTTATAAACGACTCAGTTGGTAGTATTCTGTCTCAATCATATATGGATTGGGAATTATTGATTGGCATTAACGGACATCCCGAAAACTCTGATGTATATCAAATATCAAAAAAGTATGAAGAAAAGGACAAACGCATAAAGGTGTATGATTTCCCACAATTCAAAGGAAAATCGCCTACATTAAATCATATGGTTTCTTTGTGTAAGGCAGAATACATAGCATTACTTGATGTAGATGATATATGGAATAGCTATAAATTGGAAGTACAATCAAAATATATTAATATATATGATGTCATTGGAACAAAATGTATTTATTTTGGAGATATGAATGATATTGTTCCAACCCTTCCATCAGGAGATATAAGTCAATTCAACTTTTATAAATTCAATCCAATTATTAACAGCAGCGCGCTTATTCGTAAAGAGTTATGTGTTTGGAATCATAAATGGAATGGGGTTGAGGATTACGACCTTTGGTTGACACTGTGGAAAAAAAAAAAGCGTTTTTATAATTCTGAAAAAATACTTGTAAAACATCGCATTCACAACACTTCTGCATTCAACGCAAAAGGGAATCATTTAAAAGTGGAAAACTTATTAAAAACACATCAAACATCATGAATGTTGAATGCTCTTGCGCGAAATTATAAATAATGCGTCTATTTACCTGCGGGGGTTATATGGATGAAGACTATATTTAGAACTATATGGATGAGAACGCGCATTTCTTCTTGGTTTACTGCGGGTTCTGGGCTTTTCGGATATTCGCAAAATCCGCAATTCATATATATCGGCGTCTTTGTCGCTTTGACAATGCGCAGAACCAATCCATGACCCATATTCATATGCTACGTGATGCGATGCAACGGTCAGCAACCTACGTCCCGTTTTAATCAATTCAAATGCTCTATGTCCAGAATCAATGGCAGCCCATAAATCAAATAAAGGAACCACACCACCTTGATTACTAACAATACCATTCAAACCGAAATATGGCACAGTTTTATTAACATCTGTGTCAATTGAAAACTCGTCGGCTGTATCTATCTTTGTGCATTCATATCTAATCATTGCTTTGTCATTCATCAACTTTAGTAACCTATCTCTTGATGGGACGTAATAAGTCCTATTCAATAGCAGAGCAATTGTTGAGGGGTCCTCTTTCAATTCATCTGATACATATCTTTCTTCATTATAAATTACATCATTGAATTGGTATTTGTGTTTGAATTTGTCATCAGTGAATAACATATTATCACTATTGATAAAACGCATGGTTGAAACAGGCGGCGGATTATACCCATCATTGTCAGCCAATTTACCCATCGCTGGGTCAAAAAGTGGATTTTGCTGATTATCCCTCCATAAACCTTCATATATGATGTCTCCATTGGAATCTGTCATTTTACCATCTCCGTGCATTTCATCATCCCACCATTCGCCTTCATATTTGGTTTCATCTGCATATACCATGGTGCCTTCTCCCTGCCTGTTATTATACCACCATGTTCCTTCGTATTTTTTTCGGTCGGGGTATGTCATTATTCCTTCTCCATGATGATGAGCATTGAGCCACTCGCCTTCATATACGTGTCCAGACTTATATGTGTAAGTTCCGTGTCCGGTCATTTCATCATTTTTCCATTCCCCCTTATATGTTTCATCAACCCCACCTTTTCCATCAGAATATGAATGAAGTCCTTCTCCATGACATTTATTATTGACCCATTCGCCGTCATATACATCTCCATTTGGGTATCTCATTATTCCTCTTCCGTTCTGTCTATCATTGACCCACTCGCCTTCATATACCTGTCCAGACTTATATCTGCAAATTCCTTGTCCGTTCCTTTTACTATCTTTAAATTGTCCTTCATAGCTTCCTAAATTGTAGTTTGCGCTGCCTATTCCGGTGTCATCATCGTATTCGCCAATCTTGACTCCTTTCATTATAACAGGTATTGGTGCACCGCCGCGTTGAACCCTTCGTGTTTTCCCATGTTGCTTTGATTTGAACCGGGTTCTACCCTTTTTGGTATTGTGTACCATGTTGAATAACTTACAATAATAAAATATTATAATTTACATTTTAACCATCATCTTCTGAACCGGTGTCACTTTCATCATAATCAAATGTTCTCCACGAAGTGTCATATGTTTCATCTGATGTTTTTTGCCATTTAGCAATGGAATGCGCTGTGGAGAAGGCCAGTTCTCTACAAAGAGCAACTATCATTGATGACCGTCCAGTTGCTCCTCTGAACGAGTGTATCATTTCAATTCTGCGAACCAAATCAATACTGTGTTCTTGTTCGCATATCAATTCGGTTGCAATAGACACGGTTACTGGCTCTACTTTAGGGGTTTTTTCTGGTATTAATTCTGTACGACATAATGGACAACGGTGATCAGCATTAAATGCTTTGAATAAGCAGGTTGTGTGAAAATGGTGTCCGCATTCAGTAATAGATACGTTTGTGGTTGAAAGGTTATCCCAACAAATACTGCATTTTTCTTTATCAGGTTCTGGATTGATTTTTGAATTCCAAAAATGCTGCATCTGTGTTTTTGAATTTTATATAATAAAATATTATATACAAACCTAACAAACGAATGGGTTGGAATACCAAAAAAAAAAAATTACGTAATGGTGGAAAAAAACCAAAGAAGAGAACAGGAAGAAGAAGAATTCAAAGAACAAGAAGAAATCCAACAACTCCAAGACACAATGCCATAGAAGTGACAAGTACGCGCCCTGAGTTACTCCAAGATGATTGTGGTGTCAGATACAGAGTGGATCCATTGACTGGAGTGACTACCGCTGCAGAGCCTTGGTGCACATCATGTGGTTACCCACCTTCCATGTGTGATCCTTATTACACTAGATGCCGTGAAACAATCATTGGACCATGGGTTGATGAAAATGGTGTATATCATGAGTCAACAACATCTGCTCCTAATACGGAGGATTTAGGAGAATGTTTACCGTTGGCTAGAACACATGAGGTTAGGGATGATCCAATGGATAATATGTATGATGATGATGATTTGTATAATGATTTGTATGATGATGATTTGTATGATGATGATGATGATGATAAAAAAAAAATTGTCCGGAGAGGAAAATGCAAAGATGAAATACGCAACAACAATAAATTTAAAGATCCTCCTCCTCCTCCTCCTCCCCCGCAAGCAATGAGTGTGAGAAGTAAGTAAAAAAATTCAATTTTTCATGTGAATAAATGTGTATACAGTATACATTAAATACATTTTTTCACATTATTAATAAATAAATGAGTAATTTGTTTCAACATGTGACTGATGCTGTTGGGTTTGGTTACAGTTTGTTTTTATTTATTTCTTACAGTTTGATAATTGCACTAACTTTAACTATTTGTGAATCATTAAATACAATTTTATCTGATTCAATGATAGATTTCATCAAAAAACTTGTATCCTCCATTTGTAATGCCGTGTTCAATTATGTTTCGTTGCAACCACGATATGATTATTTGAACGAAACCAAAAAACTAATAAAAGATTACAAAAATAAAAAAATCAAGTCCATTTACATTTACTACAAACGAGTACCCAAAAAAGTTATTAATATATACAACAAAATGACAATGTGCAATTTGAAACAGTTACATGAAACATTGTTGCAACAATATGATGCATTTGATCGCCAACCCAATGGTGTTGAATATTTGGAAACACACTCACATGAATTACCATTTCATTGTGGTTTGATATTCAAAATGGAAAATGATGATCATCTTTTATTGGATAAAACTTCAGTGGTTTCGTTATTGAAATTGAAAGAATTATATGTAAAAGGTGCAGTAATAAAAGAAATTTCAATTCCAAATGATTTGATAATGTCTCTAGGTTCATTCATCCATGCCGGGAAACATAAAACACGAGATGAAGAATGGTTCAATTGGGATCCCACACACAATTGTTTTTACATGGTAAAACGTCTTTTGATAAAAAACAAGCTGTATTCTCAAGAAATGCGTAACCAAATAAATCAATATGGCAATCAAATAAAGAAAATGTATGATGCTTCTAAAAAATGCGACTATTCAAAAAATTTGGAAGTATTCGTAAATCTTCAATGTAGAATGATGCATTTCAATCTTGAATTTATAACAAAACTGAATAATGTACTCATGCATTCATTTAATTGATGTGGATGTGATGAAATACAAATATAATACCTGCATTATCAAAATACAATAAAAAATGAGCTGTTTTTATTGCATTCATACATTCAAAATGAATTTATCGTTATTTTGTAAATTTATTGCGACCATATTTGCAGTGTTGTTTTTGCGAGAACCCTTTGGGATGATTGCAGTCAATACTGCGTTTGTATTTGAGTGACCATTTATGGCGGCGGGTTTTGGTTTTGCAGCGCTTGCTTCCACCAAATTTTTTGAATTTGTTCAAGTTATCATTTGGATTTTTATCAGGCATTTCTTGTTATAATGTATATGTCTAATAAATATATTGCATACATTGTTATTATTGTTATTGTCTTAATTAAATATTAAACTTTGACCTAAACCGAGCTGGAAAGTTAGTAGGTGTCATATTCGTTCCACTCACGTGGCTATAAAAAGATTCAACGTTTGTCCAACTGGATATGTTTACGTTTGATACATTCCAATTACTAATGTTCTGATTGAAGATTGTATAATACAACATTTCATTCATATTTGTGACATTTGAAACAATCCAATTACTAAGAGGTTGATTGAACACCGTGTCATATAAGAACATTGATTGCATGTTGGTAACTCTTGAAACATTCCATGTGTTTATTGGTTGATTGAAAGAACTATCTGAAAACATATATGACATGTCGGTAACATTTGAAACATTCCAGTTACTAATGTTTTGGCTGAAGGATGTACCCGTAAACATGGACTTCATATTAGTTACATTTGAAACATCCCAGTTACTAATGTTTTGGTTGAATGCGTAGCTTATACTAAACATGGCTTCCATGTTTCTGACCTTTGACACATTCCATGTGTTTATTGGCGAATTGAACCTACTATACAAAAACATATTTTGCATGTTTGTCACATTGGAAGTGTCCCATGATAATAACGAATCACAAACTCGTATGGGTTCCGGTTGAAATTGATTCCTGATAAAAAAGTTTGATCCCTGACAAAGTGAAGATAAATCAGTAAAATTGATAACAATGTTGTTATATGGAACACTACAAAATGTAATTTCTTCTCTTTTTGTTACAGTGTTTGAATTAATTACGACGTCTGTCAAGGTATTTAGTGTCACATTATATTCAGAGACCACTGTGCTGGAGGTACCACCAGCAAAAAAAGTGGTAGTCACCGTGGGATATCCCCTTTTGGTTGAAATGATATTGCCACTGGCGTCACGTATCACATTAGCGATTTCTTTTACATATCCTTTCAGTCTATATGTATTCTGTCCGCTACTGTTGTAACCAGTTACAAGAACTCGTTGCCCTCTCATTAATGGCAAATATGTTTTTTGTTGATTTTCAAATTTATTTGCACTGAATTGCATACAATATGTTGGTACCTCAAATAAAGTTATATTTTGTATTACAATTTCCACAGGTGTTGAATTGAAGGAACGATTTTGATTAGTATTTGAATATTTCCCAGGCGGTGTGAATGTCTTAACTGCATTGACGTCATTTTTCAAATAATTTTTCAACAAATTAAATGATGTTGGATCATCTGGTAAAGTTGTTGCAAACCATTCAAATTGTATATCAAGTCCAGCCTTGTATTTATCCTTCATCAAGTTTACGTCATTTGCATCTCTCATTCCATACAAAAATAATGAAGATGAACTCAATGGGATCTTAGTTGCAGTATCATTCAAAATGTGGTTACCACTTATATCCATGCTATTCAATTTTGTTAAATATTTGAATGTTTTGTTTTCATGAATTTGAACTGGCGGGACAGTTGAATACACTTGTGATGCCATGAGATTTCCATACCCCACGGGTGCAGGTGATGACACAATATAAACTCCATGAGACCAACCCGGCCTAGATGAGGCGGTTGAGATTGGGTTTAATAATTCTAAATCATATTTTACGACATCTCCTGGAAACACAGAATTCAATGGAACAGTTTGAATTATTTTTGTTACGTTAATGAATGAACTTTTGTCATTAGAGTCAAAAGTTGGTGTAAGTGGAACTACAACAGGACACCATTCAGGTTGGTAGTTAAGAAAACTTTGATAACTACTATATGCATAGATATCACTTTTTGTACGATCAAATATCTTAGAATTCAAATCAGTTATATTGAATTCAACTGTGACAGCTGGTGTACGTAGACCAAATCTGTTGAAATTATATTCTACACTAGAAAGCATTATATTAGAAGATATATAGACAGTTAGTCTCATGTTTATGGGTACAATCGGGTCGGGGGGCACGGAAACGGAACTGGGGTTGGTCGAATAAATTTGATCATAAGCTGAATCCCTGCGTGTATAAACTATTTTTGCTGCAAACGCTATCTTAGTAAGACTATTTGGTGCATATTGTTCTATTGGTCCGTGTAGTGGTGTGGCTGTGGGAGTGGGTGTTGGTGTTGGAGTGTTTGTGGGAGTGGGTGTTGGTGTTGGAGTGTTTGTGGGTGTGGGTGTGGCTGTTGGTGCAGGAGCAGGATCATTGATCAGTCCTCCTCCGTATTCAGTTCCTCCACCTCCACCTCCACCTCCACCTCCTCCACCTCCAACTCCAGGGATGAGTTGAATGGCATCATACAAACCGGGTATCGGACCGTAACCAGTCCACACGGGCCCGAGTGAAATGCCTATTATATCGTTGATGCTCGGAGTCGGTGATGAGATTGAGATTCCACCATTGAAGACGGAACCTAGGTAGTCGAGAAATTTTGTCTTGTTGTCGTCGTTCTGTTGGCCCAGTATGGAGCTAAAAAATCTATTAGAAATTCCAAAGTTTGTACCAGGTGACCATTCGTATTCACTGGCACCACCACATACATTCTCCATGTAGTTATTTGTAGCCTTTGCACCATTATAATTATCATAAAGAATTATTCGCCCATTTGGAGAAGAACCCCCCCAGTCCGGGACCGTTATCCCATAATTAGTATAAAGATAAGCTAAGAGAGCTAATTGAGCACTATATGCTGGATATGATGTATATGATACTTCTGTTGACATAAATGGTGTATAATAAGATGGTGGGGGTATTGGTGTAGGGGTTGGTGTTGGTGTTCGTGTTGGTGTGTTTGTTGGTGTGGGTGTGGGCGTTGGAGTGTTTGTGGGTGTAGGCGTTGGCGTGTTGGTGGGTGTGAGTGTTGGCGTGTTTGTTGGAGTGGGTGTGGGTGTTGGTGTGTTTGTTGGAGTGGGTGTTGGTGTGGG
>Ga0194133_10010023_pt1 | contig 10743 bp, 9 predicted proteins | sample TA2KigOf40mmetaG_FD_155448 | JGI IMG/M metagenome (GOLD analysis project Ga0194133, IMG submission 155448) | Freshwater microbial communities from Lake Tanganyika, Tanzania - TA2015055 Kigoma Offshore 40m | ecosystem: Environmental > Aquatic > Freshwater > Lake | place: Tanzania: Lake Tanganyika...
TTATTAATTTTTTATTTTCTAATCTTGAAAAATCATATGGATCACCGTGTTTAATAGGATATAAATCAATAATCTTGTTATTTGATTTATGATAATAATTAGTTATCCATCCAGAAGTTAAGCCATCCTGGCATGGATAATGAAACATTACAACATCATATAAATTAGACATTAGAATATTTACTAAATGTGCCAATATTTATTAATATCAATTTTTACAACATAATTTTACAATCTAACACTTACAAAAATTAATTATAAATTCAAAGTATTAAGAAGCAATTTTTACAGCGGTATTATTTAGAATCAAATATTTTTTATTTTTGACTTTCAATTAATTTTTCCCATGCTTTAATTCTTACAATATAAATATTTTTCATTTGATTATATATTTTTGTATATTCATCTTGAGTTCCAATAAATCTATTATTAATAGGTTCATGCTTGTATTTTATTTTTTCCATTATGTTAGAAAAAATTTCAGGAGAATAATTTTCTTTAAAATCATAGCCAAAAAAATAAAATGTGTTTTTTGTTGCCCATACATTCGAAGACTTCCATAGTTTAAATGTTTTAAACATACTACTTAATATTTTTACAATATTAAATGATAGTTCAACATTTTTATTTGTTAAGTTAATAATTAGGTTACCACCAGATTTTAAATTAGGAAATAGTATCATAAGACTTTTGATAATTAATTCTAAATTCAAATAAAAAGTATTTTCAGTATTATTTTGATAATTAACACATGAAGCTAATGCTAAATCTAATTTTAATGGTTGAGTAAGTATTAGTTTGTAGGTTTTATCTAGAATGTTTCTATAGAAAATTTTATATCTTGAATTAGTAATTGTATATGGAAATCCACCTTCATCAACTGGTAAACTAACTCCAATTCCCGTAGTTTTTTCATATTTATCTAGAATTATTTTAGAATACATTCCTGGAGCAGAACAAATATCAGCAAATAACTTTACATTGGATTTTTCTAGACCAAAATTATCAAATATTTCATGACCTATCTTTAAAAGTTCTTTTTCATCTTCAATAAATTTATTATTTTGTTTACGTTTAGATGTATCTAGTTTCCAATATTTATTTGATAAATATTTCATTTTATTATATATTTTATCTTTTTTTGCTTCTATAATATTCATTAAAATAGTTTATAAATATTTTTTTTATTAAGATAATAATTATCTTTTTACAAGAAAATTATATTCTATTTATAATCATTACTAAAAAAAGAATGACTTATTTAAGCAGATTCAGAAGCTTCTGATTTCTTAACTTTTTTAAGTGAATTCTTGAAGTTCTTTACAATTTCACGACCATCTTGAATTTTATAGCTGACAGGAGTGTCGAGTTTTTGACGTTGACCAATGTAGGTATAAACAGATTTTTTAGATTTACGAGTTGATTCACAAATGCTAAAAGTAATTTTAGTTTGGGGTTTTTCAGTTTCACGGTAATATTTGGAGAGAGCTTTATTAGCAGCTTGATAAGGAGTTAGACCTGTAAAGCGCCCTTCAAATTCTTCTTTACCAGGAAGTCGAACTTTGAATGAACGAACATGGCGATCACCTTCTTCTCCTTCAGCTTCTACATCTGTTTCAGCTTTTTTAGCTGGTTTCTTTTCAGCTTTAGGAGTTACTGTTTTTTTCCCTCCTTTGAGTTCACTCTTAGCTGTTGCAACTGGAGCTTTTTTAACTCCTAATTTAGTTGTTGCAGTAACTTCTACTTTAGAAAGAGGTGTAGAAGTTTTCTTTCCACCTTTTTGTAAAGTAGCTTCTACTTTAGCAAGAACTGGAAGTGCTTCTACTTTAGTAGCTGTTAGTTTTTTACCATTTTTTTGATGAGCAGCTTCAACTACTGGAGCAGGAGTAGATTCAACTTTGGAAGTAGTTGCTTTTTTACCCCCTTTTTGAGGAGTAGCTTCAACAACAACGGGTTCTGTTTTTTGAGTGGTTTGTTTTAAGTTTTTACTGGGCATTCTATTATATAATCTATTAATAGATTATTTTTTTAAATCAAACACACTCAATTTTTGTTTAAGTGCGTTTAATTTCTTTTATATATTTTCCTATTTGTTTAAGTAAAATATTTTGGAATCTTATTTATTTTTTTAAACGAATAATTATTTATAATCATTTAATTTAAATCTCTAGATTTTTAATGAATATTTTAGAAAATAATAAAATAAAATTATTAAAGTTGCATATTTTGCAAAAAAGATATAAATACCTAACTGAAATTATTTTTAGATTAGAAAAACATATTAATTTTTTATTTTTGAATAATGTTATTGATTTTAATCATAAGAATCAAATTTTAGGTAATATTTTTTTAACTTCAAAAAACCTAAATACATCATATAATAATTTTATAATTGATAAATTAGATAATAAGCATATTTTAGATATAAAAATACTTGAATTTTTTAATTTATTTGATTTTAATATTGAAAAAAATTTTTTTGTTGAAAATATAATAGACATTTTAAAAAATTCATGTGATAAAATACCTTTATTTGAACAGGAAAAAGAATTATTAGAAATTATTAATGAAACAGGTTATGATAATATTGTTGATTTAATAAAAATTTATAATAATAAATTTGATATATCATCAGAACAAGAACTAATATTAAATGAAATTAAAAAAATATTTATTCCAACGAAAATTAATTATTATGATGTATCAAATCATACTGAAGAATATTATTGGAGATTACCTATTAAATTTGATGATAATGATTTATTAGAATTATCAAGAGAATTATGGATTAAAAATCTATCAAGTTCAACCGAATACTTAAAAATTGAAGGATATTTTATAAATGACACTCTTTCGAGTTACAATAAAACTTCACAAATTAATTATCCAATTCTTCAAAAATTAAAATTAAAAGTATTATCAGATCTAACTAAAAGTTCAATTGATTCTAAATTTATTAAAAAATTTATAAGATATGATTATATTGGTAATTTATATTCAAAAAATTCAAAAGATTATATTAAATATATAGAAGAATCTTATCAAAAGTATATGGAAGTAACTAGTTCTAGTTTTGTTAATATTATGAAAGATTTTATATCAAAAGGTTCAGAAATTAAGAAAATGTATGAATCTATATTTTTATTATTATTAGGTAGTACTGATAATGCCGATATTGCTGGATTATTACTAGGTTTAACTAAAGAGAAAAAAACTAGTAGTCCTCAAATTTATAATTTATTAAATCAAAGACTACCATATTATTTATTAGTTAAAATAAAGAAATCTAATAATAATATGAAATCTGAATTAGAAAAAATAAAATCATTAACATCGGATGATATTGATTATAAAAAACAATTAGTTACTAATAAAAACATACCTCCTTCTATTAAATCTCTAACACTTGAAAAAATAGAAGAAATGAAATCTTATAATAATGAATATTATAAACAATTAACTTTTGTCAAACATATTTTAAATTACCCATGGCCTTCAACCCAAGATGATACTTTTTTTCAAAATATTAATTCTAATTCTGAAAAATCTTCAGAATACTTATCAGATATTGAAGATAAACTTAAAAAATTATCTTATGGTCATGAAGATGCTAAAAAAGGTTTATTACAAACAATTGGTAAATGGATCAGTAATCCTGCAAGTCAAGGTACTAGTTTTGGTTTTGTTGGACCTCCTGGTGTTGGTAAAACTTTGTTAGCAAAATCAGTAAGTAAAGCATTAGGTATTCCTTTTGCTGAAATTACATTAGGAGGACAAAATGATGGTGAATTATTACATGGACACGGATATACTTATTCTGGATCCCAACCAGGATTAATAATTAAAAAAATGGTTGAAATGGGTAAATCAAGATGTATTTTGTATTTTGATGAATTAGATAAAGCGTGTTCAAAACATGGTTCAATAAATGAAATTACAAGTATTTTAATTCATTTAACAGATCCAAATATGAATAAAACATTTCAAGATAGATTTTTTCAAGGAGTAGATTTCCCATTAGATAAAGTTATTATGATTTTTTCCTATAATGATTCAAATTTAGTTGATCCTATTTTATTAGATAGGTTAAAACAAATTGATGTTAAGGCATATGCAATTAATGATAAGATAAAAATAGTAAAAGAATTCATAATTCCTGAAATTTCATATTCTGTTGGAATTAAAAATGAATCTTGGATTAATATATCTGATGATTTAATAGAATGGATCATTGAAAATTATACAAATGAAGCAGGAGTTCGTTCTATTAAAAGGAAAATAGAACAAATTTTTCTTACTATTAATTTAAATATGTTAAAACTTGGAAAATCTGATAAAAAAAAAAATATTAAAATTGATAAAGAAAAAATAATTGAAATTTTAGATAAACCAAATAATGAAAATATTAAAATTCATGAAAAACCTTCTATTGGTATTATTAATGGTTTATATGCAACTTCTAGTGGTGATGGCGGTATAATTCCTATTCAGATATTTAATAATTTTTCAGCAAATACTAACACTTATGAAATTAAATTAACTGGTAAACAAGGAGATGTTATGAAAGAATCAGTTCATTGTTCATTAACTGCTGCAATTGATTATATTAGAAGAAATAAAGATAAATATCCAGAAATTAAAAATTTAGATAATCATTTAATGCAAAATTTTAAATTTGGTTTTCATGTTCATGCACCATCAACATCTACACCTAAAGATGGACCTAGTGCAGGATGTGCATTTACTAGTGCTTTTATATCTAGAATTTTATCTAAACCTATTAGAAATGATATTGCTATGACCGGTGAAGTTGAATTAACTGGAAAAATTACTAAAATTGGAGGACTTAATTTTAAATTATCAGGAGCTAAAAAAGCTGGTGTTAAATTAGTTTTTGTACCAAAAGAAAATGAAAAAGATATTGAAGAACTTAAAAATAAATATCAAAATTTAATTGATAATAATTTTAAAGTTATTTTTTTTAATTATATAGATGAGATTATAGAAGAAATATTAATCGAATCTACATAAGTAGAGATTATAGAAGTTTTTTAACCTGATTTATGAGCAGGTATTCTTACTAATGTATAAATAATTTGTTTTAAATCATCCAAAATAATTCTATCTACACTTTTTATATTTCCAGATTTATAAATTATTAAATTATTTTTAGCATCATAATTATTAATTATGTCTATTTTTTGATTTGGTTCATAAAATGATACCTCAGATTTTAATTCAAATTTTTTATTAAAATCAATTGGATTTTTAATAATTATTAATTTTTTTATTGGAAATGACATTATATATTCTTTTATTAACTTTATTAAAATCCCAACATATTCTTCTGAATTTAATGAATTATTTAAAGATGAAAAAATCGAATGAAAAGTTAAATAACTTATATTATTATTTATTACTGATATTTGTTTTTTATTAACTATTGCAAATCTAAATAAAACCATATATCCAAATATATAATTTTTATTAAAACCAAGAAGAGTAGATTTAAAAAGTTTTTCAATATCTTTTTCGTTATTAATATTATATTCCAATATCATTGCATCTAATATATCATTGTAATTTGTTTCATCAATAGTATAAAAAAATTGTCTCGATTTATATTTTTCAAATAATTTATCATATGTTAAATCATTCTTCATAGATTCTAAAGAATCAACTAATTCTTGAGTATAAAATATATCCAAATTATAATAATCAATCGGTATATCATTTGATTCTAAATAATTAGTAAATTTTTCAATTAAATCTTTTATTTTTTTTACATATTCATAAGCAGGTTGTTTTATATTATTACCCCATAAGTAAATATTTTTTGTCAAAAAATCTGGTTCTATATCTCTAATTTTATTTATTAAACTATCCATTTCATCTCTCATTTCTACTAAATAATTTAAATATTTTTCAATATTATTACCACCTGTTTGATTAATAAATGATAATTTCAAAGTTAAATATTTACTTTTATATTTTAAATAAAGATTTTTATAATTATTATTCATATATATAAATAGATATACATATAAATAATTTTAAACATCAAATTGTTTCTTATTTTCAGAATCTTCATCAGATTCATCATATTCATCGCTATCACTTTCGTATTCATTATATGATTTATCTTCATCTGAATCTTCATTGATTATTAATTCTTTTTTATTACTTTTTACTAATTTGTTTTGTGGTTTTTCATCAGATTCAGAATCATTATTGTTAATTAAATTATTTTTGTTAATATCAGATGAAGTTTTACTTGTTACATTTTTTTTATCTAAAATTAATTCTGTTATTTTATTATTTAATACAATCTTGTGATAAGGCCAGATTTTTCTAAATGTTTTACTAATAGTAACATCACTAATTCCAAAAATATCTGATATTTGTTTTTTGGATAATTGAATGTTATAAAATTGAGTTACTAGTAAAATACATCCAGCTGCTACTGATGGAGGTTCATGAGTTGATGCTAAATCTAATTTATGAATATTTGATGATACATCTTTTGATATATCAATATACTTTTTATCAATATTTAATTTCTTTGCAAAACGTTCAATAAAATCAGATGATTGAGAACTTTTAATTTGATGAAATAAAGTATTGGAATCAATAATATCACAAAATTTTCTACATCCACGATTAACATGCTTAATTTCTAAATCGTAAATATTAGCTATTTCTATTGGTGATCTGGTTTCTTTTTGTAATTTACAAGCATGAAATAAACAAGCTGCTATCATACTTCTCCGATTGATACAACGCATGATTATATTTTTGCCTTTTCTTTTACCTTTTGAATGAACTGATTCTGACACTTTTTTGTATAAAATTTTGGCACTATCGATAATTGTTTGTGTGATTCCATATTTTTTACATTTTGATTGAATTGTTTCAAGAACATCCATTAAACTTTTTTCTTTGTAAGGCATTTGACCCTGCTTCTGTAATAAACTTAAACGACTATATCCTTTAGAAACTATTTTCGTTCCTAATGATGCCTTAGGAAAGAAAAAACTCGATGGTGCACCATATCTAGAATTAATTACTTCACCATCATTTGTAACTAATTCAGGATTTTCATCTAAATATTCATCATTAATAACAGCACAATCAGTACAAACCCTATACCCTTTTGTATTATCAATTACCAAATTAATACTTTTACAGTTTTTACAAAATATTGGTAATTTTTCTTCATCTTGTTTATATTCTAGATCAACACTCATTAATAGGTTATCTAGCTGTTCATCACTCATATCTAAGTATTTTTCTATATTTTTCATAAGCTATTTATAGAGTTAATAAATCTTTAAATAGTTTATATAAATTTCATTTTTTTTTAATTTTCATTTTTTTTATAAAGTTAGTTTATTTTGTTGTAAATATAAATTATATCGGAATTATGAAGATTGAGTTTGTGAAGATTGAGTTTGTGAAGGTAATGGTTTTGGCTTCCCATCACCGTGCAATTTTGATTTAGAAGATATAAATGATTCTTCTATCAAAACATAATGTGTTGGTTTAGTGTAATCTTTCTTAGCGACCAAATTACTGGTATTTATATTACTTACAACAGCATTTAATAATGTATCTTCTAATTTAAAAGGCTGTGTAATTTTAGAAATTGTTGAACTATTTTTATTTTCATTACTACATTTTCCATAAAAATTAGTTTTTTTACATACTAAAGAAATGCTTGTATCACCAACTTTTATTTTATAGGCATTATCATCTAAAAGATCTACAATTTCTTCATTCTTCCTCGTTTTACATGAAACTAATTTATCATTTAATAATTTTTCAAATTTAGCTTTTTCAGATTTAATTGATTCAATAGCTTGATTTTTTTTTACTTCAACTAATTTATTAAATTTTTGTTTTTCTGTTTCAACAAAAGTTCCAAATTCAGTATTATTAATATTATTAGTAACATTTATAGAAGGAAATATTAATTCACCTACTTCATCGACATTAAATGGTGGTGTAGTGTCGTTTATTAGACTACAATTATTAAATAAATCAACGAGCTTATTAGCTTTTTCTTCAGTAGTTAAATAAGCAAATACACTGTCAGTACCACCACTTTGTTTAAGTTCATTATATTTTTGTTTGTACTTTAAGTACTTTATTTTAAATTGTTCTTCTATTAGTTCTTCGTTATTTTTATAACTTTCGATACCAAACATATATATCTAAAATTAGATATTTTATTTTTACCATTTAATTTTAATTTTATTATTATTTACTAAATATTTATTTATTTTCAAAAAAATATTGCATCCAAAAAAACCATTATGAGCTGATAATGGAGAAGGATGAACAGTTGTAAATATTTTATGTTTATTAATATCAATTAATTTTGTTTTTCCTATAGCAAAATTACCCATTAATAAGAAAATAGTATTTTGACAAGTATCACTAATATATTTAATTAACTTATCGGTAAAATTAGACCATAAGTGTTGATGACTATTTGATTTTGATTCAATTACTGTTAATGCTGAATTAAGCAATAATATTTTTTCTTGTTTAATCCATCTTTTTAAAAAGCCATGATTAGGTATAGTATAATCTGGATAACAGTTTTTTATTTCTTTAAAAATATTTTGTAATGATGGGGGTATTTTTTTATGAGCTTTTGGAATACCAAAAGACATCCCACAAGCTTGTGGTACTTTTTTATCTGAACAAATTTCCGAATTTATATATGGATCCTGACCAAGTAATACTAATTTGGTATCTTTTGGTCCAAAATAATAAAGAGTCCTTAATAAATCTTTTTGTAATGGAAAAATAATTTTACCTTCAGTAATGTCTTTGTTCACTTGATCTAATATTAATATTAAATCATCTTTATTTAATTCAAAGAAATTTAACCATTCAGGATGAACTCTTTTAATGATTTTATCAAAAGTATATTCCATTAAATATACATATTATTATTATTAATAATTTAATTCAATTTTATTCGTTATTTTTTGTTTAATAAATATTAGCTTTTATTAATGAATATAATTAAACATAAAATAAAAATTAAATCAATAATTATAGATAAAAATAATTTTATAATTGAATCTGATAATAACCATCTTTTTACATCAAAAATAATAAAAGGATCGGTTAATTTCAAAATATATAATGAAAATAACCAAGAAGTTAATTTATCAAATTTAGAAGAAGGTGAGTTAATTAAAATTTATGAAAATATTATTTCAAAAACAAATGAAAAAAATAATATTACAAATAATAACTTTAAAAAAATAGAGCAAAAAAATAGTATAATAAATAAAATTATTATTAAAAATAAGTATATTTTCAATTCAGATAGTTCTGAAAATTATGATATAATTAATTAACATGATTATAAAAACATGTTTCAAAAAAAAATTTAAAAACTATAATTTTTTTCTAACTTTAGATATATCTTAATGCCTGATCAAATGCCACAAAATAACACACTGTCTACAGTACTATTATTATTAGCATTAGGTTTCTTAATTTATTATTTAACTAAACCAAAAAAAAATGAATGTTTTACTAAAAATTTAGAATCAATGAATCAAAAATCTGATACCCCTAAATCTGTAACACCTAAATCTGAAACCCCTAAATCTGTAACACCTAAATCTGAAACCCCTAAATCTGAAACCCCAAAATCTGAAACCCCAAAATCTGAAACACCTAAATCTGAAGTGATTAGACGTATCGTTTCTAAATCTAATAATCAAGTTCCTAAATCAGAAACTCCTAAATCTGAAATACGTGGAGATCTAATTAGTGATTTTAAATTTGAACCTTCCGATATAAATCAAACCGGTGCTTCTCTAGATACTGCATTTCAAAGACCTATTCCTCAACAAGCTCGTCCTGATGTAGTTGACATAAATAAAAATAATGTTAAAAAATATAATGCTAAGGATTATTTACCTAAAGAAATTAATAAAAAGTGGTTTGATACTGATTTTTCACAAGCTAAATTTAACATTAATGATGATAAATTAATTAACACCGAACGCTATGTCATAGGTATAAACACTGTTGGGCAATCCCTTAAAAATGCATCTTATGATATCAGAGGTACAGTTCCCAATCCAAAATTCACTGTCAGTCCATGGAATAATAGCACTTATGAACCTGATATGAATATTAAGCCTTTATGTTAAATCATCTTAATAGTTATGTACATATTAATTCTTATGAATTATCTTTATTACAATATTATATTTTTGCTGTTTAAGTCCTGATATAAAAAATATAAATATAACAAAAAATTGAAATTTTTTATTATTATATTTATATACTACCCTTTAATGACCGAATCAATGAATCTTTTTGAGATATCTATCAATCACCAACCTGTTGGTAGAAACAAACAAAATTTATTAAATTTTATTGATCAAATTAATGAAATGAATAGACAAACACCTGGTTTTGTGTCATGTACACAATTTAAGAATTCAAGATTTATTGAAATTATTTTTAATTCTGACTTTGATGTTAAAATTAAATGTCCTGAAATGTTCAAATTAAGATATCTATCTGACAGTATTTTAAGTAAACTTACAAATAATTTATATCGCAAACAATTTTCAAATGAAATTTTAAGAAAAGTAAAATTATCACAAATATATACATCAACTGAATTTTCAAATTCAAAAGATGGTTATTTTTGCATTAATGATAATAATTTTAAATCAATTATTAGTATTATTGTTAATACAA
>Ga0194133_10010024_pt1 | contig 10742 bp, 5 predicted proteins | sample TA2KigOf40mmetaG_FD_155448 | JGI IMG/M metagenome (GOLD analysis project Ga0194133, IMG submission 155448) | Freshwater microbial communities from Lake Tanganyika, Tanzania - TA2015055 Kigoma Offshore 40m | ecosystem: Environmental > Aquatic > Freshwater > Lake | place: Tanzania: Lake Tanganyika...
GCTCCGCGAAGCCGCGGGCGGCCTCGAACTGCTGCACGTCGTTCATCAGGGCGAGGGCCTGCAGGGGGGTGTTGGAACGGGGGCGGGCCACGCAGAAGGTCTCGCGGGCGGGCGCGTCGAAGGTGCTCATCGCCGGCGCGGGCGCGGTGCGCTTCCAGAAGGTGTAGAGGCTGCGCCGGTAGAGCGCGGCACCCTGGTCCTGCACGTAGACCTTGGTGTTGCTGCCGCCGAAGGCGACCGGCTCCCAGATGTTCACTGGCTGGTAAGGCCGGACCGGGGCCCCGCCGATCTCCGGGCGCAGGAGCCCGCCCAGGGCGAGCGCCTGGTCGCGCAGCACCTCGGCGTCGAGCCGCAGCCGCGGGCCGCGCCCCAGGAGCCGGTTTTCCGGATCGCCCTCGAGGAGGGCGGGGGCGACCCGCGCGTCCTGCCGGTAGGTGCGCGCCGTGACCAGCAGGCGCACGAGGGCCTTCACGTCCCAGCCGCCCGCCTGGAACTCCGCCGCCAGCCAGTCGAGCAGCTCCGGATGCGTCGGCGGCTCGCCCTGCAGGCCGAAGTCCGCGGGCGTGCGCACGAGGCCCGCGCCGAACAGCTGGCCCCAAAAGCGGTTCACGGTGACGCGGGAGGTGAGGGGATGGCGGGCGTCCACCAGCCAGCGCGCGAGGTCGAGCCGGTCGGGCCGGGCGCCGCGGGCCTGGAGCGGCGGCAGGAAGGAAGGGGTTGCCGGGGTCACCACTTCCCCCGGCTGGTCGTACTGGCCCCGCTTCAGCACGTGGGCCGGGCGGGGTTCCGCCAACTCCCGGGAAATGGGGGAGAGCGGGAGCCTCTGCTCGTAGGCGATCTGCTCGGCCATCACGCGGCGCGCGGCGTGGGCCTCGGGCTCCACGTCGCCGCGGATCGGCCCGTAGATGAAGTCCCGGTGGAAGCGCGCGATCCTTTCCTTCTCCTCGCCCACCTGCTGCGTGCCTGAGAGGCCCACGAGGAAGTTGATGTCGTGGCGCAGCTGCAGCGTGGAAAAGGCGCGGGCCCCGGTCCGCAGGCTGTTCACCCACGCGCCCTGGGACAGCAGGGGGTCCTGGGCCGCGCTCGGGCTGGTAAGGACGGCGCCCGCGCGGTCCCACCAGGCGGCGCCGCCACGCTGGGCGATCCGGATGCCGGTGTACGCCTTGCCCTCGCGCACCTCGGAGTCGCAGGCGGAAAGCTCGAGCCGCGTGTACTGGCCGGCCGGGGGCAGGGGACCGGCGTGCAGGGCATCGCGCGCGGTCTCCGGTCCGAACGCCTGCGGGTCGCCCCAGATCATCCGGCGCGCGCCCTCCTCGGTGAGGAACTCGACGCTCACCGCACGCGGGGGGCGGGCGGGGTCGGGATGCAGGTGGATGTACGCCGTGGCCGCGGTGCGTACCACGAGGTTCACGTCGCCCGCGGTGAAGAGCACCGGCCGTTCCACGTCGCCCTCGAGCCGCAGCGCGCGGCGGCCGCCGGCCACGGGCACGCCGCTGCCCTCCCGCCACTCCCCGGGGGGCGGCGGCCCGAGCACGGTCGCCGGGCTGGGCAGGTCGGAGTCCTCCGCCCACACCACCTCATAGGTGACCGCCCCGGTGCTCTTGCGGCCCCGGCTCTGGCCGCGCGGGCCGGGGCTGCCGTCGGCGTCCTCGTCCGCCAGCGCGGCGGCGCGGGCGCTCACGGCCGCCTCCAGCGGTCCGGCCCGCGCGTCGAGCTCCGCGATGCGCCGCTGCGTGGCTTCGTCGGGTGCGATCACCACGATGGGCCCCGCGATGCGCACGTTGCCGTCCCAGCACCGGTCCGCCAGCCCCTTGAAGAAGGCGCCCAGCGCGTAGTAGTCCCTCTGCGACAGGGGGTCGAACTTGTGGTCGTGGCACGAGGCGCAGTTCGCCGTGAGCCCGAGGAACACGGCGGCGGTGGTGTCCACGCGGTCGGCGGTGTTGCGCGCCTCCGCCTCGGCCTCGATCGACCCGCCCTCGGAGGTGGAGAGGTGGTTGCGGTTGTAGCCCGAGGCGACCAGCTGGTCGATCGTCGGCTCCGGCAGGAGGTCGCCCGCCAGCTGCTCAACCGTGAACCGGTCGAAGGAAAGGTTGCGGTTGAAGGCGGACACCACCCAGTCGCGGTAGGGCCAGATGGTGCGGACGTTGTCCAAATGCAGGCCGTGGGTGTCGGCGTAGCGGACCGCGTCGAGCCACGGGCGGGCGAAGTTCTCGCCGTAACGCGGTGACTGGAGCAGGCGGTCGACCACGCGCTCGTACGCCCCGGGGGCGCGGTCAGCGGCGAAGGCGTCGACCTCCGCCGGGGTGGGGGGGAGGCCGGTGAGGTCGAGGCTGAGGCGGCGGATGAGGGTCTCGCGGGGCGCCTCGGGCGAGATCGACCAGCCGCGGGCGGCGAGCCGCTGGCCGATGAAACGGTCGACCGGGTGGTCCGCGGCGCCGCCCGTGGCGGCGGGAAGGGGGGCGCGGGCGACGGGCAGGAAGGCCCAGTGCGCCTGGTACTGCGCGCCCTCCTGGATCCATCGGCGCAGCAGCGCGCGTTGCGCGGGCGGGAGGGGCGGCTTGTGGGCCTCGGGTGGGGGCATCACCTCGTCCGCGTGCGGGCTGATGACGCGCTGCCAGAGCTCGGAGGCCTCCGGGTCGCCGGGCACGATCGCCCGCACGCCGCGACGCTCCGCGGTCGCGCTGGCGGGATCGTCGAGGCGCAGGCCGGCCTTCCGGTGGGCGGCGTCCGGCCCGTGGCAGGCGAGGCAATTCTGGGCCAGCAGCGGCCGGATCTGCTCGTTGAAGGACACGGGGGCGTCGGCGGCGGTCGCGGCGCGGGGCAAGGCGAGCAGGCCGGCAAGCAGCAGGGCGGGTCGGACGGTGGGCATCGGGCGGGGGCGCGGAGTGGTGAGACGGTGCGCGGCGGCACGCGCCGGGTCAACAGCGTCCGGGTGGGTTTTGGTTGCCGCCGGCGCGCGGATCCCGAGGCTCGCGGCCTACCCCGTTATGCGCCCCGCCCGCCTTGCCGCCCTCTTCCTCGTCTCGTGGTCCGCCGTCATCGCCGCCGCCCCGGAGGTTGGCTGGACGGAATTCCGTGGCCCCACCGGCCAAGGCCTGTCCCCCGCCGACGGCCTGCCCGAGCGGTGGAGCGAGACGGAGAACGTCCGTTGGAAGACGCCCCTGCGCGGCAAGGGCTGGTCCTCGCCGGTCGTCCTGGGCGGGCAGGTCTGGCTGACGACCGCGACCGAGGACGGCCGGGAACTCTCGGTCCTGGCGGTGGACCAGGAGACGGGGCGCGTGCTCCACGACCGCAAGCTCTTCACCGTCGCGGAGCCGCAGTACGCGGACAAGTTCAACAGCTACGCCTCCCCCACGCCGGCGATCGAGCCGGGCCGGGTGTACGTCACCTTCGGATCGCCGGGCACGGCGTGCCTCGACCCCGCGACCGGGGAGGTGATCTGGGAGCGCCGGGACCTGCCCTGCAACCACTGGCGCGGCGCCGGTTCCTCGCCCACGCTGTGGGAGGGCCTGCTGCTGCTGCACTTCGACGGCGCCGACCAGCAGTACGTGGTGGCGCTGGACAAGCGCACCGGGCGCACCGTCTGGCGCACGGACCGTTCCATCGATTTCCAGGACCTGACCCCCGAGGGAAAGCCGATCCGCGACGGCGACTTCCGCAAGGCCTTCTCCAGCCCGCTGGTGATCCGGCACGAGGGCCAGCCGGTGCTGGTGAGCGCCGGCTCGAAGGCCACCTACGCCTATGACCCCGCCACCGGGCGCGAGCTCTGGCGGGTCGAGGAGCGGCGCCACCACTCGGGCACGGTCCGCCCCGTCGTCGGCCACGGCCTCGTCTTCACCGCCACGGGCCTCCCGAAGGGCGAGCTCTGGGCGGTGCGCCTCGGCGGCTCGGGCGTCGTGACGGATTCCCACGTGGCCTGGAAGTTCGCCAAGAACGTGCCCAACCGACCCTCCCCCGTGCTCGTCGGCGACCTGCTGTTTATGGTGCATCAGGACAGCGGCGTCGTGACCTGCCTCGAGGCCGTGTCCGGGCGGGAATTGTGGAGCGAGCGCCTGCCGGGGACCGGCAACTACTCCGCCTCGCCGGTGCACGCCGCGGGGCGCCTATACTTCTTCAACGAGCGCGGGCACGGCAGCGTGATCGCGGCCGCGCGCGAGTACCGCCTGCTCTCCGAGAACAAGCTGGAGGAGGGGGCGATGGCGTCGCCGGCGGCCGCGGGCCGGGCGCTGTACGTGCGCACGCGCGGCCACCTCTACCGCTTGGAGCAGCGCTGAACGGCAACGGTCCGCCGGGTTCCTAACGCGGGGCGACCACGCGATGGGCGCCCGTCCGGTCGAACTCGACGGAGTGGGCCACGGTGCCGTCGACCGCGTGGTGCCGCACCTCCAGGCGGGCTGCCTCCCCGGCACCGGGCACCGTCGCGACGGTGAGGAAGCCGCCCTGCAGCCGGAAGAACTTCTGCACGGCGTCGTCGCCGGGCTGGGGCGAGTAGCCGCCGGCGTGGACGTCCGACGAGGGGCCGCAGCCGAATTCGCGGAGGCCGGTGGCGGGGTCGACGGAGAAGTACTGCCAGTGGCGGTCGCCGTTGGCGACGATCAGGTTCCGGTGCGTGGCGAGGGCGCGGCGGAGCTCATCGCCCTCGTGGCGAAAACCGGCGTTGGCGTGGTTGTCGTTCTTGGAGCCGCGGTCCGGGCCCACGATCGGCGTCGGCGAGAGCAGCACCTTGAAGGTCGCGTCGGAGGCGGCGATCGTCCGCAGCAGCCACGCCTTCTGCTCCGCGCCGAGGATGGTCTTGGCGGGACCGTCGGGATCGGTGTTGGCACTGCGGTAGCGGCGCCCCTCGACGATCCACACCTGCAGGTCGCGGCCGTGCCGGAAGGTGCGGTAAGGCAGCGGCGAGACCGGCGTCTGCTCGTTCCAGATGGCCAGACCCTCATCCCACGTGAGTCGGCCGTAGGTCTGGCCGGGCCAGCAGTCGTTGCGCAGGAGGTCGTGGTCGTCGTTCGTGAAATAGGCGGCCGTGTGGTTGTGGAACGTGCGCAGGAACGGCAGTGCGTAGAGTCGGTTCCACTTGAGGCGGGCGAGGGCGGCGGAGGTCGCCCACGGATCCGGCTTATCATAGTACTCCACATCGCCCGTGTGCACGAGGAAGTCCGGCCGCAGTTGGTGCAGCGTGGCGTAGATCCGGTGCCCGTTCGCCGGGTCATCGCGCCGGGGGTAGTCGCCGCAGGTGACGACCGCGAAGCGCACGGGCGCCGGGCTCGTCGCGGCAGGAGCGGTGCGGAAACCACCCTCGACGGTCGCCCCGGGCTGGCCGGTGGCGTCACGGGATTCGACCCGCACCCGGTAGGCGGTGCCGGGGCGCAGACCCTTCAGCGCGACCTGGCGCGTGTGGTCGCGCGCCGCGTCGACGTCGCCCCACGGTGAGGTGACGGACGCGCCGCCGTCGGCGGGCGTGAGGATGACGCGGGTGGCGCCGGTCGTGCCGGGCAGGGCGCCGCGCATCGCCGGCAGGGTGAGTCCCGCCGGCAGTTGCGAGAGGGGGTCCGCCTGCAGGACCGCGCGGCGCAACTGCTCCTGGTCGGCGGCCGCACCCTTGCGCTTGGCGGCGGCCTGGGCCTTCGCCGCGGCGGCGCTGGAGCCGGATTCGCGGGCGACCGCGGTGGCCTCCCGCAGGGCCGCGGGATCCGTCCCGGTCAGGGCGGGCGGCTGCCAGTCGGCGCCGGCCCAGTTGGCCTCGGCCGTCGTCGTGAGGCGCGTCCAGACCACCGCTGCGTCCGCCGAGACTTCGCCGACCTTGATGCCGTTGCCCTGTTGCACGCCCGCGGGGCAAGGGGACGCGAGCAAGGCAGACCCGACCAGCAGGACGCGAAGGGGGACGAATGGGAAGTGGGGCATCGCGGCAGGATGGGCGCGCCCCGCCGCGGGTCCAGCCGACTCGCGCGGTGGCGCGCACCGCTGGATTGCCAAGGCCGGGCGGCCTGATTGGTTCGGGGAATGGAACGAACCGCTGTTCCCTGGAGCCGCCACGGGCGCATCCTCCTTGCCTCCGCGATCGCGGGCCTGGCCGGGTGCGGGGAGAATCCCGCCGAGCAGACGCGCCGCGCGCGGGAGGCGGAGCTGCTCGCGGCCGAGGCGGCATTCGCGATCAATCTTCGCGACTGGCCGCGGGCCGAGCAGACGCTGGCCCGGGCGACGGAACTGGACCCGGGCCGCGCCGACCTCTGGCTGAGCCTCGGCTCGACGCGCGTCCGCGCCGGCCGGACCACGGAAGCCCGCGAGGCCTACCTGAAGGCACTGCGCGGTTTTGAGCGCGCGGCGGACGCCGCCGCGGCGAAGACCGATCCGGTCCCGACCCTGGAGCAGATCCGCGTGCTCGCCCTGCTGGGACGGATGCCGGAGGCGCGGGCGCTCGCCGCCGAGTTGCCGCGCCGGTTCGCGGGTCATCCCCGGGCCCGCGCCTTCACGGAGGCCGGTGGAGTGGCGAAACTCGCGGCGGACCCCGCCTTTCGGGAAATCGCCCTCGCGGCGGGAGCGCGATGACGCCCGACGAGTTTCGGCGCCGCGGTCACGAGCTAATCGAGCGCATCGCCGCGTACCGCGAGGGGCTGGCCGCGCGCCCGGTGCTGAGCCCGGTGACCCCGGGCGGGCTCCGCGCCCGCCTGCCGGCAGTCGCGCCCACGACGCCCGAGCCCTTCGAGGCGATCTGGCGCGACCTCGACGAGCTCATCGTCCCGGGACTCACCCACTGGCAGCACCCGCGCTTCTGCGGCTACTTCCCGGCCAACGCCGAGCTCTCGTCGGTGCTGGGCGACCTCGCGAGCAGCGGCCTCGGGGTGATCGGACTCTCGTGGCAATCCAGCCCGGCCCTGACCGAGTTGGAGGAGGTGGTGACGGACTGGCTGCGCCAGATGCTGGGGCTCGCCCCGGGCTGGAGCGGCGTGCTGCAGGACACCGCCTCGACCTGCTCGCTGGTGGCCCTGCTGTGCGCGCGTGAGCGGGCCGGCGGGTTTCCCGCCGAAGGCCCGGGAGGGCAGGGTGGGACCGCACCGTTGGTCGTGTACCACTCCGAGCAGGCGCACAGCTCGGTGGTGAAGGCCGCGCTGCTGGCCGGCTTCGGCCGGGATCACCTGCGCGCGATCCCGGTCGACGCGGACCACGCGCTGCGGCCGGAGGCGCTCGCGGCGGCGATGGCGCGGGACCGCGCGGCGGGCCGGATCCCGTGCGCGGTGGTGGCGACCACCGGGACCACGGCGACGACCGCCCTCGACCCGCTCGCGGGGATCGCGGCCCTTTGCGCGCGCGAGGGCGCCTGGCTGCACGTCGACGCCGCGATGGCCGGCGCGGCGATGATCCTGCCCGAATGCCGCTGGATGTGGCGCGGCGCGGACGCGGCGGACTCGATCGTCGTGAACGCGCACAAGTGGCTTGGCGCCGTATTCGATTGCTCGGTGTATTTCGTCCGCGACCCCGCCCTCCTCGTGCGCGTGATGAGCACGAGCCCGAGCTACCTGCGCTCGGCGGTCGATGGCGAGGTGCGGAACCTGCGCGATTGGGGCATCCCGCTCGGACGCCGGTTCCGGGCGTTGAAGCTCTGGTTCCTGCTGCGGGAGCAGGGGATCGAGGGTCTGCAGCGCCGCCTCCGGCGGGATCTCGCGCTGGCGCAGGAGCTCGTCACCGCGGTGACCGCGGCGCGGGACGCTGGCTGGCGGCTGCTGGCCCCGGTGCCCCTCCAGACGGTCTGCGTCCGCCACGCGCCCCCGGGGTTGGAGGGCAAGGATCTCGACGCGCACACGCTCGCGTGGGTGGAGCGGGTAAACGCCTCCGGGGTTGCGTACCTCACGCCCGCGCTGCTCGGGGGGCGTTGGATGGCGCGGGTCTCCTTGGGCGGCCTGAACACCGGCCCGGAGGACGTGCGCGCGGTCTGGGCGGCGATGCGGGCCGCGGCTGAGGGCGCGGGGCCGGTGGCGCTCAGGTGAGCAGGTCGTGGAGGACGCGCGCCGGCTCGACCCCGGTGAGCCGCGCATCGAGCCCCTGGAAGCGGACGCTGAAGGCCTCGTGGCGGATGCCCAGCAGGTGCAGCATCGTGGCGTGGAGGTCGTGCACGGTGCAGACCCGGTCGACGGCGGCGTAGCCGAGCTCGTCGGTCGCACCATAAACCAGTCCGGGCCGGATGCCGCCGCCGGCGAGCCACATCGACATCGCGCGGTTGTGGTGGTCCCGGCCGGTGGTGCCCTTGTTGCCCTGCGCCATCGGGGTGCGGCCGAACTCGCCGGTCCAGACCACGAGGGTGTCGTCGAGCATCCCGCGTTGCCGGAGGTCGCGCACCAGCGCCGCGGAGGCCTGGTCCGTCTCGCGCGCCCGCAGCGGCAGCTCCTCCCGCAGCTGGCTGTGGTGGTCCCAGTCGCGGTGGTAGAGTTGGATGAAGCGGACGCCGCGCTCGGCCAGCCGGCGGGCGAGCAGGCAGTTGGCGGCGAAGGAACCGTCGCCCGGCGTGCAGCCGTAGAGCGCGAGGGTCCGCGCGTCCTCGCCCCGCAGGTCGAGCAGGTCGGGCACGCTGGCCTGCAGGCGGAACGCCAGCTCGTACTGCGCGATGCGGGTGGCGAGCTCGGGGTCGGGCGCCTGGGCGCCGTGCAGGCGGTTGAGGGCGTTGATCGCGCCGACGTCCGCGGCCTGCCGGCTGCGGTCCACGCCGGGCGGGTTGGCGAGGTAGTGCACCGGCTCCGCGCCGCCGTGAAACTGCACGCCCTGGAATCGGCCGGGCAGGAAACCGCTGCTCCACTGGCGCGAGGCCACGGGTTGCGGGGAACGGCCCGGTCCGGTCGAGATCATCACCACGAAGCCCGGCAGGTCCTCCGCGTCGCTGCCGAGCCCGTAGTTGACCCACGCGCCCATACTCGGCCGGCCGGCGATCTGGGAGCCCGTGTTCATGAACATATGCGCCGGGTCGTGGTTGATCGCCTCGGTGGTCATCGAGCGCACCAGGCAGAGGTCGTCCACGATGGCGCCGAGGTGGGGGAACAGGGAGCAGATCTCGGTGCCGTTGCGGCCGAAGCGCTCGAAGGGAAACTGGGGCGCGTGGCAGAAGAGCTTCTGCCCCTGCAGCTGCGCGAGCTGCTGGCCCCGGGTGAAGCTCTCGGGCATCGGCTCGCCGTGCATCGCCGCCAGCCGCGGCTTCGGATCGAAGGTTTCCAGCTGCGAGGGCCCGCCCGCCATCGTCAGCCAGATGACGCGCCGCACGCGCTGCGGCAGGGGCAGCGGGTGGACGGCGCCGCGGGCCGGGGCGGCGCGGAGGGCGGGGCCGTGGAGCAGGGTGGCCAGCGCCACGCCGCCCACGCCCTGGGCGGAGCGGCCGAGGAAGGCGCGGCGGGTGAGGTCCGCTTGGTGCAGGGGAATCATCGGTTCAGGAGCGGGTGATGAACTCGTGCAGGTTGAGCAGGACGCGCGCGAGGTGCGTCCACGCCGCCACCTCGGCCGGATCGGCCCCCGCCGGCACCGGCAGTTGTCCGGTGCCGAGCAGGGCCCGGGCGGCCGCGGGATCCCGGCGGTAGTCCGCGGCGTGGCGTGCCAGCAGCCGCTCCGCCTCGGCCTGTTCCGCGGGGGCCGGCGCGCGCTGGAGCGCGAGCTGCCAGGCGTGGCCAAGGCGGGCCGCCGTGCCCCCCGGACCCGCGAGGACGCGCAACGCCAGGCCGCGCGCGGCCTCCACGTAGGTCGGGTCGTTGAGCAGCACGAGCGCCTGCTGGGGGACGTTGGAGCGGCTGCGCGTGGCGACACATTCCTCCCGCGGGGGGGCGTCGAAGGCGAGCAGGCTGGGGTGCAGGAACGTGCGCTGCCACCAGACGTAGAGCCCGCGGCGATACTGCGCCTCGCCCGGGTCGGGCGTGTACTCGCGGGGCGGGAAGTTGAGGTTCACCCAGTAGCCGGCCGGCTGGTACGGCTTCACCGGCGGCCCGCCCACCTGGAGCGAGAGCAGTCCACCCGCGGCGAGGGCGCGATCCCGGATCAGCTCCGCGTCGAGCCGGAAGGCGCCCTGGCGGGCAAGCGACCGGTTCTCGGGATCCGTCGCCAGCACCGCGGGTTCCGCCTGCGAGGAACGGCGGTACGCGCGGCTCAGCACGATCGTGCGGATGACGTGCCGCGTGTCCCAGCCGCTGGCCAGGAACTCCGCGGCGAGCCAGTCCAGCAGCGCCTGCTGCGGGGGCAGTTCGCCCTGGCTTCCGAGGTCCTCCGGGTGCCGGCTGAGCGCCAGCCCGAAGAACTGCGCCCAGAGCCGGTTGACGACGGCGCGCGCGGTGAGCGGGTTCTCGGCCGAGACCAGCCAGCGCGCGAGGTCGAGGCGGTCCGGGACGCGGCCCCCGAAGTCGGGCCCGGGCAGGAAGCCCGGCAGCGCCGCGGTGACGACCTCCCCCGACTCGTCCATCCAGTTGCCGCGCGGTTGGACCCGGACGACGCGGGCCGGACGCACGGAGACGGTGACGAGGCTCTTTGGCAGGGAGTCGTGGTAGGCCTGCCGCGCGGCGGAGGCGGCGGCGAGGGCGGCGCGTTCCGGGGCGCCCACCGCGGATGCGCCCCGGTGATGATCGCGCAGGAGCGTCCGCTCGCGTTCATTGCGCTGTGCGGGCGCCTTGGCGAGGGCCGCCTGGACCTGCTTGCGGGCCCGTTCGGCGGCCGCGCCGCCCGCGGCGGGCGCGGGTTCCGTTCCCCCGGAGGTTTCCCACGCGGGTTGGGCCGCGTCGATGGCG
>Ga0194133_10010026_pt1 | contig 10741 bp, 10 predicted proteins | sample TA2KigOf40mmetaG_FD_155448 | JGI IMG/M metagenome (GOLD analysis project Ga0194133, IMG submission 155448) | Freshwater microbial communities from Lake Tanganyika, Tanzania - TA2015055 Kigoma Offshore 40m | ecosystem: Environmental > Aquatic > Freshwater > Lake | place: Tanzania: Lake...
TGCCTACACCGTTTGATTACCCCAAGCAGTGCCTTCTTTATATTCCGAAGGGGGGGCATCCAGTGCCTAGTGCTACGGACAGAAAACTGAACGATCTTTACCAAGACTGGTTTGCCGCACAAACCCTAAAACTTTTGGAACTTAGCAAAGGACGAGCCTTCGTTCTCTTTACTAGCTACGCTCACATGAACATTGCTTTCGAGAAGATCAGCAAAAAGACCAAGTTTCCTTGTAAGAGGCAAGGTGAGTCATCACGCGAGTTCTTAGTTCGATGGTTCAAAGAAACCCCCAACTCGGTCTTATTCGGAACAAAGACTTTCTGGGAAGGAATTTCGATTGATGGGGACGATTTGTCTCTTGTAGTAATTGACAAAGTTCCATTCAAGCCGGAGTCAGATCCGTTAATGAAAGCTAAAGCAGATCACTATAAGATATCTAGCATGTTTGACTACATCCAACTGCCCGAGGCGATCATTGACCTTAAGCAGGGATTTGGTAGATTGATTCGAACTCGATCTGATAAAGGTATTGTAGCAATCCTTGATCCCAGAATCCATAATGCGAATTATGGCAAAAGGGTTATAAGCGCCTTACCTCCAGTACATCTAGCTACATCCTTAGATGACAAGCTCTTTTTGAAGTATTTGCCATGAATGAAGCCCAGCGACAGACTTTAGCGCTCCTTCAGTCGGAAGGTGCAAAGATTGGCGCTACGAAGCTAATTAAGAAAACTTATGGCAAGGCTAAAGTATACGACGTATCGGTTAAAGATGGCCATACGTTCATTGGCAACAACTTAATCAATCACAACACTTGTAACTTCTCTAATCTATATGGGGGAAGCCCGCAGGCATTGGCTGATGCGGCGGGCATACCTTTGGCTGAGGCCAAAACCATCTGGCAGGGGTGGTGGGATGGGTTGCCTAAGATTAAGCTCTGGCGGAGTAGGCAAGAGAAGATGGCAGAAACGCAGGGTTACATCAAGACTTTCTTCGGTAGAAAAATCATGTTAGCCGATGCACAACTTCAGGTACCAAAGTTTGGCCGTAACCCCGAAGAGAAAAAGTTAATATCTAAGAAGAACGCGGCTTTTAGGCAATCAATTAACTATCCGGTTCAGGGTTCGGCAAGCGATATTATGAAGATTGCCATGTCTAATGTTCACGGTTGGGTTAAGGCAAAAAAGCTAGAAAACGATGTCCGTATGTTACTTACGGTCCACGATGAAATTGTTTATGAAATCAGAGACGACTTATTACCGCAAGTCATACCTGAAATTGTAAAACTAATGTGTTTTGAAATTCCAGGATTTCAGGTACCGCTGACTTGCGATATTGAGATATCAAAGGACTGGGGCTCCGTTATGGAGTACCAAAGGCACTACGAGATGCTCGGTTTAACAGTCTCAACTCCAGATGAGGATAAAATTGTGAAAAACACAGAAGTCAAGCGCCATATTAACACTATTACTGATACCAGACTGGCAGTATCAGAGCAGTTTAAGATAGCAGTTCCCCTAGACCCCTCATCTATGCCGGGGGGTGAGCTTGAAGAATTCGCAAACCACGTAACCCGTCTTAGTCAGACTCATCCAGGCTCGACACAAGTTGTACTGGAGTTTATTAACCAAAAAAGGGTTCTTTTACCTAGAAAAGTTGATAAAAGAGCATTTTTGGCATCAATGCAGGCTTTAATCCAATCTAAACAAGCTTAACACGCATTTGACGAAAAATTTAACAATCCCTTTAAGTTCACAACAAGAACTTAACAGATTTAACAGAAAGGTAACGGTGTTAATATGGTGTCACCAAAAATTGAACCTTCGCTTGCTCCTCCCATTACGCAAACTGTTAAGGAAGACAAACTCCCCTTGTTCTTGACCCGATGGGGTGAGACACTAAAAACACGGCTCGCTGACACGAGATTAACAGGAGGCTCTAATGACTGCGGTATCCACTAATCGTTCCAAGAAACAGTCCGTTTTGACTCATCCTAAGACGCTTGATGAGTTCGCCTCGAATCCTAATTGGATCAGCTTCTTACGTAAGGACTTCATGGTCTACTGGAAGATCGAAGAGCAAGAAGTCGATGATATTGTTCAAGAGTGCATTCTTCAGATGCGTCGTTACAACTTTATCGAGAACTACTGCACGGATGAGAGTGTCGATACGATAGGTAAGTTCAACAAGAAGCGTGCCAACTTCAAAACTTACCTGCGTAGCATGATTCGAAGCGTCGCTTGCGCTTCGTACCGCACCAAGTACGTTAAAGGTCGCGATGGCGAGGACGGTAAGCCCCGTCCCAACAATCTTTGGTACTCGTACAGCTTTGACTACATCGCCCCAGATGACACCGAATCTAACAAGGCGTTCAGTGATTACTTCAGCGGCGAAGCGCTCAGGGAAGCTTCTTTTGAAGGCACACTTGATCGACAGGATTTCGTTGAGCGTTTCCGTAACTTTATCGAAACTACCGGCACCTCAGCTTTGAAGAGCCCTACCAATACTCACGGTTCTGACTACTACGATAATCTGCTCGCGATCTTCGATATGCTTTTGAAGGGCGAGAAGAACACGACTATTGGCGAAACTTTGGGTATGGACCATAACGAAGTCCAGAAGCACCTCAAGAAGCTTAAGGTTTTGGGGCAGGGATATCTTCGTAAGTCGGGTCTTTCCGCTCAGGAAGTTCAGTAGATTAGGTTAAAAACTGGGGCAGCTACTCAGCTGCCCCATTTCTATATTGACACATGACCATACAATTGTGGCTGGACGATGCAGAGCTAACTTACTCAGAGTTTTCTTTTTTGTCGTATGTTGCCGATAACCCTACGGAGCACTTTGCAGACAATCTTCTGTTCTTTAATCGCCCTCCTAAGGCTGATACCTTTCAGGGAAGGCTTGATCTTGATCTAAGCCTTAGGCTCATCTTTCAAGAGCAGGAAACTCCTTTCTCATACAAACAGTCAAACGTTTCGATTTCAGGAAAAGTAAGTCATATTAAATGCAGAGGCGGTAAAGTAACACAAACGCAATTGATGGCGGAATGGCTAGAGCTTCTGGCAGATAATCGTCGCGATGATATGACGCTTCTCCGCTATCCAATTGAGGGCAGGTACACCGTTAAAGAAGCAAGTATTGATTTAGATAAGCTTCACGATAAAGCCAAGAGTTTAGCTAACTTCGGGGATTTCAACCCTCATTTTTTTAGACTAGAAGTTCAAAGAATTATTCTAGATCCAAGATTCTGGGCTAGACCAAAACTTAAGTTCAAAGGCAATTTCCCTACTACGTGTTACCTTCCGTCTGAGAAGCAAATCTAGCATCTCTCTGCTTAATTACTTATAATTTCCTTTTAACAGGACAATATAAGTAGAAGAGGTCTGGCTTTGAGCTTTAATAAAAGACCATATTTTGTAAAAGTTGACTATATAGATACCGTCACGCTGGAAGATATTTCAAATGGTACAGCGGGAGATAAAGTAGTCAAGACAAACGCCGATGGTAAAATCCCAATCGGCATTATTCCTGCTGAAACTGCAACCAAAGTACGAACCTTAAACGGCCTTGTTAATGAAGTAAGCATATCAGGAACTGGACTAATCCAAATTAGCAGCACACAGGTCGGTAGCTCAGGGACCATTACGATTTCATCGCTCCCCCCTGTATTTTATCCAGTAGTTGTTTCACGGTACGTAGCTACCTCTGGCCTGACCTTCACGCAGGCAGAAACCTCAACCTATAAGACGGGGGCATCTGTCGCTTTCTCAACTTCTCACTTGAGCGACATTCAGCTAACCGTAACAGGTAAGTACAGCGGTTCTAGCATCCAACACTACACACCTAGACTAAGCTTGAACGGTTCTTCTTATGAACTTCCCATTGTATCTGGGGATATGTTTTCTCTGTCGTATATCTTTCCCTCTATTCCAACTAATCCATTGTTGACGGGTCAAGTCCTACTAAAAGCTACTCCCGTAGGTTCTACAACGGGTACCGTTACTATTACTAACGTATCTCTTTCGATAACTGCATTACCGAGGATTGTGTAATGAGCAATAACCCTATCGTACACCATGAGTACCTTGAGATTGTTACCGCTGAGGATCTAGTCTCAGCTCTTCCCGCAGACCGGGCTAATAAAGTCGTAGTTACATCAGAATCTGGCATTATACCGACCATTCTTATTCCGTCACAGATTAATGTAGATTCAATTACAGTTAACGGTCAAACTGTAGTAGGTGACGTAACCTTCTTGACTCCTTTAGGCTCTGCTCTCGTCATTTCTGCGGACAGTAATACCAATACGGTAAGCTTTAGTACCACAGCGGTCAGCTCAGTTAATAACCTGTTCGCAGGTGTTACAATCGAGGGTATCAATAATGTGTTCCTTTACACAGATACTTCAGCTAATCGTATTCAAATCTCAGATGATTTAATTAAACCCGCCGAGAACGATACCCAGATTTCCCAAATTATTCAAGAGTTTGAAGCTGACCCTGTTACAGGCAGAATTTCTGTAACCCGTAAGAAAGAAGTTCGAGGGCTTATTACTACTACAGTCAAGACTGTAGCTTTCTCATACGATGCAAAAGGGCGCTTAACTACCGAAACTATTACATTTCCGGGGGGTAGGGTTATTACAAAGACATATAACTACCCCGCCGCCGGAAGTGGATTGCCCGAAGAGATTCCGTTAAATTATACTAAGACTATTGTATAGTAGTGGATACAAATAATCCTTTCGTCAGTATCGAGTATTTACCCGTAGCAGACAACACTGTCGTTACGGGTGACGCTTCTGCGATTACACAAGCCGGAAAGCTTGTGGCTCTTGACGCTACAGGTAAGATTAATCGTCATTTTGTGCCCTATTCTTTACTCTCAGTTACTTCTTTAGGAGTAGATGACGGTGAAAGGATCACAGGGGATGTACGGCTCTACGGCTCCGGAAATATCTCGGTCACACGAACTGGAAACTCTTTTTACATCTCATCTAACTTTAGACAGGGCGTAAGCGGAATTTCAGTGGGGGCCTCCGCACTTAGCGGGGCCATTTTATTTATCGCAGGAAATGGGTTAGACATTTCTTCAGATCCCGTCAACAATGCGATTACCTTCAAAAACGAAGGGGTTCTGTCAATTAACGGACTCACCGAAGACATTCAGTTTATTAGCGCAAATGGCATAACGGTTACAGCTGTAGCTCCTAATACCATAACGCTTAGTTTGGATTCTCTACAGTGGTCGCAGTTCGATAGCACAGCTTCAGCACGAGCCCGTCGTGTCGTTACGGATGAAGGGCTATTTTTGGGGAATAACGATTTTGCGTCCCTCTACCAGTTCAATAACAAAACGATTGTCAGAGGGAGTTCCGGCGTCGTATTTCTAGATCCAACAACTATCACGGAGGCTATTGTATCCGGCGGGAACGGTATCTTCATCAATGAATCTCGCATCCACGAGATTAGCGGCAATCTTTTAATTCAATCTGCGTCAGGAGCTATTGTATTTTCATCGGGCACTAGCCTACTTAATGTATCAGCTATTCAGCCTTCGTTTACAAGCGGCGCTTACTTGGTTAAAGATCTATCTTCGGGGCTATACGCATATACTTTTGCGCACAATGCAAACTTAAACCCTCTATCCCTCATGGTTACTCAAGTTCTAACGGGGGCTGGCGGCGCTGTAATTGAAACAACTAGGGGACAAGGGGCAAACCTAGTTAATGAGTATGGCTATAACGTTTCATTTACGAAAAACGCCGTTATTGTTCAGGCTCTGCTTGAGAATGAAGCTTCAGAATCAAAATTCTTTAACGTAAGGTGCATGTTTGCTTCTGAGAAGGAAGCTCTTGTACTACCCCCTCCCAGTTCCGTCACTTCGGCCCCAATACAGCCAACAGTGTCAATTCTTGGCGTACCCTCGGGGGGTGGTTTCGCTACGGACATTTTGCTTTCAACACGCCCTGTAGACAATGCTACTTCTTACGAGTGGTACCGCGTTGCGGATGACTACACTTGGGAAACATCAACGCCTTTGCTTTCCACCTCCACTGATTCCACTTTCAAAGTCACAAAACCAGGCATCTTCTTACATCGTGTACGTGCTTTAAACAGTAGTGGTTACAGCGAATATACAGATTTCAATGTTTCAATAAGACCTCTTGTCCCCGTCCTGATTGGACCTCTGCTAGATCTCGAAGACATGGGCGTTTTGTTCTACAAAAAGGGGAGACTCTCTGTAGTACACCAGACAGGTTTAATAAGAGTTACGGATACACTTACGGGGCAAGACATGACATTAGAGACCCCAGTACCCTATACACCTCCGTCTTCCAGTCTCGGATCCTACCCTCCTGTCGTTTCGACTCCTATAGTCTTATTAAATCTATTGCCCAATGCTTCTTATCGGTTAGTAGCAAGAGCATATCTGGATGAAGTAACCTTTTCTGACATTTCAGCTCCCCTAGATATTTACATACCGGCAGTCTAATGTTTGATTGGATCAAAGTCGAAAACTTAGACCCTAGGTTGATTACAATCTCAGCTAGCGGTAAGATTAATTCTGACAACTTTCCGCTGGCCTTAGCTCTTAGGGGTATTTATACAAGACAGGACCTAGTAGTCCCCGCACTGGGTGAAGTTACCTTTATTAATAACGATCCCCATGTCCAAGTGACATCGACAGGAAACCACATCTTTTTTAGTACTAACTTTGTCCCAAGCAACTTAAACTTTATCTGGTCTGACAACTCGTACCTTAGGGACACGATTACTCTAAGATCAACCAACGGATTTACGATTGCTTCAGGTGGGGGAAACTCTATTATGTTCTCTCCTAATGCGGTCCATTCCTTACAGTCCCTTAAAGGAAACCTTACGCTCGATACCGAGGGAGACATTAATGCGTTCACGGATACCTCTCAAAGAAGTATCTCTTTCTCACTGGCTAAAATTACGGAAAGCACCGTAGACCCTAGCTCTTTTATAGATACCACCAAAGTCATAACCGAAGAAGGGCTGTCTTTAGCGGGTGAAGTAATACCTAGTTTCACTAGCGTCTTTCAGAGCGGCAACCTTCTTCAAGTTGCGGGCCTAACCGGTACAAATATCGTTAAACCGCAGTTTACCCAACTTACATGTACGAGTATTAACTTTATAGGAAGTTCCGTTTTTGAGAACTCGGGACAAATACAAGTAACCAGCGATTCCGTATCGCTTCCAGCAGATCTTCTTCAGATAGACTTTAAGCCCGCGTATGAGTATTCCTTTGGCGCTAGCTCCTATAGTTTGATATCTGGAATTTATACTCAAACTTTTACTCATTCGGGAGCAAAGCGGCCCCTTTGGATTACGATGGAGGTACAAGGGAGCCAGCTAGGATTTGGCAGACCGTTTAGTAGAGTACTTTCCTACATTGAACAGCAGGATTACTTAGATCAAATCCCTAGCACGACTTCTGGAATCCAGAATAAATACCTTGCCCTTATGGCTAATCCTGATAACTTAACGGGATCAACACTGACGACCTACCAAAGTCTTTTGGCGGACATAATGGGGGACTACCTGACCTTCAACCATAATGTCGCCCCGTATGTAGCACTGACAGGTGCTATTTCTCAGCTTAGTCCACCGAAGTCTACAAACTACATGGCTCTTGTTACCGGAACAGCTCTGACGTCTACAGGAAGCATGCCCCTGCTTACGGGGCTCGTTGCGGGCAAGTCTGATTTTCAATACATCGTAGGTGAGCTAGAGAAGCCTCAGCTTCCTGCCTACTATTACGAGTTTACGGATAGCCAAGTATCTATCTATCTCAAGAGCCCAACGGCAACCCCTCCTTCGGGTTCAGCTAAGATTCTTTTCGCACACGCTTGACACGCGGCGTGCCTTCTGCTACTATAAATCACGTAAATTTGCTCAAGTGGAGTAATTTCATGCGGTCCAGAATCATAAAGACTACTAACTTAGTTAAATGCTCGGTATGCCTAAAGGATCGACAGCCTAATTCTTTTTTTGCAGAATTTAATCCAAAAGGCAAAAAACTAACCTGCAAGCATTGTTCATTTGAGGGGAAGATTTACTGCTCTGTATGTGAGGCGATTCACGAAAAATCGACGCTGTCCCAATTTCTGTTTAGGGTTGGAGAGACTTGCCCAGTACAGAAAAAAAGTGGGGTTACGGTTACTTCACAAGAAGCTACCCAACGTCCCCTTTATTCCGAAATGCTTGGCCTTATTCTATCTGCACTGGAAGCCACCGCTGACCGCATGTCCAAAATTGAGTTCCAGAACTCACAAATTGCAGACGCATTAGCGGCTAGTTTCAGTGCTCCTTCGCTGAGGGACGACAATAGCCAACAGGTCATCAGTCAGTTGGAGGAACGAGAGAGGGAAGCTTTGGAACTCTTCTACGCAGCTGAAGAAGCGAAAAAAATCCTAGAAGATCAAGTCAACTCTCTGAAGACTACCCTTCAGGAACGCGAAAACGCTATCGAAGAGAGGGACGCGGCACTGAAAGCTCTGACTGAGGGCCGCGAGGGTATTATTCAAGCCTGCCTTAAGGCACTGTCCCCCTGAGGCATTTTTTATCGATGGCCCCTGAAGTTTCATAGATCGTGAAACCTCGGGGGCCTATACTTTAGTATGCCTATTCGTCCATTTATTAAATGGGTAGGGGGGAAGCGGAATAAACTTCCGCAAATCCTCTCCCTCTGTCCCCCGAAGTTTAATACCTACCACGAGCCCATGGTGGGGGGCGGGGCAGTGTTTTTTTCTCTTGAGCCTAAACGAGCCCTACTGAATGATCTTAATGCTGACTTGGTAGAGACCTATCAAGTAGTACGCGACCAGCCTACTCAGTTAATTAAAGCCCTAAAGACCATGAAAAATACTGAGGAAGACTATAAAATCGTTAGAGCCCAAAAAAGAAAAACACCGGTCACTCGCGCAGCCCGATTTATTTACTTAAACAAATTAAGTTTTAATGGCTTATACCGTGTTAATTCAAGTGGACAGTTTAATGTTCCATATTGTAAAGATAGCACAAGAGCACACTTTGACGCAGACTTAATTCTTGAAGCCTCTCGTTTATTACAGAACGTTACCGTAACTTCGGAAGATTATCTATCTGCTCTTCTTAAAGTAAAAGCTAAGGATCTTGTTTTTATTGATCCCCCTTACGACGGGACTTTCACAGGGTATACCTCCGGAGGATTCTCGAAAGAAGACCAGATAAGACTTAAGGAGGCTTTAGATTATCTATCGGATATTAAAGCTTACGTTATTATTTGCAACTCCGATACAGCTTTTATACGCGAGCTGTACAAAGATTACAATAAAATTTATATACAAGACCGTTTTATGGTTGCCGCTAAAGGGTCCTCCCGTATACCTAAATCTACTTTATTTGTGACAAACTTTTCGTTTTAACAGTTTAGTATGCACGTTATATTACCGAATCTGAAGGGTTGATCTCATGTGGGAAGATTTTCACGCCTTTTTTAAGCGTGCCGCTGAAGGTGACGACGAGCAAGATAAGGCTTCTGTCGTCGCTTCGGATGAGGATGCCTTAGATGAGGATGAGGATATTCCAGAAGAGCCTTCAGATGAGGAACTTCAAGATTTAGGCTTCACTGATGCCGAAGTTGACCCAGAAGCAGCGGACTCCTCCTTTTTCTTTAACCCCCAAAAAGTTAATGACAGCCTAAAGGACGAGCAGACCGAGACTACAGATTACAAAGTAGATGAGCGCGAGGAAGACATCCTTAAACAGCTTACTGGGACACAAATTCTACTAGAGGTGCATAGAGTAGATTGGATTATCAAGTCGGCTTATCAATCACTATTCCTTTACATCAGAGATGCGGTAAAGGATAGTAAGAGTAAAGAACTCACTTATCGTATCAAGTTTGTAGGGACTCCATGGACGGAGGGGTCCGTATCGCTAGATACATTATCGAGGTTTAATGTTTATTATGATTCCTTCAGCGAAGCGATTCAAAAACTTGAGCCTAAGATACAGAAGGTTCAGTGGTCTCCAACCTTTCAGGATAAAGACCTCTTTCTGACCTTCGAAATCACCATTAAGTAACTCAGTCTTACACTTGCGTAAGACTTCGGACATAAAAGGGCTTATTTTGCTATGAAAATTATTAAGCGTGATGGCACACGCGAGAAGCTTGATATCGATAAGATTAAGCAGGTAGTCGCGTGGGCCGCTACAGGCTGTTCCGTTAATCCGCTTGAGTTGGAATCTCGGCTTTCTGCGTCCTTTAAGGATGGAGTATCCACTCGCGAAATTCAACAGCAACTTATTACCCAAGCTCTTAGCCTCACCTCTATTGAGCAACCCGATTGGCGTTACGTAGCGGGCAGGCTTCTTATGATGAACCTGTGGAAAGAAACTGCACTTGTCCGTGGTTATGCCTATGGAAACTATGTTCACTTTGTACATGACATGGTTGATTCGAATCGGTATGATAAAAAAATTACCGATACGTATACGGATGAAGAACTAGAAATTGCGGGCAGGTGGGTTGATCAAGGTTTTGACCTTGATTATGATTATGCTGGCGCTAATATTCTTATTCAACGCTATCTCGTTGACGGCGAGTTGCCGCAGGAAGCCTTTGTTACTATCGCTTTACTACTTGCGTCAGTAGAGAAGAAGAGCCCCGAAGTTAGGCTTCACTACGCCCACGAGTTCTACTTGGCACTAGCCCAGCGTCGCATCTCGCTT